>JAEEGL015624751.1_pt1 | contig 14530 bp, 4 predicted proteins | sample 9134231 | NCBI WGS metagenome assembly JAEEGL01 (sample SAMN16246548, study PRJNA631951) | gut metagenome | biome: gut microbiome; feature: rumen; material: fiber-attached | host: Bos | place: Iran: Karaj | collected 2018-10
ACATGGGGGCACAACGGATATATAGACCACTACAACTCCGCAGGACCGGAATTTCTCTCTATCATCGACGGAAAGACAGGAAAGGAGTTGGCACGCGAAAAATTCATCAACCGCGACACGAGCGAATCATGGGGAGATGATTATTGGAAGCGTGCTTGTTCTTTCCGTATCGGTGTTGGATGTTTTGATGCGACAGGTCTGCCTTCTGTAGTGGTGGGACGTGGAGTATACGCACGTTCTGTGATACGACGATATGACTACCGCGACGGGAAAATCTCCATTGTGTGGACTTTCGACAGTTCAAAAAGCGGAAAAGGAAAGGACGGAAATGCCAACAGCACTTACGCAGGACAAGGTAACCACTCACTCAATGTGGCCGACCTCGACGGCGACGGCTACGACGAAATCATGTATGGTTCCATGGCCATCGACCAGGACGGACAAGGCCTGTGGACCACGAAACTGGGGCATGGCGACGCCAACCATGTCGGCAAATTCCTGCCCGACCAGGAAGGATTGCAGATGTTCCACTGTCTGGAAAGTGGAAAAACACAAGTCGCCTTGCACGACGCAAAAACGGGTAAGGTTATCTGGAACAAGGTGGGAAGCGACGACAATGACACAGGCCGATGCATGGTGGCGGACATCGACCCCGCCCATCCCGGATGCGAGTTCTGGATGGCCGGTTCCAATGCCTTCGACTACCAGGGAAATGACTTAGGCTATAAACCTTCATCCTGCAATGCCGGCATTTGGTTCGACGGAACACTTTCTCGGCAGCTGATCAACGAGAGTACCATCCAAAACGAGAAGAACGGACGTGTGTTCACACTCTACAGATATTCCATGTCATTCATTAACGGAACGAAGTCCAACCCGTCTTGGTATGGCGACCTATTAGGCGACTGGAGAGAGGAAGTCATCGTGCCCGACAACACAAAGCTCGTGGATCTGAAGATATTCTCCACTTGGTTCCCCACGGATTACAAATTCCCTTATCTGATGAGCGACCACTGCTATCTGATGTCCGCCCTCAACGAAAACATCGGCTACAACCAGCCCACCAACCTCAGCTACTTCCTTGGAACCGGCATGGACATGAGCCAGGTACCACTCATCGAAGAGGAAGAGACATTAAAAGGTGATGTCAACCAGGACGGCACAGTGGATATCTCCGACATCGTGGCTGTGATCAACCATATTGCCGGCACCGCAAAGTACGAATTAAGCGATGTCAACGGAGACAATGCGACAGACATCTCGGACATCGTGGCAATCATCAATATCATTGCTGAAAAATAATAATTTAGAACGCTCAACTCTAAACTATAAACTCTAAACTATAAACTCTAAACTAATAACTAATTAACTATAATCAGAATGAAACGACTATTTTTAATTCTTGCAATGTTTCCGCTTTTCTGCAACATGCAGGCTCAGCGCGTGACCGACAAGATTGACCGCGGACTTGTGGCCGTTCCGTCGCGCACAAGCGGCAACTTTGTCAGTTGGAGGGTATTCGGCGAGGAATACTACGATGTAACCTACAACCTGTATGCAAACGGAACAAAAATTGCATCTAATCTCACCCGCTCAAACTTCAACCACGACAGTGGAAACTCATCCACTAAATACCAAGTGGCACCAGTTGTGAGAGGAGTGGAACAAGATAAATGCGATGCCATCACCAGCTGGAGCGCCGGCTACAAACAGATTAACCTCATTGAACCGGTCGACAGAAACGGCAACAATGCTGGAAGCTACTACGCAGTCAACGATGTCAGCCTGGGTGACCTTACAGGAAACGGCATTTGCGAGTTTATCATCAAGCGTCCTTGCAGCGATGCAACAAACACCAGCCAGAAAATCCGTTTCAACCATCTTGACTGCTACGACATCAACGGAAAAAGGCTATGGTGGATTGACCTCGGTCCGAACATGATTGCAGGTCCCGACGAGCAATGGGACGCTGTGGCGTATGACTGGGACGAGGACGGAAAAGCGGAGGTACTCCTGCGTTGTGAGGACGGAACCGTGATTCACTATGCTGACGGCACCACATTGGAAATCGGAAACATGAATGTGGATACCCGAAACCGTCTGGCAAGCGGTTCCATGGCTTTTACCAGTGCCGGCAATGAATACCTGCTCTATTTGGAGGGAGCTACAGGAAAACCTTATCAGATAGGTCCTTCAGAACACCCCGACTACATGGACTACCCGCTCAAACGTCTTGAGACCTCAGAATTCAACCAGTATATCGACTGGTCGAACCAAAGCAGATATACCTCACAAATCAATGCCTACAACTCAGCCTTGGAAAAGGCTTGGGGAGACAGCTATGGACACCGCTCCACCAAACACTATTTCGGCGCGCCCTTCCTCGACGGAAGGCATGCCAGCATTTTCCTCGGACGCGGAGCCTACACTCAGCATAAGTTCATCGCACTCGACGTGGACAAGAACACCCACAAGCTTTCGCAGCGATGGTATTGGAGTGTAAACAACAGCAGTTCGCCATGGTATGGCAACGGTTATCACAATTTCGCCGTGGGAGATGTGGACTGGGACGGAAAGGACGAAATCATATTCGGTTCAATGGTCATCGACGACAACGGTAAAGGACTTTCCACCACCAATTTTGGACATGGAGATTCCCAGCACTGCTCTGACTTCGACCCCTATCGTCATGGTGCTGAACAATTCGCCTGTCTGGAGGAAGATCGTGCTAATTATGGATGCAACTACCGAAATGCCACTACTTCTGAAATCTATGTGAAAGTGGATGCCGGAGGCGATGACGGACGTGCACTTATGGGCAATTTCGTGAACAACTATCCGGGTTCCTTTGGACGTAGTGTAAACTCCGGATGGATTAGTTCAGTAGCCGACAAGATTGTGTCAGATATGAATCTTATGGATTGGTCCGACCTCAACAGCCGTATCTACTGGGACGGAGACCTATGCGATGAATACATGGACAGCCCGGGGACAGCAAAAGCAGCTGTGGTTTATAAGCCGGGGACAGGCTCCAGACTGGTTCAATGTGTAGGGTCGCTTGCCAACGACTCAAAAAACAATCCGGGCGCGCAGGCCGACATTTTCGGAGACTGGAGAGAGGAACTTGTTCTTCGCTATGGCGACAATGCACTTGTGATTTACACGACCAACTACCCTACCAACTACCGAATACCGACGTTATGGCACGACCATCAGTACAGAAACGCCATGGTTTGGCAGTCTATGGGATATAACCAGCCCCCTCATAAGAGCTATTTCCTCGGCGAACTCGAGGGCATCACAGTGGCACCACCGCCATACACCATGACAGAAAGAACCGAAGTGCCAAACGGAGGAACCATTACTTCTACCGACGAACACCTCATCGTATGTGAGTTCAACGACACAAAGGTGAACATAGCGGAAGGTGCAAGTCCGTATATCATCACGTTCAACGTGCCTTCATCGGTGGAAGGAACGGCTGCAAGCAATTCCACGGTCAAGAAGACAGCCATCAACACCAAATACTACACCTGTGAGGTAAGCGGAGGAGCACTGACGGGAAGCACCCGGCTAATCAAGCAGGGCGACGGAATACTCACACTGCCGCAGGTCGACATGACTTATACGGGAGAAACCAATATATGGGCTGGTACAGTCAACTTCAACGGGTCGGCTGCCAACTCTAAAGTGTGGGTGAACCGATTCGGAGAACTCAACTCCTTGGCACAAGAAACCACATTCAAGTCCATCAAGGCTGACTATGGTTCTGTGGTACGGCCCGGTGGGGAAAATGCTATTGGAACTATAACGGCAGACTCCATCTACACGATGGGCTTCGGAAGCCGCCTCAAACTTGACCTGTACTCCGACGGAATGAAAGCCGACCATATCATCACCAAGAAACTCAGCATCAATAAAAAGAACTGGGAATACGGACCAAAATACCTCACACCGGTAATTGAGGTGGTGGAGCACAAACTCGACGGTGCAGAAACACTTGAGCCAGGCAAATATCTCATCGGCAACATCGGTGAAATCAGCGGTTCGCTTACCAACATCAAAGTAGAGGGTATCACCAGCCTGAAGTCAGCTTTTGAGTATGACACCGAAGGAAACCTTTATCTCGTTCTCGGTTCTGTGCGAGGGGCAAGCGAAATAGTATGGTCTGGAATCAATTCCAGCACCTGGGACTATGCCACAACGGAGAACTTCTATCTGTTTGGAGACGCTTCACAGACACCCGATATCTTCGCAAAAGGAGATATCGTCAACTTCAACGATTCGGCAAAGGTCTTCACAGTCACACTTAAAGCGGGAGATGAATTGCCAGCTGACACGATATTCGTCAACAACTCGAAGAACTACACATTCAATGGAACGGGTGTAATCACCAGCGGTTCACTCGTGAAAGAAGGTACCGGAACGCTCACCATCTCCAACGACAACACCTACACTGGAGGCAACTACCTCAAAGGCGGTATCGTCAAAGTGAGCAGCCTGTCAAACAGCACGCAGGCTTACGGAAACCTTGGTGCCGTAACCGGGTCATTAGGAAAGTTCACTATGGAGAACGGAGTAGAGCTGCAGACCAGCGCTGACGTGAAGATGGGCTCACCCATACGCATGAACGGGGAGCAAGGAGGTGTAATCAATAACACAAAAGGATTCGTGATGGAGAAGAACATCGCAGGAACCGTAGTCACAAAGAAAGGAGCTGGAACCCTCGAAATGCAGGGAACACTTACCGCACAAAAACTTATTGTACAGGCTGGTACTTTCAACTATGGAACAGCGAACTATAACAACACTGTCTACCTTGAAGGAAGCGGCAACATTCGTGGTAACGGATTCACTACATGTGCAATTGATGTGGCTCCTAAGGCTAATGCCACGTTCACCCTCTCCGGAACGAGCTATGCCGCACACAGCAACAAACTCACGGGAACTGGTACGCTGACCGTCAACCCCACTAACACTTATAGTCGTGTACGAATCACCGGCGACTGGAGCAAGTTCCAGGGAACAGTCAAGGTTACCAACACCAGCATCACTCTGCCGCTCGACAACAGCTTCGGAATGCCGGCCGCCACACTCGACATCGCAGAGAACTGCAATGTCAACAACGTGATGAAATCCTTCAAAATCGGAAAACTCACGGGAAAAGGAAACCTTTGTGCACCGAATTCCAACTACCAAAACCAAACCGCTGTGTCTGGAAACAACACATGGATTGTCGGCAACGACACATTAGGCGATTTCTCTTTCGCCGGAAAAATCACAGACAATGGTGGCAACCGTGCTTTCTTTGAGAAAGTGGGAAGCTGCAAGATGACTGTCAGCGGTGTATGGGACAACTATGGAACAGTGAAAATATCAGCGGGAGAACTATACACCCGCAACAATTCATGTCTGGGTAAAGGCGTACTCACCGTTATGCCGGATGCCATTCTCTCAGGAACCGGTTCACTTACCAACAATGGCTACACCATTAACGGCATCGTGTCACCAGGTCTGCTGTCAACATCCGCCACCGGTGCTATTGACTTCGGCGGCAAGAACATGACTGTGGGCGCGAATGGCATAATCCGTGTGACTGCCCGCAAATGCGCCAGCGAGAAAATATCCGCCAATGACAACGGTTGCTCCACCCTTATGAACATCGGCAAGATGATTTGTAACGGAACCGTGGAAGTGAGCGTATCCGAATCTCACTCTCTCGTTGTAGGCGACTCCATCCGCGTATGGAATGCCGTAAGCAGCACTGGAACGCCCAAACTGGCCAGCAACGTGCTTGACCCTTCTAAGAGGCTGGCATGGGATGACTCAAGGTTGGACGAAGGTCTCCTCTTCGTTGTTGAGGCCACGAACATACCAGGAGACGTGAATGAGGACGGCTTGGTGGACATCAGCGACATTGTGGCCATTATCAACCAGATTGCAGGAACCGCCACCTACCGTTATGCAGACGTGAACAACGATGGATTGGTTGATATCAGTGACATCGTGGCAGTTATAAATATCATTGCCGGCCAATGAAAATAATTCATGGTTTTTAAAAAAAATTAAGATTTGTTTGCAGATGTCAAATAAAAAACATAATTTTGTAGACTGACTAAACAAAAAAGTGGGCTCCGCACATCGTGCGGGGCACACTCATTGCTATAGAAAACACTTAAATTTTTACTAAAATAACATTTATGAAAAAAGTACTTTTACTAACGTTTTTCTTGGGTTCATTGCTGTTAGTGTCCTGCGACGACACGTATGGAGACATCTACGGCGATGTGGACGAGGATTCCACTCCGTCATGGCTGGGAGGGAGCATCTACTCCGAGCTGAAGAGTGGCGGCAAACTGACGGGAACGTTCACCACGTATCTGAAGCTCATCGACGACCTCGGATACGCTGAAACACTGGACCGGACAGGTAGTAAGACCATTTTCCCTGCCAACGACGACGCGTTTAAGCGGTTTTTCCAAAGCAACGAATGGGGTGTCTCATCCTATGAGCAACTCACCTTTGCCCAAAAGAAAATGCTGCTCTACTCGTCAATGCTCGACAATGCCCTACTTACCAACATGCTCTCCAACGTGGAGTCTACAACTGCAACCACGGGCATAGCGGAAGGTATGGCACTCAAACACCCTTCTAACATCAGCGTGATTGACTCCATCACGAAGATTACACCGGCTGAAATGCCAAAGAACAACTCCTATTGGGACGCTTTCAGAGAAAGCGGACAGCCCATCTGGGCAGTTTGCGACAACACCACACCACCGGTCGTCCATTTCACAAGGGAGCAGATGGTGAACAACGGAATCTCTACGCAAGGCGACAAATCGGACTTCGCCATCATTACCGGAGAGCCCTACGACGATGCCGAGAAACCGGTCTACATCTACGACAACAAGATTATCAACAAGGACATCACCTGCCTGAACGGATATATCCATCAAGTGCAGAACGTGCTTGTGCAGCCGGGAAACATGGCGCAGGTAATCTCCAAGGACAAAGACACACAGTATTTCAGCCATATCATGGACTACTTCAAGGTGCCTTATCTCGACAACGCCACGACCACCTCTTACAACGCATGGGTGACACAAAACCCGGAGACCGCCAACAAAAACGGCTACACGCAGCATGACAACATTTATAAGGTAAGATACCTTAGCGTCATCTCACAAGGAACCGACGGCAACACCGACCCGAACGGAACGGCGAAGGCGACAAACGAAGTGCTTAACTATGACCCGGGGTGGAACGAATACTATCCAAACTCCAACAGGTCTACGGCTGACATCGCAAAAATCACAGACATGGGCGCCATGTTCGTGCCGACCGACGACGCACTCTGGAATTACTTCAGCACGAAGGGTGCTTTCATCATTAACGAATATGGAAAGAAGGAAAACACAAGAGAGAACCTGCTGGAGAACCTCGACTCTGTACACAACGCCAACCCGGTCATTCTCACATCTTTCGTCAACAACATCGAGAAGACTTCCTTTATCGCTACAGTACCGAGTAAGTTCCCGGAAATCATCAACGACGCAAGCGAGCTGCTCAACATGAGCGTCGACTCTCTCGTCATCCGGCCGGATGGTAAATATGATATCAAAATTGCAAACAATGGTGTGATTTACAAAATCCACGGAGTGCTTGCTCCTGACCGCTACCGTTCAGTCTTAGGACCGGTTGCCACCTACCGCGACATGAAAGTCATGGACTGGGCTGTGGAGGAGAAACTCACCGGATACCTTGGAATCGACTTCCAGTACTACCTTCTTGCCATGAAGGCGAAATACGCGTTCTTCGTACCGGATGACGATGCGTTTGGTTCATCTGACATCTACTACCTTGACCCGGCTTCCATTAACTGGGACACCAATAAGGCGCAGGTCATTCATTTCTGGTATGACAACACAGACCGTAACCTTCGCTCACAACAGTATCTCGGAGCAAGAGCATACACTATCGACCTCAAGACGGGAGAAATCACTACGAACCAGTCAGACCTGAACTTCACATCAAGCAAGGATCAAATCAAGTCTGCACTGGCCGACATCATGGACTACCACACCGTGGTGTTGGAGAATGAGGATGTGGCAAACGGAGACCCAATCACAACAGGCAACAAATACTATAAGACAAAGGGCGGCGGAGAACTGCTCGTAGAACAGAGCGGTGGCAACTGGACCGTAAAGAGCGGAAGCCAGATACGTCCGCTGGTGCCGGGAGGAGATGTCATCCTGCCTGCCAGCACAGTAGAGGTAGCTGAACGGGAAGACAACGGTTATGCCTACCGCATCGACCACGTTATCCAGCCCACGATTCACAGCGTATCGCAGGTGCTCGCAAACGAGCCGCGCTTCTCAGAGTTCTATGAAATGTGCTCTGGATTCGCCAACTCCGACATCATGTACTGGATTGGCTACTCCAGCGACTATTCCAAAGACCCGTTCGGTGTGTCAGACCAGCAGAGAAAACTCATCTTCACCACCGACTACAGCTTCAATCAAGTGACAAACAGAAGTCTTGCAAAAGAAGGAAACGTGAAGATGTTCAACACATTCAACTACACACTTTACGCACCAGACAATGACGCCATGGAGAAAGCTTATGCGGCCGGACTGCCGTCATGGGATGAAATCAACGAACTCTATGAGAAAGCAACTGAGGCCAGCAATAAGGAGCATTGCCCGGAGCCGTACGCATCTGTGCTGAAGAAGAAAATAGAAATGATGAACCAGTTCTGTAAATACCACTTCCAGTACATCGCCCTCTATGCCGACCAGTACATTCCAGCAAGCGACGGAGGAAACGGAGCATACCAGAGCATGTATGCACCGGAGAACCAGCCGTTGAAGGAGAACCGCGTCAGCTGTAGTGGAGGCGTGCTCACCGTAACCGACGGAGGTGGACAGCAGCACACTGTCAACGCTAACGACAGCCAGAAACTATCCAACCTCATGGCAAGAGACTACTGGCTCAACAAGGACAGAGGAGCAGCTAACAACAGTATTCTCACGTCTTCTTTCTGCGTCATTCACGAAATCACTGAGCCGTTCTACTTCGACAGCTCACTCTCCTATGACAAAGAATGGAAGGCGGACGACTTCACGGTTGAAGACTTGCTGAAAGCATTATAATGACCACAACTGATTTGTAAACTATAATAAATCCCACTTTATGAATAATATATTGATATTGGGCAACAAGAAAATAAGGATTCTCCTTATCACCGTTTTGATGGGGCTGTGGTCGGCGAATGCCATGGCACAGCGAATCTCCGGTACGGTGGAGGACGACATGGGCCCGGTCATGATGGCTACGGTAGTGGAGAAAGATGCCAACAACCGTATCATCAACCATACGTCCACCGATATTAACGGTAATTTCTCTATGACAATCAAAAGCCCTAACAACACACTCCATATATCCTACGTCGGAAACAAGACCGTGACACTGCCGCTGAAGGGACGGACGGTGTTCAACGTAAAGATGGAGGCACAGGGCCAGATACAGGAAGTCGTCATCAAGGCAACACGCAAACAAAGTTCAGGCGGTTTGACAATTCCGGTGAGGGAAATGACAGTCGCCAGCCAGACTATGAGCATGGAGGATGTGGAAGGTCTCGCTTTCACGTCTGCCGACGAAGCCCTGCAGGGTGAAATCGCAGGTCTCGACATCGTGTCTACTTCTGGTAACCTGGGAGCAGGTACCCAGATGCGTCTGCGTGGTGTCACCACCATCAACGGTGATGCCAACCCGCTCATCGTGGTTGACGACAAGATTTTCGACAACCCGGACGAAAACTTTGACTTCGCCAATGCTGACGAAGAGCAGTATGCATCTCTCCTCTCCGTCAACGTGGATGATATCGAGAGCATCACAGTACTTAAGGACGCGGCGGCCACAGCTGTCTGGGGTGCCTACGGTGCGAACGGTGTGATTCAGATTAAGACCAAACGCGGTAAGCGTGGCAAGACCAAGGTGCAGTTCTCTTATAAGTTCACTGGCACATGGATGCCGAAGGGCTACAAACTGCTCAATGGTGATGACTACACCATGATGCTCAAGGAGGAATTCTACAACCCTGCACAGAGGTCTACAGCGACTACCAACATCGCAGAAATCAACTACGACAGGTCTTGGGCTGAGTATGAGAACTGGAACAACAACACAGACTGGGTGGATGCCGTATCCGACTTCGGTAAGCTGCATAACATAAACATGAACATCTCTGGTGGTGGTGAGAAAGCCACATTCCGTATTTCCGGTAGCTACGACAACCAGAGCGGTTCCATCATCAAGCAGCACCTCGACCGTCTCACCACACGTCTCGTCCTCGACTACGACGTAAGTAACCGCATACGTTTCTCCACGAACTTCGCACTCACTTACACCAACAACGAGAAGAACTACTCTGACTTGCTCGCCATCGCTCAGAAAATGGCTCCGAACATGTCGATTTACCGTCAGGACGAGTACGGACATGACACCGATGAATATTACTACATGATGCCTCCGGGCGACCCGTATGCCGGTAACTACTCATCATCTTCTCTGTCAGGAATACTCCGACTGGGCAACCCGGTGGCCATAGCCAACAAAGCATGGAAGAAGGAGACCACCTACCGTATAGTTCCGGACTTCAACCTCCGCTACGAACTCCTCGGTACCAGTTCCGACAAGCACAGACTTACATTGGACGCCAACGTGGACTTCGATATCTACTCCAACTCCTCACCTACTTGGTATCCGGCTGAACTCACAACAGGAAACAATACAGGTACAGGATGGAGAGACGGAAACTACAATATCAGCACCAGCTCTGAGTCAAACCGATTCAAGATGGGTATGGAAGGAAAGCTGACCTTCACTCCGCACTTCAACAATGAGGACTTTTCATTCACTTCATTGCTCCGCTACCAGATGCACACATCGAAGTCGACTGCTCAGTCCAATACCGTATACAACCTTCCTCCGGGCATCACAGCTCCGACAGTGGACGCGGCAAACGGCGGTATGTCAAGCTCTACAAGCAAGAGTGCCGACGAGAACATCCTCTTCAATGCACACGCTTCTTATAAGAGTATCTACTCTCTCGGAGTTTCTGCTCGTCTCGACGGTAACTCCAAGTTCGGTCCAGACCACAAGTGGGCTATGTTCCCTGGTCTGTCAGGACGTTGGAACATGATTGACGAGAAGTGGATTCGCAGCTGGATGCCGAAAGTGGTGTCTATGCTCGCGTTCCGTGCCAGCTGGGGTATCAACGGACGTGCGCCGACAAGCAATAATGCCATCTATAACTACTACTACGTGAACCAGGGTTCTTATGGTAAGGGTTCTGACACCGACATCTACGCAACCGTTTCGGGCGTCAACCTCGACGACCTCAGATGGGAGAAGACCACTTCCTACAACCTCGGAGGTAACCTCAACTTCTTCGACGACAAACTGCAGATGGACTTCGACTACTACCGCAAGAACACATCTGACCTGCTGATGCAGTCCGTGAACATTCCTACCTCCACCGGTTTCGGTTCACTGAGCTGGTACAACGTAGGAGAGATGACAAACAACGGTTGGGAAATGAACATCACGGGTAAGGACTTCATCAAGATTGGAAAGAAGTTCACGGTTTCGGCCAGCTTCAACATTGCCCAGAACGTGAACAACATCAAATCCATGGACCAGCGAGTGCTCGACGCCATCAACACATCCTGGGAAGACGTTCGCAGCCCGGCAGGTGGTACAAAATACCTGAACCTCATCCAGGAGAACAACCCGCTCGGTTCCATCTACGGATATAAGTTCAAAGGTACATACCAGTATTCTTATTCTTATCTCGAAAACTACAGAAAGGAACAGGAACTGGCATACAGTCAGAAAGGACAGACCTATACTACTGCCATGTACCAGGACTGGATTAACGGACAAATTAAGGACGGAAAGACGTTCCCAGTGGTAAGGGACGCCAATGGAAACGTAGTAATGAATAACAACGGAACACCGCAGCGCATGGTTTACAACTATGACGACGGTGCCTACACATACGCTTTCCAAGGGGGTGATGCCATCTTCGAGGATATCAACAACGACGGTCAGATCAATGCCCTCGACATCGTATATCTCGGCAACTCAATGCCTAAGTTCAACGGTGGTTTCAGCTTCACATTCAAATATGGACGTTGGAAGCTCGTCGCTCGTTTCAACTACCGTCTTGGCAACAAGATTGTAAACCTCGCACGAGCAAACCTCGAGAACATGTACACCGTATTCAACCAGACCGCTACCGTGAACTACAGATGGCGTAAGGATGGAGACGATACACCGATTCCACGTGCACTCTATGGTACAGGATACAACTACATGGGGTCAAGCAAATACGTGGAGGACGGTTCGTTCGTCCGCTTCCAGAACCTCCAGTTATCTTACTCCTTCGACCCGAAGAAGCTTAAGAAATACGGAATCAGCAGTCTTGCTCTCTATGCGTCAATGAACAACCTCTGCTGCTGGACCAACTACAGCGGTGTGGATCCAGAAGTATCTGTCGGAGGATGGGGTATCGCATCCGACAACTCCAGGACTCCTCGTTCGAAGCAGTTCACAGCCACACTTAATATAGGATTCTAAAAACGTTGAAATTATGAAAAAATATATATTGTCAATCCTTTCAGGTATTATATTCGTGTCGTGTGTCGACACCAATATCACACCGTATGGTCAGACGACGGAGGAAGACTACTGGCAGAAGAAGTCGGAGGTGGCACAGGTCGTGACACAGGCATACCATGCAATGGCGTCCGCCGATGTTGTCAACCGAATGATTGTGTGGGGCAGCTTCAGAAGCGACGAACTGCGACTCACCAACGAGGTTCCGGCAGCCAACCGCACACGTCAGGCACTCTCAGAAATCAAGACCGCTAATATTGAGACCACCAACATGTTCAGTTCTTGGTCAAACTTCTATTCTGTCATCAATTACTGTAACCTCGTCATCGACATGGCGAAAGACGTCATCGACCGAGACCCGGACTATACAACTGGTGACTGCGCGCTCGATGTGGCACAGATGAAGGCGCTACGCTCACTTTGCTACTTCTACCTCGTACGCACATTCCGCGACGTGCCTTACATCACACAGAGCTATAGAAACAGCAGTCAGGAAATGAGCATACCTCAATCAGCGCCGTCTGTTGTGCTCGAAGCATGTATCAAGGACTTGGAGGAGGCGGCAAACGATATCTATGACGCACAGAATTTTGCACTCAGCAACTGGAGATGCCGCGGTTACCTCAACCGGGACGCTGTGTATGCCATTCTCGCCGACATCTACCTTTGGAGGGCATCCATCACTCTCGGCTCTAACGCAAGCCAGGCTTACAGCGATTATGAGAAGTGCGTGGAATATGCCAATAAGGTCATCGACTCCAAGAACGAATATCACAGCAGCACTATCCACGGAGGACAGACGCAGGATGAGACAAACCTCTACCCTGCCCTTGCTGATATCGACAACTACTATCAGAACTTGTTCGTTAAGCAGAACGCCGAGGAAAGTATCTTTGAACTGGAGTTCACAGCCAACAACACCGCGCTTATCAACATGTATTACAGCTATGCGGGAACGAACTACGCATACGGATTCATGCAGGCACCGGGACTCTTCGGTTCCATAGGTTCCACCAACGACCAGTCTGTGTTCATACAAAGCTATGACACACGTCGCAAGTCTGTTTACTACAACACATCCAGTTCAGATGAGACTTACAACGTGGCGAAGATGATATCCGAGAATATCACAGGAGGAGACCCGTCAAGCTATAACCGGCTAAGGGAATCTGGACTCACCAACTTCCCACACGACTGGATTATCTACCGCATGACTGATGTGATGCTCATGAAGGCCGAGGCACTCACTGAACTGGCTGACCATGAAGGCAGCGAGGAAAAACTTCAGGAGGCATTCGACTTGGTGAAGGCTGTGAACGACCGGGCACTATTCCAAGGTTCCGGAGTCAAGCCGCTCGATTTCGCAAACTACAACACTGTGGATGCCATGGAGAGCCTTGTCATGGGTGAGCGGTTGCGTGAGCTCTGTTTCGAAGGGAAACGTTGGTTCGACCTCCTGCGTATGAACTATCGAAACAACGCCAAGCAAGGAATCAACACCAATTACGACCTCATCCTGGCAGATCAGACGAACTTTATCGAAAACGACGCCAACATGCTCAACATGATGGCACGTACGGAAGAGGCGGCCAACGCAGTCGTTTCGAAGATGAAGACGGAGCCGTATCTCTACATGCCTATATCAGAGGACGAAATCAAGCTCAACGGTTCGCTCAAGCAGAACCCTGCTTACAGCTCGTCAAGCCAGTTCGAACGTCAGTAACAATTAACCTTTAATGAAACTGAAGATATGAAAAAGAATCATTTTATATATAATGTGAAAGCGCTTTTACTGATTGCCTTAGGAGGTTTCCTCTTTACGGCCTGCGAGAACGAGCCGGACGGC
>JAEEGL015647028.1_pt1 | contig 14530 bp, 11 predicted proteins | sample 9134231 | NCBI WGS metagenome assembly JAEEGL01 (sample SAMN16246548, study PRJNA631951) | gut metagenome | biome: gut microbiome; feature: rumen; material: fiber-attached | host: Bos | place: Iran: Karaj | collected 2018-10
CACCAGCAGGTCTGAAAGGGCGTTCACGCAGCTCACGCCCACACCGTGCAGACCACCGGAAACCTTATAGCTGTTCTTGTCGAACTTACCGCCGGCATGGAGCACGGTGAGCACCACTTCCAGGGCGCTCCGGTGTTCCTTCTCATGCATGCCCGTGGGGATACCGCGGCCGTTGTCCTGCACCCGGATGGAATTGTCTTCCAGGATGCACACGTCGATGTCCGTGCAATAGCCGGCCATGGCTTCGTCGATACAGTTGTCCACCACCTCATAGACCAGGTGATGCAGACCTCGCTCGCCTACGTCGCCGATATACATGGAGGGGCGCTTGCGCACCGCCTCAAGTCCTTCCAGAACCTGGATACTGTTTGCGGAATACTGCTGTTCCGCCTGTCTGATCTCGTCGTTTTCTATCATATTTGTACGTATTCCTTAAAACGTACAAAGTTAGTAAAAAACGCGGTAAAAACCAATAGGTTTACGAAGTAAAAATACTAGAAATTCCAGCGGGCGCCCAGGGTGAAATAGATCCCGTTTTCGGCATGGAAAGGTGTGCGCTGGACGGTCTGGTTGAGGAGGTTCCCCAGACGCAGCCAGAAGCCCAGCTGGCGGTTCATCCGCACTTCTCCGTACAGGCCCAGGTCCACGTAGCCGGGCAGGGCCACCCCCGTCACGGGCGCCACGCGGTCCGACTGGCCTTCCACGTCCACGCCGCCCCAGAAGCGGCCGCCCCAGTTGTAGAGCGCGCGCAGTTTCCCTTCGACGGCGGCCGGGCTGAAGGCATAGATGGCACCGGCCGACAAGGACGGGGCGAAGAGGAGTCCGTCCTCGGGCAGCCAGCTGCGGTTATAACGGATGGAGCCGTCCACGTCCAGGTACTCCGAACGCCAGCCCAGCTGGGCCAGGGCAGCGAACTGCCCGTAGGCCGCATAGCCGTAGGCCGGCGTCCAATCGCCGCTCACGCCGGTATCCTGGGTATAGCCCCACAGGCGTCCATGGGTGTAGTAGGCATAGCCTGCCTTGAGGTCATAATGGAGCCGTCCCCAGAGCTGGCCCCGGACGCCGCCGCCCAGGTTGATGCGCTCCACGGCATTGTCCATATTGCCCTGGAAACCGGCCAGGAAGGGATTTTCACGGATCATATCCTGCCAGGTATCCAGCCGGTCCCCGCCCGTAGCCCAGGCATGGAGCACCAGGGCCTCCGGCAGGACTTCGTAGCGGATGCGCACGTCCGGGAACACGAAGTCCGACTTGCTGGGATAGAAGTAGGCTTCCCCGCCTTTGAGATAGGAGACTTTCACGCCCAGGTCGGCCTGGAAGGCCCCCAGGGTAAGGATATAGCGCGGAATGGCCGTCACGAGGACCGCCAGGTGGTCGGCCCGGTAAACGGCCTGCACATCGGCCCCCAGGCTCAGGAAATGGTCGCCCAGGCGGGTGCCGCCCGACAGCTTGCCCAGCAGCTGCATTTCCCGGTGCTCCTGCGGGGACAGGAGCCAGTCGGCCTGGACGCCGGCCTGCCAGAGGAAGTTGCTCTCGGGATGGCTGGCGGCTTTCACGGCCGCCCCCACGCCGTGGTAGAAGGTCTTCGTCCCCCACACGGCCTGGCTGCGGACATCCGAGCCGATGGTGCCCCGGTAGTGGACATCGGCCGTGAGCTGACCGCCGGTCCAGTCGAAGAGGCTGTTCACCCCGGCCGATGTCTGGGCGCTGCAACCCGTGTAACGGGTCCCGTCGGCCGTAAAAAGACCGTTCTGGAGGGCGATATTCCGGTATTGGCCCAGATAGGACTGGTGGTCGGCATAGACGTTCAGGCGCAGGTGGTCCTTGCGGAGGGGCGTCCACACCACCGTGAGCTCGGGATGGGCGTTGTAGCCGATGCCGCCCCGCAGGAAGAGGGTCCCCTGCCCGTCGGGCCGGGCCATGGGCCGCAGTTCCACCTGATAGGGTTCGAACTCATAGGCGCCCTTGTACGGCGTGCTGCGGACGCTGTAGTCAAAGTCCAGGTTGAAGCGGTACAGCGAGTCCGGCACGGACAGTTTCTGCGCCGGTTTCTCGATGCCCGAGGCTTCCCGCTGATAGGTGTTGGTCACCTCCACGGTGGGATTCAGGTTCTGGGCCAGGGCTGCGCTGCCTGCCAGCAGGAGGGCGGCCGATATAAGGAGTCTGACTTTCATGGCTACTGTAATTTACGGAGTCTGAGTTCCACCTGGTCCAGCACATCGTCCGATGCGCCGGCACTCTGGTAACCGGAGCGGATGCTCTCGAAGGTGGCGCGGGCCTGGGCCAGGTTGCCTTGCTCGGCAAAGCAGTCGCCCAGCACGATGAAAGCCTTGGCCAGCCAGTAATTCTGGCCGCCGGCCTTCCCGGAGAAGTCATAGACGCTCTCCTGGATGTGCTCGAAGTCGGCCCGGTCAAAGGCGTCCTGAATGAGGAGATAGGCCGCCTCGGCCCCCTCGTCCGTGGACGGCGCCTGGGCCAGGATGCGGAAATCGCGCAGGGCGTCCTCACGCCGGCTGGTGCTCAGGTTGGCCTTGGCGCGGACATAACGGGCCTCCCGCTCCAGGGCGGCATCCGGCCCGGCCGACAGCACGGCGTCGGCATGGCGCAGGGCATCGGCCCATTCGCGGGCCTTGAAGGCCGAACGCATGAGTCCCAGGCGGGCCTGGGCCAGGTTGGCGTCCAGGCGGGCGCTCTCCTGCAGGCGCAGGAAGGAGCTGTAGGCCTTGCCGTAATTGCCCAGGCTATACTGGATCAGGGCAAACTGGAGCAGGGCGCTCTCGGCCAGGGAACCGTCCAGGCCGGCGTCCAGGGCATCGCGGTACTGGTCGGCCGCCTGCTCCAGGGCGCTCCCCTGCCGGTAACATTCGGCCAGATAGAAATGCGCCTTGGCCCCATAGGAGGCCGAAGGATAGGTCTTCAGGTAATCCTGGATGGCGGTCTGGGCCTTGGCATAGTCGCCCGAGAGGAACACCTGCTCGGCGCTGGAGAAGAAGACTTCCTCTTTCTGGGCTTCCGAGCGCTTGGCCTTGTCCCCCAGCCCGTTCACATAGGCCAGATAGGCCTGCGGATCTTCCCGGGTGCGGTAGATGGTCTCGATGGCCAGCAGGGCGTCTTCCGCGAGAGGGCTTTCCATGGCCACCACCTGCTTGTAACAAGCAAGGGCGCCGTCGGAGTCCCCCTGGTTGCGGGCAATCATGCCCAGCTCCAGCAGGGAGCGCGCCACCAGCGAAGGATCCGTGGAGGCGCTCCGCAGGGTGCGGAAGGTGCGCACGGCATCTTCGGGGTCGTTCACGGCCACATAGGCCCGGCCAAGCTCGTAGAGGGATTCCCCGTAATAAGGGGCCGACGGGCTGGCGAGCTTGGCGCCCTCCAGGAAATGGATCTTGCGCAGCTCATCGCCGCGAAGGCCCGCCGCCACACCGGCCCTGTAGGCCGGATAAAGGTTGTCGGGGTCGGGATATTCCGTCATCTGGCGTTCATAGGCCAGGACGGCGGTCTCATAGTCGCCGCGGAAGAAATAACAGTCGGCCACGCGGGTCTGGGCATCGGCCCCCTGGGCGCGAGCGTCGCCGGCCAGGTAATTCTCGAACCAGCGCTGGGCCCGCTCGTAATCCCCTTCCTTGAAATAGGTATAGGCCATCTGGTAGGAGATGAGGGCCCCTTCGGGACGGCCGTTCAGGGCCGAGAGGTTGTACAGGTCGCTGAGGACGGTGCGGGCATCGGCATATTTCCCGTCGCGGTAATAGGCCTCGGCCAGGTAATAACGGGCCAGCTGGTTGAATGGATCGCGGCGGGGGCTGTAGTAGGCAGCCGCCTTCAGGTGAGGGACGGCGGCACGCCACGAGCCGCTTTCCATCAGTTCCAGGGCCCGCAGGAAATAGGCCTTCATGTAGTTGGACTGCATGCGCGGATCCAGCTCGTCAATATGGTCGTAGGCCGCCACGGCGCCCTCGTAATCATGGTTCTGCAGGGCCGCCATGGCCATGTAGGAGTAGATCTGGTCGCCCTTGGAACGGGTGTCGAACATACGGAGATAGTCCTCGAAGGGGGCGGTGTCGCGGCCCAGGTCGAAGGCCAGTTTGGCATAATTGTACCAGGCATCCTCCTGGATTTCGGGCGTATAGGGAAGCCAGGCCGCCTGGCGGAAGGCCTCCATGGCCGCCACCTTGTTGCGCAGCTTGATGTAGCTGTATCCCAGCTGGTAGGACGCGATCTGACCCAGGGAGTCGGTGCGGTCCTGCATGCGTTCGAAATTGTCCACGGCGCCCTGCCAGTCCTCCACCAGGTAAAGCACCTCGCCGGCATAGAAATGGTCCGAGCGGGTGCGGGCTTCCTTGGCCTTGAGGTTGCGCTCATAATAGGTGCGGGCCTTTTCCAGGTCGCCCAGCACCAGATAGGACTCGCTCATGATGCGGGCCATGTGGGGCTGGCGGTCGGCCGGAACCTTGTTGAAGAGGTCTTCGCCGAAACGGACCACATAGCCGTAGTCCTTCTCGTTGAACCGGCATTCCAGGATGTAGTAATTGGCCAGGGCCTGGAAACGATGGTCGGCCGAGGCCTCCAGGAACCATTCCGAGGCCTCCCGGAAGTTGCCCTGGGCGTAATTGATGTATCCCAGCGTATAGAGGGCGGGGGCGGTATAATCCGAATACGGCAGGTTGGACATGCGGGACAGCAGGCTCTTGGCCCGTTCCCACTCCCCTACGCCATAGGCGCTGTAGCCCCGCTTGTAGGTGAACTCCGCAATCTGCGAGCCGTCCAGCTGGTCGGGATTCAGGAGGTTGAACTGCTGGAGCGCCTCTTCAAAGCGCTGACGGTCGAACAGGTCCAGGGCATAGAGGTAACGCACCTGGGGCACCAGCACGCACTCGGGCCAGTTGTCCATGAAATGCTGCGCCTGCACATAGGCGTTCTCCGTCCCCAGCTGCAGGGCGCAGAGGGCGCGGTACCCGTCGGCCATGGCCCCGTCCACGCCTTCCAGCCGGGAAACCGTTTCCGCGTACATCCCGGCCCGGTAGAGGTCTCTGAGCTGCGACCAATCCTGAGCCTGGGCCTGCAGGAAGGCCAGCGCCGCCGCTGCACATATCAGTATTCTTTTCATTCCTTTCAACTTGCTACATGAATTGACAAATTTACGATTTTTTCTGATTATCTTTGTGTGCTTATACAATTATCTGGCCATGGAACCCATCATTCACTTCAAGGAAGCGGATATCCTCAACGGAGAGAGCACTGTCATTTACGGACTGGACATGGACGTCATGCCCGGGGACTTTGTGTATATCGTGGGCAAAGTGGGCTCCGGCAAGACCTCCATCATCCGCACCATCATGGCGGAAAACCGCCTGCTCAAGGGCGAAGGAAGCGCCTGCGGCTACAACCTGCGCGGCATCAAGGGGAAAGACATCCCCTATCTCCGCCGTAGCCTGGGCGTCGTCTTCCAGGATTTCCAGCTCCTGACCGACCGCAGCGTGGACGAGAACCTGGAGTTCGTGCTGCGCGCCACCGGCTGGAAAGACAAGGAGAAGATGGACACGCGCATCATGGAGGTGCTGGAAGCCGTGGGCATGGTCACCAAGGCGCACAAGCGTCCGCACCAGCTCTCCGGCGGCGAGCAGCAGCGCATCGCCATCGCCCGGGCCCTCCTGAACCGGCCCGCCGTCATCCTGGCCGATGAGCCCACCGGCAACCTGGACGCGGAGACGGCCGACGAGATCCTGCAGCTGCTGCGCCAGCTGAACCAGGAAGGGACGGCCATCGTGATGGTCACCCACAACCGCAGCATCTTTGACAAATACCCCGGACGCGTCTTCTCCTGCGAAAAGGAGCATTGTCACCAGCTATGACCCGGAAACAGCGCTGTGACGCCATTGTGGCCTGGTTTGCCGCCAACCGGCCGGAGGCGGCGTCGGAACTGCACTATGAAGACCCCTTCCAGCTGCTGGTCGCCGTCATCCTGAGCGCCCAGTGCACCGACAAACGGGTGAACCAGGTCACGCCCGCGCTCTTTGCCCGTTTCCCCAACCCGGAGGCCCTTGCCGCCGCCAGCTTCGACGAACTGTACCCCTATGTACGCAGCGTCTCCTACCCCAATGCCAAAACCCGCCACCTCATCGGGATGGCGCAAAGGCTGCTGGCCGACTTTGACGGGAAAGTGCCGGACACGCTGGACGCGCTCATGTCCTTGCCCGGTGTAGGACGCAAGACGGCCAACGTCATTGCCTCCATCGTCTATGACAAACCGGTGATTGCGGTGGACACCCACGTTTTCCGGGTGGCGCACCGGCTGGGACTCTCCAAAGGGACCACGCCCCTGGCGGTGGAACAGGACCTGGAGGCCCTGATTCCCGAAAGCCAGCGGGCCATCGCCCACCACTGGCTCATCCTGCATGGCCGCTACACCTGCACGGCCCGCAATCCCCGCTGCGAGACCTGCCCGCTACGGCCATGGTGCCCTGAGGCGCCCCGTAAGCCGGGCGGCGGTATTATTTAACAGGTTCCATGTGGATGCTCACATGGGCGTCGCTGCCAAAGCGTTCCCGGACACGCCGCTCCACCTCGCTGGCCTTTTCGTGCGCCGCTTCCAGGGTGACGTTCCCGTCCATGCGGATATGCACCTCGGCGGCGATGCGTTTGCCGATGCGCCGGGTGCGCAGGTTATGCGGGTCGCTCACCCCCTCCACGCCCTGGATGATCTCCAGGATCTCCTTTTCCGTCTCGGCCGGCAGGGAGCTGTCGGTGAGTTCCCCGAAACTGGGGCCCAGCAGGTCCCAGGCCACCTTGACCAGCATGGCACCCACCACGATGGAAGCCAGCGGATCCAGCACCGTCCAGCGCTTCCCCAGCAGGATGGCGCCCCCGATGCCGATGGCCGCGCCAATGGAGCTGAGCGCATCCGAACGGTGGTGCCAGGCATTGGCCGACAAGGCCGGCGAATCCAGTTTCTTCCCTTTGATACGGGTATATTGATAGAGGATTTCCTTTACGGCAATGGAGATGAGGGCCGCCCAGAAAGCCAGCCTGCCCGGCGCTTCCAGCGCTTCGCCCTGAAGCCAACGGGCCAGCTTGGAGGCCCCGGACACCACAATGCCGATGGCGGCGGCCGCCAGGGCCAGGCCGATGAGCAGGGTGGCCAGCGTCTCATACTTGCCGTGGCCGTAGTCGTGGTCCTCGTCCTGGGGACGGGCACTCACCCGCACGAACACCAGCACCACGATATCCGTAATGAAATCCGACAGGGAATGCACCGCGTCGGATATCATGGCGGCGGAATGACCCGCCAGGCCGGCCACGGCTTTGAGCCCCACGAGCAGCAGGTTCACCACGCTGCCCACCAGGGTAACCCGGGCTATTTCATCTTCCCTTTTCATACCACAAAGATAATGCTTTTTGGCAGAAAAGAGCAGGCCCGCCCTTACATGCGGGCCTTGTTGTCGGCACCGGCTCCCGTGCCCTTATACTTGCTCTGGGCGACGTTGAAGTTGTAGCGGACGGAGAGTTTCACCCGCTGCGTGTCCATGAGATTGGTCTGGATGATGGTGTGGCTGCCAAAGTCCGTGTCCACATCGAAGCGGGTCAGGCCGGCCAGATCGGCCCCTTCCAGGCGCAGGACCAGGGAGCCGTCCTTCAGGAGGGTCTTCTGGACGGCGGCGGTGAGGTCCAAGACCGGCTTCGCCAACAGAACATTCTGCGTATAACCGGTGCTGGTAAAGGACCCGCCCAGTTCCAGCTGCCAGCCCCCCCCAAGCGTGAAGGTGTTGAAGAGCTGGGCAAAGAAGACGGGCTTGTCGTTGAAGCTCTTCACACGTATGCCGGAAGGCTCGCGCGGGTCCTCCAGGTTCAGGGAGAGCCACTGCGACTGTACCCCCACGGTGCAGTTCAGCATCCAAGGGCCGATGGTAGGCGTGCCGTTCACATAGGCGGCCATCGTCCGGTAGGGCGAGTCGATGTTCACGGGCCTGACCAGTACCACACCGTCATATACCCCTTCGGCGTGATAGGGGGAAGACCAGGTCATCATGGCATCGTTGGTACGGGTGTAGTTCACCGCCACGGTAAAGAACTTCCACAGGGTCATCAGGCTCACATTGTGCATAATCTGCGGCTGCAGCTTCGCGTTGCCGCTCTGCCAGATGTACCGGCTGTTGTAACGGATGGCGCCGGACAAGAGTTCATAACTGGGACGCCGGGTCTTGGCGCTGTAGTTGAGCAGCACCTGCACAGGGCCGAAGGCATTCGCATAGGAAAACGTTGGAAAGAGATTGCCATAGCTTCGGCTAAGGTCGTTATCCGGGTTCAGCGCATCCTCATAGGCATATTTCACATATTCGTAACGGGCACCCAGGCTGAACTGACCCACCTGCGGGATGTAGAGGCCGTATGTGGCGAACGCCGCGTAGTTGTCTTCCTTTACCTGAGCCCTGGACGCCGGAATGGAGATGCCGCTGATCTGGTACTCGTCGGCGCGGCGGGTGAAGGAGTCTTCCGTACCGGCCTGCAGCTGGCCCATCCAGACAGGATAGGAAAGGACGGCCTTGGCGGCGTACATGCGCGCACTGCCGCGACTGGTGCTGCCAAGACGGGCATCCTGGCTCATGGAACTGGTCTCCACCGAGGTGGAACTGACGGATTCGTCGGTGCCGTAATAGTCGAAGTTCATGTCCACGCCCAGTTTCCCGCCGATGACGCCGTTGTAGTACAGGTTGGCGCCCAGGTTGCCCTTCGGGCTGGGCCCCATCGTATCCTCCGAGACGGTGCTCAGCTTGTCCATGAGCCTGTTATCTTCGTAAACATCGGTAACAATCCACGTGGTGGAATGGTTCTTCAGATATCTTCCCCACTCCACCTTACCGCCCAGGAAGTGGTTGTCGGCCAGCTGCCAGTTCACGCCGGCATGGCCGTGGATGGCGCTGCCGAAGAACTGCCCGTCGATGGTTCCGCGGTTTTCAAAGACGGAAACGGCATGGTCCCTGACAGAGTAGCTGGCGGTATTGGCGTCGCTCAACTGGCGGAGGCTGTTGCTGTCGTAGTTGAGCCCGCCGAAAAAGTCCAGTCCTCCGGTGCGGTAGTTCACATTCACGGCGCCTGATGCGTCATTTCCCCTGGCCCAGCGCAGCGACTGCGCATCGGAGGCATTCAGGTTGAAGCCAAATCCGTCGCCCTGGCGCCGGATGGTCTTGATGCGCACCACGGCACGCACGGTGGCGTCGTACTGGGCGCCGGGGTTCGTGATGACCTCCACGCTCTGGATATCGGCACTCTGGAGGCGGTCCAGTTCGGAGGCGTCCGAGACCTTCCGGCCGTTGATATAGACCAGCGGCGCGCCCTTGCCAATCACCTCCAGCCCGTTCTGCCCCTTGATCAGACCCGGGGTCTTGGCCAGCACATCGCGGGCGCTGCCCACATGTTCCAGCACGGAGCCGCGGACATTGGTCTGCAAACCTTCGCCCGTGAGCTGGGTCTTGGGCATGACGGCCCGCACGGCTGCGGCTTCCAGCATGGCGGAATCATCCTTCAAGGTGATCACCATACCGTCCACCGGGGTCAGATAAACGGTCTTGTAGCCCAGCATAGCCACCATCATAATGCCGTCGGTCTCCTGGGTCGCTATATAGAAACTGCCGTCCTCCTCGGTGACCGCGCCGCAGACCACCGTAGAATCGGCCTTGGAGAGCACAGCCACGTTGGCATAGGCCACCGGCTCTCCGCTTTGGTCCACCACCTTCCCTTTCCAGTCTTTCTTGGCGCTGGCGGTCACGGCGGCCAGCAGCATCAGGGCAATCACAATCAGTCTTCTCATTTCGTGTATTAGTTTAATAGTACACTGCAAAGGTACAACAATTTTGCATACTTCCAAAAATTTTGTTAAAAATTTGGTTCCAGTGATCACAACGTCCCGCTTTCTGGACCGTTGTGATCAAAAACGGCCGTTTTTGATCAAGACCTGCCAATTTATGGGACGTCTTGATCACTTGGCGAATCCGTCAAGAATAGTTACTTTTGCATAAAGGAGAGAAGCGAGATGAAATCTACCATCAACGAAGAAAAGAAATGGACCATCCTGTCCTCTGAATATCTGATCAGGCGGCCCTGGCTCACGGCCCGGCGCGATGTGGCACAGCTGCCGGACGGACGCATCAACCACGAGTACTATGTACTGGAGTATCCCGACTGGGTGAATATCATCGCCATCACCGCCGAAGGGGACTTCGTGCTGGAGCGGCAGTACCGGCACGGGCTGGGCAACACCTGCTACGAACTGCCCTGCGGGGTGATTGAAGCCGGGGAAACACCGCTGGAGGCCGCCAAAAGGGAGCTGTTGGAAGAGACGGGTTATGCCGGCGGCCAGTGGCAGGAATGGATGACGCTCTCCCCCAATCCGGCCACATCCACCAACCTGGCCCACAGTTTCCTGGCCGTGGGCGTATCCAAGGTAGCCGGGCAGAGCCTGGACGCCACGGAAGACATTGACGTGTATCTGAAATCGCCGGCCTATGTCCGGCAGCTGCTGGAAGAGAACCAGATCCTGCAGGCGCTCATGGCCGCCCCGCTGTGGAAGTACTTCAACGGGCCAGGTAAAGCTGTCTCTCCCCTTCCGGAAACTTCTCGATAGCGTAGCGCAGCATGGTGCGCGGCATCTGAGATGCCCGGTCGCCGCCGGGCATGACGTGGGCGGTGTTCACGTCACCCCCGGCTTGACCGGGGGTCTCACGGAGCCAGGCCACCAGCGCAGCCTTGTCACGCTTGCCGGCCTCCCGTAGCAGCCAGCCCACCGCCTTGTGGATGAGGTCGTGGGGATGGTGCAGCAGGATATCGGCCAGGGCGAAGGTATCCTCCAACTGCCCGTGGCGGATGAAGGTCATGGTACTCACTATGCCGATGCGCTGCTCCCAGAGGGTCTTGCCGCTGCGGGCCAGCTCATACAGGAGGGTGCGGTCCTTGTCCAAGAGCCACTGCCCCAGGAGTGGATAGCAGCTCAGGTCCACCAGGTCCCAGTTGTTGATAAAGGCGGTATGGTCCAGGTAGAAGCGCACGCACGCCTCGCGGGATGCGGCGCGGTGCTTGAAGATCTCCACAAGGGCCAGCAAGGCCGCCAGCCGGACTTCGTGGTATTCGCTCCGGATGCATTCCTCCAGCTCCGGGAAATCCAGCTCGCGCCAGCAGTCCTTTACTACCGCGCGCGTAACAGGGACCTTGATACCCAGAAAGCGGTCGCCCTCCCCGTACTGGCCGGGGCCAGTCTTGAAAAAGCGGGCCAATCCTGCCACCTGGGAAGGATCGGCCTGCGAAAGCATCTGATTCAGCAGGATATTCATTGTTTCCTCGCCAGCATATATCCTATTGCGCCCACCGCGACGGCCATGCAGAACAGAAGGGTCTCCGTGGCCGGCATGCTCACGGTTTTCACCAGTACCGCCGCGGTGGCATCGACCACAAAATGCAGCAGGATGGCGGCCGGGAAGAGCCATAGCCACTTGCCGCCCTTCCGAACCGCCGTCCACACCATGATGGACAAACCCAGTTGCAGGATGAGGGCCGAGACGCGTTCCCAGATGCCCAGAAGATAGGATCCCGGCGCGGCGGTCTGCAGCTGATCGAGCTGCGCCTGCACCTGCGCCAGGCCTTCCGAGGGAACCGTGGCCAGGAGCGTATCGGCCTGCCCGGTGTTGATCATGACGGAAAAGGCGATGCTGGAAAACATACTGAGCCCGTAGATGAGGAGCATCTCGGCCCCGCCATGACCCATGCCATAGGCGACGCCGGTAATGGGGGCGGAGGGTTCCTTTTTGAGCAGGAACTTCATGCCCAGGAAGCGGCCGGTCTCCTCAAAAAGGCCTGCCGCCAGTCCCCCGTAAAGGGCATAATACCAGACATTTCCCAGAATCGCAGCGCCATGCGGGCCTTTGAGGACCAGCTGATGCAGGATGGGCTCCAGCACGAGGGCAAAAACGATGAAAACGCCCGCACCCACCAGGATGGTCAGGGGCTTCACCTGATACTTTTTCACGAGCCAGATGGCCAGCCCAACGGGCACAGCCACGCCCAGCAAGGCACACAGCGCCATGACGATGAGGGAAGAGACGGGAACCATAGCTTATAACATTTTGAGGGCACGCGCAAGCTGGTCGGGGCAGCTGGTGCCCCGGCCCTTGCAGTCTATGCCTTCGAGACGGGCAATCACATCGGCCTTCTTCATGCCCTGCACCAGGGCGCCGATGCCCTGGGTATTCCCCTGGCAACCGCCGGTGTAACGCACGCTGCGCACAACGTCGCCGTCCAGTTCAATGTCAATCTGCCTGGAGCAGACCGCGTCACAGGTCTGGAAAGAAGCCCGGCGGACGGCCCCCTCCTGTTCATTCGATATAAGTGTAACGTCAAACATAGGCATGGTGGTGATCAAGACGTCCCAAAATATGGCAGGTTATGATCAAAAACGGCCGATTTTGATCACAACGGTCCAAAACGTGGGACGTTACAATCACTCACAAAGATAACGCTTTTCTTCTGATTGAAAAAGGGTTGCAGATCAGCCATCCAATCATTATATTTGCATAGCCAGGGCAAAAGTGCCGGGAAGGTTGTTATGAGAAAGATTTATTTGCTCTCGACGGATCATTTAGAGGATGGCCTGTGGTTCCGGGGAGAAGAAGATTTCAAGGTGGCCATGAATTACGTTGCCATTGAATCGGTATGCCATGAAGATGTGTCCGTGCTGGCTTTTATCCTCATGTCCAACCATGTACACTTTGTGTTGAAAGGAAGGCAGGAGGAAGTAGTGGCATTTATGGAGGGGTTCAAGCACCGTTATTCCATTTATTACAGGCGTCAGCATGGCGTCAAAGAGTTTTTGCGCCGAAACGGTTTGGACATCAAGGAAATACCCTATGATGATGAAGCCGCGGAAAAGTGCATAGCCTATGTCCAGATGAACTGCGTCGCGGCCAACATCTGTGCGCACCCCAGCCAGTATCCCTGGGGAACGGGCAATGCGTTTTTCAGCCAGACCGGAAAAAGCGGCAAACGCCTGAGCGATTTGAGCGGACGCGCCTGTAAACGTTTGCTTCACAGCGCATTGGTCCAATTCCCAGATAACTGGACCGTGTGCGACGGAGGTTATATCCATCCCTCTTCCTATGTGGACGTGAAATGGGTCGAGACCCTTTTCCGTACGCCTCGCCGCCTGAACTTCTTCCTGGCAAACTCTTCCAAAGCCAGACAGCGTTTGGAGTCAGGGGAAAAACTCCCGGCCTTCCGGGACCAGACCATTCTGTCCACACTCCCTGACCTGTGCCGAAGCCTGTTTCACAAAGACTCCTTCGGCCAGTTACAGCCAGACGAGCAGTCGGAATTCGCCCGCCAGATTCGTTTCCGTTTCAGCGCCGACGCCACCCAGATTGCACGCGTGTGCGGCGTCTCCTATGCCGATGCAGCCCGCCTGCTGGACAGTGTGTAAACGGGCCGCAGCGCCTTGTTGCAGCAGCGTAAGTGATCAAGACGTCCCAATAATTGGCAGGTCTTGATCAAAAAGGGCCGATTTTGATTACAACGGTCCAGAAGATGGGACGTTGTGATCACTTGATGGCCAAAATGATCACTTGAGGCCCAGAAGGGCGGCGCGAAGTTCGGGGACGGAGCGGACGAGGCGGCTGCCAGAGAGTTCTTCCGGGGTGCGGTAACCCCAGGTTACGGCCAGGGCGTCGATGCCTCCGTTGGCGGCGGTGCGCATATCGGTTGGCGAATCCCCCACCAGCATGGCATCTTCCCGGCCGATACCAGATTTTGCCAGAACCTCTTCCACAATCTCCGGAGAGGGTTTGAGCGGGAAACCGGGCCGGTTCCCCAGGATGGAGACGAAATCGATGTCGGGGAAGAATTCGCGGATGAGGAGCTCCGTCCCCTCCTGAAACTTGTTGGAGGTCACGGCCATGCGGACGCCGCAGGCCTGCAGCTCGGAAAGCAGTTCGGGCATCCACGGATAAGGGCGCGTATGGACATCGATATGGGCCGAGTAGTAAGCCTTGAAGTCTGCCAGGGCGGCATCGACGAGGGCATCAGATGCCCGGTCGGCGCCGGGCATGACGAAGGTGGCGGGGCCAGGCATGGCGGAGGTGGCGGCGCCGGGCATGACGGAGGTGGCGGGGCCAGGCATGGTGGACGCGGGGGTAACGGGCATGGCGGAGAGGGAGGCGTTGAGGGCTTGCTGGACGAGGTTTCGGACGCCATGGCCCACCATGCGGCGGTATTCTGCGTTGGTATGGAGCGGCAGGCCGCGAAGTTCCAGCGCATGATTCACAGCAGCGCCAAGGTCTTCCAGCGTATCGATGAGCGTGCCGTCCAGATCCCAGAGAATGAGCCGCTTGGGCAAGAACAGACGCTGGTAGACTGACGCCTTCCGGGCCAGCGGCAGCGGATAGGCGCGGGAGGTGGAGGGCATGCGCCAGAAGCGGAGCGTATGAGATGCCCGGTCGCAGCCGGGCATGACGGGCGCGGCACCGGGCGTGGCGGGCGCGGGGCCAGGCGCGGCGGGGTC
>JAEEGL010700961.1_pt1 | contig 14529 bp, 13 predicted proteins | sample 9134231 | NCBI WGS metagenome assembly JAEEGL01 (sample SAMN16246548, study PRJNA631951) | gut metagenome | biome: gut microbiome; feature: rumen; material: fiber-attached | host: Bos | place: Iran: Karaj | collected 2018-10
CGGCCTTCGGAATTGGTAAGATCCGGAAGACCGTAAAACGCTCTGTTCAAAATACTGTGACCGTCTATCAGCACAAGTTTGCTCATGGTAAATCCTTCCTAAGAATTGATCCTACACCGGGATTCCAGGCTTTTGACCCTTTTATCTTAATCACTCTATCGTGTCTCCGTCGTCTGCGTCTCCTCTTGCGGCAGCTTCTTCCGCTGCAGCCTGCGCATCTTTTATGGCCTGTTCCCTGGCCTCTATCTGCTCAGGTGAGAGGTATGAATACGCGTTTGAGATCCTGGCATTTTCCGCCGTGAGGATGACTTCATCCCTGTAATACACTATGACCGGAGTTCCAACAGGCAGAATACCAAAAAGCTCCTCAGCCTTGTCCCTGGGCATGTTAACGCAGCCATGGGATCCCGAAGAAAGATAGATACTGCCGCCAAATGCGCTTCTCCAACCCGCATCATGGAAACCTACGTTATACGCAAAGGGCATAAAATACGTAACCGAAGAAGTGTAATTCTCTCCCACCAGAGTTGCGTTCTGCTCCTTGTAATTAATCTTAAAGATACCGTCCGGCGTACCGTTTCCGCGGTTGACATTACCGGTTACCACATCGGAATCCAGCACCAGCTCTCCGTCCAGATACAGATACATATGCTGATTTGAGATATCCACCTCGGCGTATGAATTACCTATATCGTCTTCGCCCCAGTATCTTGCCTCCTGCTCAAATTTCAAGGGGCGAACCTGACGTCCGCCTGTGGCTATATCCTGCAGCAGCTGCTCTTTTTCGGCCTTTTTGTCAATGACCCATCCGTAGTCACCGCCGCCTATTATGACGGTATCGCCCACGGATGTGACAAAATTGCGTTTATCTCCGTAAGTATTGTATTTTGTGGCAAGAGTCTGAACGTATTTGTCCACCTTCTCTTCATCGATCTTAACATTGAACTTCTTGTCCAGCTTGAGCCAGGTCTGTATCGTGTCGCTGTCCAGCTCCTCGTAACTGCCGTCGGGAAGCTCATATGTTATGGAACAGGTCATGTACGCATCCAGCTTATTCAGTATGGACGTGAGCTCCGGATCGTCAGAGAGGATCTCCGGCTGGGCGAAATATCTGTCATCGATATAAACATAGGGCTCGCTGTGAAGTGCAGCCTCTAAAACCACAGCAAATGCTTTTTTCACCATAAGCTTATTGCCGTAGGTCTCCGGGAAAAGCTCATATTTTTGCGTCTCCTCATTGAGGGCGATATAGGCATCCGTGGGAGCAGTCATCTTCTCCTTGTTGCACATATCCAGAGCTTCAAACTGCATCTTCAGAAGGTCGGTATCTATGGTGATATCCTCAGCTACTTCATAAGAAAAAGGTTTATTGTAATCAGCAACCCATTTTCTCTCATCCTGAGCATCCAAAAGTGACTGCACTTCCCCGGAATCCTGATAATGATACTCAAAGTTCGGACCTAGTAGATTTTCCTTAGCGCCTTTTGAAGTTTCGACCGTCAAAAGATAATCGCCTATGTAGCGATCCAGTTTTTGCACGGCCTGATCCGCAGTCAATCGTCCCACGTCAATGCCGTTTATAGTGACATCATCATAGAAATGCTCACTGTAATAATTGTATCCGCCGTAGTATATCACCCCGCAGCCGGCAGCTGCCACAAGTGTTATACTGAAAAGCCCCGCTATAAGTTTTCGTTTTGTTTTACGTTTCATCTGTATTCGTCCTGCCGTAGATCCTGTTCAATCTGTTTATTCTCTTTGCAAGCTTTTGGCTCAGTTCATCATCGTAAAGCCGCCACTTCCAATTATCCCCAAGTGTTGAGGGAGTATTTATACGGGCCGAGCCATCCAGTAAAAGATAATCCTGCAACGGTATGATGCACATATCCGCAGATGAAGCCACCGTCATGCGTATGATCCCCACGCAGGCAGCCTCAGCCTTTTTCTTTTTGACTCCGACATAGGCTCTCACTATCTTTTTGTCCTTGCCGGGAAGAGACTTAAACCATCCCAACAGGGTATCATTGTCATGAGTTCCTGTGTATACTACACAGTTCCTGTCAAAATTACATGGAAGATACTCGCTGTCGCCCCTGTCATTGCCACCGCCAAAACCGAACTGAACCACCTTCATATTGGGCCAGCCTGTACGTTTTACCAGCTTTCTGACGGAATCCGTGATAAATCCCAGGTCTTCCACTATGACATCAAAGTCCCCAAGCTCCTGCTTCAGTGCTCTGAAAAGAGCATATCCGGGGCCTTTTTCCCAGTGACCGAACTCAGCGGTGGGATCACCGTACGGAATGGAATAGTACTCATCAAAGCCCCTGAAATGGTCGATTCTGACCACGTCATACATTTTATTGACGGCTCTCATGCGCTCTTTCCACCATGCGAAATCCGTTTTCTTGTGGTAAGCCCAGTCATAGAGCGGATTGCCCCAGAGCTGACCGGTGACCGCATAAGCATCCGGAGGACACCCTGCCACTGCCTTCGGTCTTCCCTCGTCGTCAAACTGAAACAACTCACTGTCAGCCCAGGCGTCCGAAGAATCAAACGCCACGTATATCGGGATATCACCGATGATCTTAACACCGTTATCATTGGCATATTTTTTCAGCTTTTCCCACTGGGTAAAGAAAGAAAACTGCATGAACTTATAGTATTCGATCTCACGGGCATACTGCGCAGTCATCTCTTTCACTGCCGCTTTCTGCCTGTTGCGTATGGGCTCGTCCCACTCGATCCAGGATCTGCCGTCATTGGCATCCTTTAATGCCATGAAGAGAGAGTATTCATCGATCCAGTCAGCGTTTTCTTTTTTGAATTTCTTATATGCCCGGTTTTTCTTTAAAGAATCCTCAGCGCGGTCGAAAGCCTTGTGCAACAGCGAAAATCTGGTATTGTACAGTTTACCGTAATCCACATACCTGGGGTCTTCACCCGCATCGTGAGCTTCGCACTCTTCCTTTGTAAGTAGCCCTTCATCCACCAGCATATCCGGATCGATAAAATACGGATTACCTGCAAAAGTGCAGAAGGACTGATAAGGCGAGTCACCGTAACTGGTGGGTCCCATTGGCAAAACCTGCCAGTATTTCTGCCCCGCAGTCTTCAAAAAATCCACAAAATCGTATGCCGCTTTGCCAAGTGTGCCCACTCCGTACGGAGACGGAAGTGATGCAACCGGTAGTAGTATTCCTGATGATCTCATATATTCTCCTGTGTTTGTTGGAAGGACTGATGGTTTCCTTGGTCTGGTTAAAGCAATGCCCCATCAGTCATTTTAAAGCTTCCAAATATCTTTATTATACTGCTCAATAGTCCTGTCTGAAGAGAAGAACCCGGCTTTTGCAATATTCACTAACATCTTCTTCGCCCAGCTCATTCTGTCCTCATAAGCTTCATATGCAGCTTCGCGAACCTTTATATAATCCTTATAGTCCGGGAAAGTCATGAACCAGTCTTTATTCAGAAGTTCCTTGTACAGTCTCTCAAGATTCTCCTTGCAGCCGACCTTTAACATCTCATCAGATACAATGAAATCAACCGCTGCGGCAAGATCTTCATCCTCGTCATAGTAATCCTTTGAAACATAGGATGCGTCTGCGTAACGTTTTATGACTGTGTCGGAATCTTCACCGAAGATAAAGATGTTGTCATCACCCACAAGCTCTGCTATCTCCACATTTGCGCCGTCCATAGTGCCGAGAGTCACCGCACCGTTCAGCATGAACTTCATGTTGCCCGTTCCGCTGGCTTCCTTGGACGCAAGCGAGATCTGCTCTGAAATATCGCAGGCAGGTATCAGCTTTTCCGCCATGGTGACATTGTAATTTTCCACCATCACCACGTTGAGATAAGGCGAAACCTCCGGGTCTTTTCTGATGACCTCGGACAAACATAATATAGTATGTATTATATCTTTGGCTATGATGTATGCAGGAGCCGCCTTCGCGCCGAATATCACCGTAATAGGCGTCTTGGGCTTTTTGCCTGCCTTTATCTCCATGTATTTGTGGATGGTGTACAGAACGTTCAGCTGCTGTCTCTTGTACTCATGGAGTCTCTTGACCTGTACATCATAGATTGAATCGGGATTTATGCTGATATTCTGTGTTTTCTTAAGATAATCCGCTATGTATTTTTTGCGGATATCCTTTATCTCTAAGATCTTATTCAGTACAGCGGTATCATCCTTATATTTCAAAAGCTCCTCAAGCTTGTCCGCATCCTTTTTGAATCCCGGTCCTATGAGGGATTCGATGTACTCTGACAGCTCATGATTTGAATACAGAAGCCATCTGCGGAAGGTTATACCGTTGGTCTTGTTGTTGAATTTCTCCGGATAGAGCTTGTAAAAAGCATTGAGCTCCGAATCCTTGAGGATCTCGGTGTGAAGCCTTGCCACGCCGTTCACGGATATACCGTAATGAATATCCATGTGAGCCATGCATACACAGTCATCTTTATTGATGATAGCTACTGCCGGATCGTTGTATTTTTTGTTGATGCGGTTATGCAACTCATATATGATGGGCACAAGCTGCGGAACCGCGCGGTTGAGGAAATCAAGAGGCCATTTCTCCAGAGCCTCCGCCAGGATCGTGTGGTTGGTGTACGCCGTGCACTTGCTCACTACCGCAATGGCCTCATCCATTGTGAGCCCCTCAATGAGCAGAAGCCTTACCAGCTCCGGTATCACCATGGAAGGATGAGTATCGTTAATCTGGATTACAGCGTATTCATCGAGGTCATACAGTTTTGATCCTTTTTCCTTTGCCTCGTCCAGGATCAGCTGTGCTGCGTTAGATACCATAAAATACTGCTGGTATACACGCAGGATACGTCCTGCATCATCGGAATCATCCGGATACAAAAACAGGGTGAGGTTTTTGGCGATATCCGTCTTGTCAAAATCTATACCGTCCTTCACTATGGACTCATCCACTGTCTCGATGTCGAAAAGATGGAGCTTGTTGGTGCGGTTCTCATATCCTACCACATCTATGTCATACATACGGCTTTTAACCGAAAGCCCGCCGAAATTCACAGTGTAGGTCTTCTCCGTATCTATGAGCCAGCTCTGCTTGTCAATCCAGGGATTGATGGTCTCCTTCTGAAGATTTTTTTCGAAGACCTGTTTGAAAAGACCGAGATGATAATTTAATCCTACTCCGTCTCCGTTTAATCCGAGAGAAGCGATGGAATCAATAAAACATGCCGCAAGTCTTCCCAATCCTCCGTTTCCCAGAGAGGGCTCATTCTCCAACTCCTCGATATCCGAAAGGTTTTTGCCGCATTTTGCAAGCTCATCTCTAACTTCGTCATATAAACCAAGATTTATCAGATTGTTTGATAAAAGCTTTCCTATCAGGAATTCAGCAGATATGTAATACAGCTTCTTTTTGCCTGCCTCTTTCACCGTCGGCTCAGCCTCTTTAGCCGCTTCCTTTACGTATTCACACAATGCGGCGTAGATCTCCGCGTTTGTGCACTGATCCATAAACCTTCCAAACTTCTTCTTGACAAATTCATTGACTGTCATCGTGTCTAATCCTCCCGTAAAGCAAATAATAAAATGATAGTTAATTGTTTCACATTTTGCCCAAATAGTCAACAATTCTTGTATTGTTTTTACTGTTTTTTGTCACTAAAAAAGACTGTAAACTACAAGTTCACAGCCCATTTTCTTAAAAGCACCCGGTCACAGTTTACAACCTCTAATACAATTCGGGCAGATCCTCCAGTTTTACGGCATAAGGACTGTCGTACAGATTTTTAAGTGCTTCTCTTGTATTGAATTTTTCAGTCAGACAGAACTCTTTAGACCAGGTCATGAAGCTCGCCCATCCGGCTTTCTCCTCTACTATGGCTTCTGCAGAGGGGATTGTGCCCGTCTCTCCGATGAGGGTGATCTTAGACTCAGCGGTGATCTTAGTAAGCTCCCGATACAAATCCGCCTGGCTGTTGTGAATATGCGCCTCGGAATAAATATCCCTAGAGATCACGTCAACCACATCATCACCCGGATATGTCTCCGGAAGCGGTGAATTCCAAACCCAGATCAGATTGTTAAGCCCATGCACATTGGTGAAACGGTCGTAGAGTATCCTCCACAGCTTTATCAGCGGTCCCGCTCCCTTAGCTCCCCACCAAAACCAGGTTCCCTCTCCCTCATGGAAGGGGCGCCACAGTATCGGTATCTGTTTTTCACAGAACGGTCTTAAAATTCCTGCCATCACATCCATATCAGATATCAGGGCAAGGTTTTCCGGTGTACCTTCGATCACCGCTTTCTCGGCGTCAAACTCTGTGTTTTCCGTAAAAAATGATTTCGATCTTCCGCCGGTCGGAGAAAACCAATGCCATGTAAAGGTTATCAGTCCTTTCATTTCAGCCCACTCCCAGGCTTTTTTCAGTGTTCCGTAGTTCTCCTCAACTTCTTTCATGCATTCATCATCCGTATCAAAGTAGTTGATGTTCGGCGAGTAGGACAGAAGCTCAAAACCCAGAAGCGCCGGTCTTTTGCCGGTGACATCCTCTATGTAATGCAGTTCCTCCTGCTCCATGGTCTGTGTATGCTGACCTGTTATAACCTTTTCGTACGTTATATCCGAAAGGTACTTCATGACATTTTTTACACATTCCTGTGCGTTTTTGTTTTGTGGTATGAAGATCTTATCTCCCATAAACATGCTCTCCTGTCTGTTTATACTGTCTAAACCAACCGGCATATCGTTCACATCAAACTTAATGGAAATATTTACAACGAGCCGGATGCAAGCCACGAGAGATATGTGGGAAGACAGTGCGCGTGACCAAATTTGTCAGCAGAATCACCTCCGCCCATCAGCTCCAGTATTTTTGAAGCACTTTCGTCTGTCGCCGCCGCTGTCAAAAGATACAGATATGCACTTTTATCGCCCGCAAGATTACATGCCAGCCCCTTCATGCAGAAATCAGCAGGTGTCAGCCCGTTCTCTTTTGCAGTGTAATAATCCTCTGTACCTTCGCCGCAGAAATCCAGAAACGCTTTTGTAAGCGCTGCCTTCTCTTCTACACTGAAACCCAGGTACTCTGTTCCGGTCATTGCCAAAAAGCCTTTTTTCATTGCTTCCTCTTCGGCCCCGGTCATCACGATATCCTCTCCGTATCTGTTATATCCCCACTCATATGGCGGGACATCTGTCACAAAATCTGCAGGATTGATATAATTTCTGATGTTCTTGTATTTTTTCTCACACTTTTCGGAAGCCTTTACAGACACTCTCGGAGTTGCAAAGGTGTATGCAAAAACATTCTTTGCTCCGTACCTGTCAGTCATCCTCTTGGCCAGAAGATTTCCCACCGCAGCTCCCCTGCTGTGTCCGGTGATCCAGAACTTCGCCTTCGAACCTATCTTGTTTTTCTTTATATACTTGGTGACTGCTTTGAAAAGCCTCTGTTCTGCCTTAGAAAAGCCCGCATGCGTAGCTTTTGTACCAAGATTGAAATTGCTGACCCATTCGTAATTGCCACCGGTACCGCGGATCCATACTGCTACCACCGTGTATCCATCCAGCTTTTTGTGCCCTATAATGTACGAAACATAATCATTATCATCCTTAGTAACTGCATTTTCCGTGTACTTCCCGGAAAAACCGCACTGCTCCATCAAATCCTTCGCCTGTGCTCCGTCATAGCATGTCGCAGACGCCAGCATAGACAGAACCGCAAGCTGTTTTTGCTCTTTTTTAGCGTTTTGTGAAAAATACGCATCCGTGTACTCCGCACCGTAATTAATGGTTTCACCCGACACCCCGTCTCCAAACCCCACTGTAACGGTAGTCACGCACTTACCGGATGCGTCGGAACATACAGTTTTTTCCTTTGCCACTGCACCAATATGACCAACGCCAAAAATACTCATGCATATGGCGATCATCACAATATACAAACCTGTCTTTTTCATATCGGATGTATTCCTTTCTAAGGTTTATTACATGATTAAAGAACCGGAAGGTGACTCATGGATTGTTTCGCGCTTCCACAATCCTGCCCCATCATCACATCGCCTGATCCAGCAATGTCTTCAGCTCGTCTGCTTCCAGAATTCCGGCGTCATAGTAGATTATTTCTCCGTTGCTGTCAAATATAACCGTCGTAGGCACATAGCCTGTTCCGTATGCAAAATCAGCGAGGTAATCCCAGTCATAATACACAGGGAAAGAAAGCTTATTGTCCTTTATGAATTCCTTCACATTAGACAATTCCTCTTTCTCCTCGATGTTGATCATTATAAACTGCACTCTGCCGCAATATTCCTTATACACCTTGTTGAAATCAGGCAGCTCGGCAACACACGGCGGACACCATGTCGCCCACATGTTGATCACTACAGGCTTTCCTGAGTAATCGGAAAACTTATGTGACTTGTTTTTTGCATCATACACCGTAAAATCATTTCCACTGAATTTGATCTTCTTATTCGTAGTGACCTCAAAATCCTTGCTAAGTGTCCCTTCGATCTTACTATTACCACTCTGTGAATATGCGGAGAGCTTAAACTTATAGGTCTTTCCGCTATCCAGTCCGGTCACCTTGTATGAAGTTTTTGCAGTAGAAGCGCATTCCGTATACGTTCTTTTCGCGCTGTCGTACATATAGATCTTGTAACCGCTCGCTCCCTTGACCTTCTTCCACTTTAAAGTAGCTGAGCTCGTATTAGTCTTCACGGCCTTTATCTTAGGTGCAGCCGGACCTGCAGCTTCTGCCTTTACAGCAGGCATCATACATCCCACAAAGAGCATCAGTCCAAACAACACCCATGCAAGCTTCATTACTCCCGCTTTGATCTTCTTAATTTCCATTTTCTACCTCCCTGGTATAATGTGTAATGGCAAGAATCGTAAACGAATTATGACGAATACCCACAATCCAACACATATCTCATGACTCAAATAATATCTCATATGTTTCATATTCATCCGCTGTAGTAAACTCAGGCTCCGAAACCAATGTATACCCGTCATCGTATCTGTATACATGTATTTCATATTCGTACGGTTCTCCCGCATATTCTATAATGCCATTCTCATCGCTCTTAGCCAGAAAGCATGTCTCCTCCGTGCATATCTGCAGTGTTACACCCGCTACGGGTGATCCGTCTTTATCTATGCATTTGAAAACATATGCTGCCGTTGCCGGAGCATCACTTAAAGTGTCAGTTTTAATACCTTCTTCGTTTGACAAGCCTTTTTCATCCGGTATAGTATTTTCTGCAATCAATCCATCTGCATCAACATTATTATCATCCGCCCTTACATCCCCGGTCACCGGGCTTTGAGATCCGCTTTCTTTCGCTGCATTTGAGGAGCATCCCATCAATACTGCTCCAAGCGCCACAGCATACATTCCGAGTTTGATCCTGCTTATATTTTTCATCTGTATTAACACCTTTAAACATTACGTTGGGATTATCCCGTCACGAAGTTTTTTTGCTCTTATCAGAACCTGCCGCGAGTGCGGAAAGCCCGTTATACAGCTCCAGCGCGCCATGGGGACAGGCCTTTAAGCACTCCCCACACCGTATACACTCCAACGAGTTTGGAGTTTTACGCGGATCTATGCCGGCTTTACAGATGCTACCGCATGCACCGCAGTCCGTGCACTTTGAATCGACCACACGATACCTGTACAATGCCACCGGATTAAACAGGCTGTAGAATGCTCCCAGAGGGCACATATACTTGCAAAAGGGACGATGTACCTTCATGGATACCACTATGATCAGCAGCAAAACCGCGATCTTCCACCAAAATCTGAAACCTATGGCTGTACGAAGACCCTCGTTCATTACCACCAAAGGGATTCCCCCAAACAACGTTCCGCTCGGGCATATCCACTCACAAAACCAAGGTCTGCCCATACCGGATGAGTTTGCCAACAAAGCCGGTAACGCTATAACAAACATCAGCAGTACCGCATACTTTATCCATTTAATAACGCTATGTCCCGGAAGGTTTTTTCTTTTCTTAAAAACGGGGATCTTATGCAAAAGATCCTGTACAAGCCCGAAGGGACATAACCATCCGCACACAACCCTTCCCAAAATACTGCCAAACAGTATCAGCACTCCAAAAGCATAAAATGCAAACCTGTGATCCGGGCTGTTCAATGTTGCCTGAAGTGCGCCTATGGGGCAGGATCCCAGTGCTCCCGGGCAGGAATAACAGCTCAATCCCGGTACGCAAAAGCTCTTTGTCTTGCCTTTATAAATCTTACCGCTGACGAATCCGTATATATATCCGTTGGTGAGAGCAGCCCATACCGCCTGGATCAGCAGACGGAATCTGCCATGTTTTCCGAGTTTCGTCATGTTATCCGATACCTATACATTCAAGGCATATGTTAACGGATTTTTGCAGCACCGTCTTTACCTCTCCGTCTGCCACGCCAATACCGATCATCGATATGCCCAAAACTATCAACATTATACATATTCCGGTTTTTGTCTTCTCTCTCATACTACTCTTTTGAAATGTATTTATGCGCGATCTCCAGAAACTGCTCTTTACTCCTCTTGCCGTAAAAGCTCTCCAAAACCTTACCATTACCATCCACTATGTATGTCACCGGAACAGCCACCACATCCTGCAGAAAAGACTTCATCATATCTTCCGTAGGGATCACCACCGGATAAGACAATTTCAGGTCGTCACCGGCGATCTTTACCGCAGTTGCCAATAGCTCATCATCGACATTACCCGAAGCATCGGCACAATCCATGCAGATACCCACAACGCCGATATCTCCTGCATTTTCGGAATATATCTCATTAAGCTCCGGCATTTCCTCGATACAAGGTCCGCAAAATGTTGCCCATACATTTATGATGCACACTTTATTGGACTCAATACTGTCCGCAAAGTCAAAAGTATCTCCCGATAGCAGCTCTGCGCTCATATCGGAAAAATCAACCTCTGCATCACCGGTGTTTGTATCAATTCCGTCACTTGATCCACAGGATGTGAGAAACAAAACAAAACCCAGTGTCAACAATGTGATTATCTTTTTCATATTTCATCCTTATAATAACGGCAGCAAATCCCGGTTTTTCTATATCTCTACTCTGTAAACCTTCAATGCGTGTTCACTGTAATCACCGTATTCGTTTCCACACCAATATACACACCCATCATTATACACCGGTGTTTCACAGGAATTCAGGAAGGCCGTCTCTGAAATACATTTAGCCTTGGAAGTAACCTTTCCTTTCGAATCCACCACCATGCAATACACACCGGCATAATTTAATCCATACTGTTGCTCCTCATATCTCTCATACAGGACTATGGTATTACCCTTGCCGTCGGTCACTGCCTGCGGATTGCTGACATAGCCTTTCTTGTAATCGGTAAGCCACTTGACTCCATAATTTGTCTTTGACTCGTCTCCGTTCGGACCGGACTTACCTTTTCTGGTACCCTTAGTCACGTATGCTGCTTCTTTATTCAGATCCGACTTGGGGTCAAATATCTGTATAAATATCTGTTCCCTCTGATCGTTAGCCTTTGAATTCATGGCTTTTACAGAGCTTGCCACAAATGATATGTTACCGTTATTCAAGGCGCACAGATTACCCATATGAGCAAAATTATCATTCATGACATGCATGTCATAGCGATCATATGTACCCTTCTCAACCCAAAAATCAAATATCTGCTTTTCCGATGTCGTACCCGCCTTCATATCCGCTGTACTGAAAGTGAACGATCTGTCAAAACAGTCTCCCTCTCCCACAAAAGCGAATCCCCCGGCATAGGGTACCGTTCTCTGGGCAAAAGAATGCGACTGATAATTTTCATAACCCCAATAACTGTCTGATGCAGGTTTTACAGTCGACATCTTCTTGCGGTCTATGATCCATACAGAATTGCTCTGATGACCGCTATACATAGTCCTGCCGTAATCAACCGCCAGATAATCTCCATTCACGGCAATATCGCAATTACCACCGCTAAAGGGAACTTTGGTACGATAACTCTCATCAAAGTAAGATGCCAGAGAAGAACTACCGTTATTTCCTATTGTCTTGATAAGCTTTCCTTTGGCATTATACTTGGTTATAAAAACAGTCTCCTTCGAAGTGTCGGTTCCTTCGTTTACAGAACCGGTCAAAGCATAGAAATATCCGTCCTTATCTCTCGTAACCGTTCCGAAGATACTGCCTTTCATTTTCAGGCTGACCTTTTGAACCACCTCTCCGTCTTCGGTGAGAACAACCCTGATATTCTTGCCGTCCTGATATGCAAATGCAAACTCTCCGTTTTTGTCCGCAAACTGCGCTACAGTTGGAACTCCGTCCCAATTTGAATATTGCCCTGTCGCATATACATACACGTTCATGCCGGAATCAATGGTATACAGTTCAGCTGCAAAAGCACTAACCGGACGCAGCATCAATGCTGCCATAAGTACTGCCAATACTCTGATCTTCTTTTTCATAGTATATCCTTCCTCTTCTGTTTTTACCTCTCTGATCTCACAAGATCTTTTCCATGCGGATCGCATCGGCCATTGCCAAGAAATGCTGCGCCTTGATGATCGCCATACCCTGGGTTTCATCGCCGAGTACCACCAGCTCGTCCCCCGGAGCGATATTAAAAAGCTTTCTGGCTTTTGCCGGTATCACGATCTGTCCTTTTTCGCCGACCGTCACCATGCCAAACAGATGCTTTCCTTTGGGCGGAAGACCCAGACCCAGATTTTGCTCCGGTTCATAATTTGCCAGATCATCCAGGGAAACCCCGAAAATATCCGCAAGCTGCTTACATTTATCGAGATCCGGAACACTGTCTCCCGTTTCCCATTTGGCAACGGATTGCCTTGTAACGCCAAGCTTTTCAGCCACATCCTCCTGGGTCATATGCAATATTTTCCTCATATGTACCAGATTATCCTTGAACATCATTCCTCCTTTTCCTGATCCCCAAAACCAGCCATCTGTATACCGGAATCCTTGAAATAACGGCATATAAGCCGTAACCGAATACAAACGCTGCCACAAGACTTAAGATGTAACATTCCGGAGCAGGCATCAGCTTTGGTTTGGCAACATACAACGCCACTGAAGATATCCCCAGATAATGGAAAATATAGAGTCCGAAGCTGTGCCCTGACATCCACTTCGCAAAAGCATTTGAAAAATCTCCGAAACGGGCCATTCCCGCAATAACCGCCAGCGACCCCACATAGGCATCAAGGGCATATAAGAAGCCTCTGTTTATCGGCTTATCCGCATAGTTGTCGCCAAAATACATGACAGCAAAGACAACGCACAGCGCCACAGCTATTACCATCAAAGGCACTGCGATCTTCTTGAGCCTTTCTATCACTTCATCATGAGAAAACACATAATATCCCAGGATGAAAAATACGAAATAGAATGCGATCCTGTAAACGGAAACGATAGGCGTATTCAGGATCTGTGAAGCACCCCATATCGGGAAAACAAAAAGTGCGATCATCCACAGCGGAGTACGCGAGCCAATCTTGAAGAGCTTTCCTTTTTCTATTTTTTTGATAAATACCAGCACTACACAGTAAACCCACAGAAGGTGCATATACCACATCACTCCGCTTCCGGAAACCACCATGATCAGAAAGATCACAGGCTTCGGTACGCCTTCCGATGCAAGCCCCTCAATTCCTCCGCCAAGGGACATGCTCACATACCCCTGGATAAAATAGAAAAAGAAGAGACCGAGTGTTGACGGAACCAGAAGCTTCAGGGTTCTGGACTTCATAAACTCCTTATCCGAATGTGAATTCAGATACAATCCTGCGCTGATCCCCGATACAATAAAAAGTACCGGCATAAACCAGGGATAGACCAGATACTGAAAAACATCATAATACTGAACCGGCAGATCGGTGATCTTACCCAAACCGCCCAGCACACCCTCAGCATTATACATGTAAAATACATGATAGATCACCACTATGACCACCGTGATCCAGCGAATGTTGTCCAAATAGTGTTTTCTCATACTTATCCCACCTTTGCAATGAATTTTAACATTATTCTATTGCATTCACAGGTGTGTGTCTACCAATCAAACCTTACATTTGTGTGTGGTTTTTGTTAGAATTCGTTGCACTTATGTATTCATGTACGATCATAATTCGATCACTGTATATGTATCACGGGTCTTCTTTGACTCATACAGAGCCTTGTCTGCTGTTTCGATCATGTTGTTCACCAGCTCCTCCAATCCATCATAGCCTCCTTTATCAGCAAATTGATATATGCAATGGACATACGAATTATTCTATCACAGTTCTACGTAAAATTCCATCGAAATGTACTGACAAATTGTTACTTGCATTCAAAAGACAAATCAGAAAATAATGTGATCAAAATGATTTTTCAGAATCTTTTTTTCGATGTCCAAAGATTTGTTATAGCCTTCATCCGCCAGTTTTTGGGCTGAACGATGCAATGCCTCAGGAAAGAGGTCCTTCATTTTTCTCATTCTTCCCATA
>JAEEGL012048234.1_pt1 | contig 14529 bp, 11 predicted proteins | sample 9134231 | NCBI WGS metagenome assembly JAEEGL01 (sample SAMN16246548, study PRJNA631951) | gut metagenome | biome: gut microbiome; feature: rumen; material: fiber-attached | host: Bos | place: Iran: Karaj | collected 2018-10
ATAATGCGACTGACGTGATCGTCGGCCAATGAGTAATACATCATCTGACCGTCACGTCTGAATTTAACAAGATTAGCCATTTTAAGCTGTTTAAGCTGATGAGATACAGCAGATTTTGTAACTCCGAGAAGCACTGCCAAATCCCCTACGCACATCTCGTTTTTTTCAAGGGCGTGCAAAATCATTACTCTTGTGCCGTCTCCGAAAAGTTTCATCAAAGAAGCCAGATTTAAATAGTCATCGGCCGTTGTCATTTCAGCTTTGACCTTATTTACTAAGTCTTCGTGAATTACTTCGCAATCAGTTGTATTATTTGCTTTCATCGGCACCCCTCTTTCAAGTTTACCCAAAATACTATCTTTACAAATATATGAATATTGTTTTAAATAAAAGAAGCTATAAACAGTTGAATAATTGTTCAACTATTTATAGCTTTATCTTAAAGCATTGGATTCTCTTTGTCAAGATATTTTTACATGGGACTTGCGCTTATTGACAATTTTTCTCAACATTGCAATAACTCTTCAAAAGAAGATATGGCATATGTATCGGTCATACCCGCGATATAATCGATTACTGCCTGCACATATTGTTCTTTTTTGCTTAAATCACCGTATATCTTTTTATTGATACACTTGGCGTTTTCGGCTATTACCCAATCTATTTTTATATCTTCCGACAAGCTGAATGCCGCAAGATTTTCCGCAAATTTCTTCACAAAACTATAGCCGGAAAAATTTTTCTTATCAATAAATTCAATAACGCTTCCGGCGTATTTTTTGCCTTCTGAAAAGTATTCATCCCAAAAGCTTATAAGCGTATCAAAAAGCTGATTGATAATTAGAGATGCGTAATTTGAAAAAGGCTGTAATCGCTTGTTTTTATATATGGCTTCATAATTGAATGCCTTTATTTCATTAAGCTGATCGGATATTTCGCTGCTTAGACAAAGACCCTTTTGGGGAGATGAATTATTGCACAAATCTATAATCATATTGTGCATGATAACCGTTGTGTTAAGAGCTTTTTCATTGTGTATTCGAGCCATTTTTTGAAGCTTTTCCTGCTGTTTTTCATCAAAATAATGAAGTCTTAAGGCATCTTCTATGTCTCGTCCCAGATAAGAAATTTTATCCGCAAGCTTTACCACACAACCTTCCCATGTTGCAGCTTCGTATTTTCCGGGCTCGTCAAATTTCGAAAGATCGAAAAGCTCATCTCTCGGACGCAATGAATTGTTATCCAACTCCCCGCAATGAGATATGATTCCGTCCCTTACCGCATAGGTAAGATTAAGATTTTTAAGCTTGTTTTCGTTATCTTTCAGAAGCTCCACATTATCCACAAAATGAACGCCGTTTTGCTCGTGCCAGAATTTTTTTCCCAAGTACTCCTCGGTAAGCTTGGTAATAACACGTTCTCCAAGATGTCCGAAAGGCGCATGTCCCAAATCGTGAGAAATGGCAATGGCAGCCGCCAATTCGTCGTTAAGTCCCAAAACCTTGGAAACCGTAGTAGCAACGGACTCAACATGAGCCACATGCTCGATTCTTGTGCATATGTGGTCGTTTCCCGCCGCGTTAAAAAATACCTGGGTTTTGTGTTTAAGTCTTCTGTAAGCAAGAGAGTGTAAGACTCTTGTGTAGTCCCTTACAAAAGGAGAACGAACATCGTCCTCCCTGCTGTAAATCTCCTCCTGCCTTTTAATAAGTTCTTTCCAGTTTTTATGATTTTTGTTAACCGCTACTTTTTCAAATGCTTTTTCCATAAATCAATGCCTTTATTCAAGCCCCATTGTTTCCATTATCATTTTTCTTCTTTCCGGAGGCATTCCGGAAATTCTTGAAAAATAAAGTTCCTGTATGCCTATGAAAGGCCTTACTTTTTCTTCTATCTTTTTGATTTCTGCCGGATCGTTTGTTTCATAGTACTCTCTTACAAATATATCCCAGGCTTTCTTCATGGTTTCAAGGCCTACATGGAACATTTCCATGCAGCGTTCTTCCGGTAAGCCTTTCGCCATATAATAAAATGTGCCTATATCGTAAAGAGGATTGCCATAGGAGAAATCCGCCATATCTATAAACAATGCTTCATTCTCGGTTAATATTACATTTCCGATCTGCAAATCTCCATGAAGGCAAGTTCCCGTTTCTTCGATATTATCAAGGAAGTCAACTATCTTTTTCTTGTCTTCATCCGAAAGGCCTTCGCTTTTTAGAGCAACATCCTTGTGAAGTTTTGAAAATGAAGGAAATACCTCCTTGTTGCAAGGAGTCTTGTGAAGCTCTTTAACAAGCTTTGTAAAACGTTTCATGTAAAGCTCTATATTGTCCGGGTCGTCCGCAATTGCACGTGCCACGGATTTTTTCGTCACTATTCTTTCGTATTCCACGGCGATTTTTTTGCCGTCTTTTAAGAAATTGCCCGCAAGAGGTGTGGGAACGCCGCATTTAAATGCCGCATTTGCAATGATTTTTTCTCTGAATGCCAATTCTTCCGGCATAAAATCTTTGTAAAGTTTCATCATTGCATCATTGTCATTTTTGTTATAGCTGATGGCCGTATAGCCTTCACCCGACTCTTTCCATTTCCACATAACAAGCGGATTCGGCTTTCTGAAAACCGCAAACTTCGAATCGGCCTCCGTTGTTGCAAAGGTCCATGCAACATCGTTTATTGCGTTTAATATACAGAAAGTCACACCGTGATCGTGCATGTTTATAAAAGCTCTGAGACCCGAAAAATCAATATGTCCCACATGAGAAAAATCTATTTTGTAATCTTTTGATTTGTCTTTTGAAAGCTCGGCTTCAAGTACTCTTACATCATCGCCTTTTACTCTTCCGTAGACATATACCCAATCGTTTTCTATATTGAATTCAAAGACATTGCAGGCTTGGACAAATACTCTGTCCACAAGTCCCTTAAACTCTTTATATGCAAAAGTATCGGATAATTCCGCCAAAGAATCCGCAAGTCCTTCATAATGCCAACGATGATCCTTCGGGTCCGTAACATGAAAAATCTTCCAGATTTCTCCGCCCTTTTCATCGAAATCCCTAGCAATGGCGCGCATATTGGAAAGTTTGTCCCCCAGGGCCACTATTTTACCTTCACGGCTCAAACCTTTGATTCTGTCAATCGCCGCTTGTTTGCGCTCATGCCAAGAATCCGCCTCGCTAACGTTCGGAATAAACTTATCGCTTTCATCTTCCACAAGTTTCGCTATACGATCGCCGAATTCTTTTCTCAAATCTTCAACGGTAATATCCGTATCTTCCACAACATCGTGAAGAGCTGCTGCCGCAAGCAATTCTTGGTCGTTTGTCATGGTAGCGACTATGGCAACCGCTTCAAAAGGATGCACAACGTAAGGAAAGCCTTTTCCCCTTCTTTCCACGCCCTTGTGTGCATCTATCGCATATTTCATTGCTTTATCAAGTAATGTAGTATCCATTTTTTTATTCATGTTTTCCCCCTAAAATACAGTCATTAAAGACCTTAATTTTGCCTGATTATATGATATTTAAGCTTTTTGCCTGCTCAACCAAACGGGCCGCGCTTCTTGCATTTCTGTCTTTTTCACCGTATAAAGCGTCATAAAGCATTTTAATGCCCATTTCCCCGCCGCCGTTTTTAAGAATGTATACGGTACAAAGATTTTGCAGTCCTATTGTGGATGCCAATATATCAAGATCCGTACTTCCGATTTGATGAAGGGCAAATTCGTAAGCCGCATCTGAATAATCTTTTTTAAGCTTTTCCAAATCCGCCAAAGTTTTCATGCCCAACTTTTTAAATATAACAAGATAAGGCATCTCGCTGGTAGGTTGAATTTCCGCATGGTTGATGCTTGCAATTTTTTTGTTCAAAGCATCATAAGGCTTAAGCTCAAGGTAAGTCTTAAAGGAATCACCGTCAAGTTCAACCTCGTCAAAACGTCCGTCCTTAACGAGCGAAAGAACTTTCCTTCTGTAATCTTCTATGCTTGTTTTAATATTTTTAAACTCTTCATCCGCAATTTCAAGAAGACCCGCCAAGCGGTTTAAGCTTCTGAAATATTCGCGGGGTACCTCCACATCCGACTTATAACCGGTGTCATGATTTACCGTCGCCCAAACATGTTGAAGTGCGGTACGCATCTGTATTTCAAAACGTACTTCGTTTACCAAAGGCATTTTCTCGTCATAAAACAACTCCTTTGGAATGCGGCAAATATAGTGAAGTGACATATAGCCGAATCGATCGTCGTCATAAAGTTTTCTTTTATCCACGGATTCATCCCAGTCCACGTCAAACTTCTTTTCCACGAGAGCTGCTATTTTGTCCACTTCATCACTGTAAAATGTAATGACTCTGGCCCCCACAATATCCGTTATGTCCGACAAGCTTTTGTACTTGTAACCTTTAAGTTCAAGCTTTCCCGCAAGACTTTTTTCTTCCTTAACTCTGGCCTCAAGGGCATTAATGTAAATGCCGGCTTCTTTGATAAGACCGCTTAAAGTATTCCTTACTATTTCAAGCACTTTGTCAAATTGCGGACGGCCATTCCTGTATTCGTCCATTATCATTTCGCAATGTAAATCCATAAAACACCTCTTTTTTCCTTATATTCTCCTATTTGTATTAAAGCTTAATCCATTATGCTCATTATTTTTATATAGTCTTCGGATTTATCTCTCATTATTTCCAAGCCCTTAACAATGTCTTCCAAAGGGAATCTGTGAGATATAAGCTCGGAAGGTTTTATATTTCCTTTTGCCATCTCATCAAGGCAAAAATGCCAATCGTCGTTAAAATTACCCGTAAAAGACGAATTCCATGTGCCGTGTATGGTCAATTGGTTTCTGAGTATTTTCCAATACCTGTCCTTTGGCAGGTCCACATCCGAATAAGGATTGCCCACAACAACAATATGGCCCGAAGGCGCCGCGCATTCCACCCCCAAGTTGAATGTCTCGTTTTTGCCTACGCATTCAAAGAAAGCATCCACGCCGTCTCCGCCTGTTTTTTCCTTAAGCCAACTTGCTGCATCACCGCTTCTAACATCAAAATAGTTTTCCTCTTTTATGCCGAGGCTTAAGGCTTTTTCTTTTTGCAAATCTCTGTTACCCATAACGTAAACCTCGCCGTCTGCCAGATTTAAAAGATGCATGGTTAACAATAGTCCGATGCTTCCAAGGCCGCAAACCGCAGCAATCGGCTTGTTTGCCGCAGGACCGACTCCAACAGGAGTTTCCGCTTCAAAAGCCGGACTTTCCTTAAACAGACCCGTCTGTCTTATTGCATGGATTGCAACCGCCGTAGGTTCAAGCATTGCCGCATCTTCGAAAGATACGTCATCCGGAAGCTCTATTATATTTTCTCCGGGAACCGCAACAAATTCTGCAAATCCCCCGTCAGACCTGGATCCCAGATAGTTATAATTTCTGCAAAGCTCGAATTTTCCTTCACTGCAAGGTTTGCAATTGCAACAAGGAATAAGAGGAAATACCCCAACGCGTTTTCCTATGTAGTCGCTTGCATCAAACATCCAGCTTGCAACTTCATCGCCACACTCAACGATTTCTCCCGCAAACTCGTGTCCGATTATAATAGGTGATTTGTGAGCGCCGGTTTTGTAAGCTCTTGGGATATCCGAACCGCATATTCCGCAGGCTTTAACCTTAACCAAGACTTCGCCGGGCTTAATTTCGGGTTTTTTTACTTCCTTAATCGCTATATCGTTTATGTCATTTAAAAGCAATGCTTTCATTTATTTAAAATTCCTTATTCTTTTTACTTTTTCCGTATATGCTTTTTCCACATAGTCCTTAAACTTTTCAAGGTCGGACATTGTTGTGATTTTAAAATTGTTTTCATCGCCGTCAATAAGGGCAATTTTCATGCCCGCCATTACAGCAGGCTCACTGGAGCCTCTTATTTCCAAGATTTTGTCGGGAAGAAGTTTTTTGTTTGCCTCGTAGTATTTGTGAAAATCGTAGGTCTCCGGCGCTTGACCGGCAAATATATTTTCCCGAACCAAAAGACTTGTAATGACCTTTCCGTTTTTGCTTTCGTAAACCGTATCCTTCATGGGAAGAACCGGCATGGCTCCGTCGTAATTTTTAAGGGCAGCAAAGCAGTCGTTAATGGTTTTTTCCGTAACGCAAGGTCTTGCAGCGTCATGAATAAGCACCTTTGCATCCTCAGCCGCATAGTAAGAAATATCTTTAAGAGCGTTGTAAACTGACATCTGTCTTGTAACGCCCGGCTCGGAAAAAGCCACGAATTTTTTGTATTTATGGGTGTCTTTTTCAATCAGCCTTCTGTATTTTTCGTCCGCAACTATTTGAACTGCTTCGACGTATTCGTTATTCATTACCGCATCCAAAGCGTAAGAAATAATGCTTTTTCCCCGCACTTCAATATATTGCTTCGGTATGTCGCCTCCAAGACGTGTTCCTTTTCCGCCGGATAAAATTATCGCAATGTTTTTCTTCTTATCCAATATTTAACTCCCTAAATCCAAATCCCATAAGCTTGCTTTGATCGATATAACTGCCAATCACTTTTTTCAAATAAATCAATCAAACTGAAGTTTCCTGATTTTATCTATGGTCGCTTTGTATGTCTGCTTCTTTCCGAAAAGAAGAGTGGTACCAAGTACAAAGCCCGCAACGCCTTTAGGCGCATACTCTTTAATTTTGTCCGCCGAGCAGGCACCGTCCCAGAAAATCTCAAATCCCATTTCTTCCCTGTATTCCAGGAGCCTGTCGATTTTGTTTCCCACGTAAGGAAGATACATCTGGCCCGCATTACCCGGATTTACACTCATTACAAGTACTTTGTCCACAATACGAAGCATTTCCTTAACCGTTTCTATACTGGTACCCGGATTGATGGCGATGCCCGGAACCATCTCCGCATCGATTATTTTTTGCAATGTGGTGGAAGGATGATACTCCGCTTCCGGATGAATGTAGACTGTGTCGCCTTTTCTTAAACTTTCCAAAAAAATGTGAATATTGTTAGACGGATGTTCAATCATAAGATGCACATCCATAGGTTTTTTTGTGGTGTTTGCTATGCAGCGCAGGTCATTTAAAGACATGGCAAAATTCGGCACATAGCGGCCGTCCATAATGTCAATGTGAAAAGAATCGATGCCCGCTTCTTCAAGCTCTTTAACCTCTTTGTTTAAAAAGCCGTAATCGGCGCACATCATTGATGCCATAAGTTCGAAATTCATGTAATCCCCCTTTGATTAAGCCATAAAGCTTTTCCCATACCTTCAAATCTTCATTTGTTAATATTTTACAACATTTGAAGCAATTATTCTATCTCTATGTTTTGAATCATAATCGGTTTTTTCGTCGCTTTGTAAAGCTCCACAACGCTTGAATGATCGCCGTAGTAAGCATCGCTTAAAATGATGGCCCGGTCAAGGTCGGCGCTGTCATCGTAAATTCCAAAATCCGCTTTTTTGTATTCCTCAACGATTTGTACATACTCATCCGCAAGCTCCGGACGCATGGCGCGAAGAGTTGATTCAAGCAATGGATGCGGGCGCCAAAGAAGTGTGATTTCAGCCTTGTTGTCTTCAAAAATCTTTAGTACACGCTTAATCTTTGCCATATATTTTTCCCTTCCCGCAAGAGCCGATGCAAGGGAAGTATTGTAGATAATGATTTTCTTTTTGGAGCCGTCGGTTTTTTTAAGCTTGGACTCCCAAGACGCCGGTATTTCAACTTCTTCAAGTTTTGTATTAAGAAGCTTGTCAATTTTTGGCGAACCACTGCCTTCTATTTTTTTCTCCCAAAGAGCTCTTGTGTCTTCTCCCGCAAATTTCGCAAGTATATTCACATAGTGTTTTTTCATGGATTCGGATTGAACTATTACCCTATCTGCGTTAATTACTCCGGGAGTAAGAACGAAATCCTCCAGGTTTTTTAAAGTTCTTTCGTCATCATCCGCAATTTCATATAAAACAAAGTATGGAATATAAACAAGTTCATTTGTAAACTGTTTTAAATTTTTAGCATAAAAGTGCGGATGTACGCTGGTTACATAGTTTGCATTGTCATAAGGGTTGTGAATGTATATAACATCCGGTTTTTCCAGTTCCAAATTATAGTCATCATAGTGAATAATCGGGACGTATTTTGGAAATTTATCCGCCTCGTAGTGCATTTTTGCAAAACTTCCGTCCGGATTCTTTTCGTAGTAAGGAATCGGAATAACGTATGCATCTGTGTCAGGGTCAGCATCCGCCTTTTTCCATACACTTTCCAGGCTGTCCCACATGCTGGCTTTGTATGGAAGAAAAACAACTTGTTTTTTGACTTTTAAATCCGTATTAAAACTTTTAAGCATTTCATCAAGATATGCATTAAGGACAAATTCCGTAACATCTTCGCATTTTTCATCTGTTAATCCCGATATAAGACCGGACTCTTCGATTGCTTTTAATGCCATATCTTTGCTGTTTTGGCAGGATTCGACTGCATTGTAGATAATAAAGACCGCTTCGCAGTAGTTTTCAATAGCTGAAATAATTGTCAATTTTTCAACTGTCTTAACCTCGTTGTCATTGTTGGCTTTTTCTTTGCATAATCTGCCTTTTGAAAAAGCGCCGTCAATAAGCTCGCCTATCTTAAGTGCCGCTTCCTGAGCCTGGGCAAGCAAATCAAGAGCCTGAGAGAAGTTATCTTCCATCATGCTTTTTTTGATCTCTGTATGAACTTCCTTTAAAAGATTAAGCGTGCCAACCGCCTGTTCCTTTACTTCTCTTTGTCTGCTCATTTTGCTTTCTCTCGTTTCAAATGCCTCTTTTATCTCGTTTTCATTGTATTCATATCTGCAAGGCGGGAATTTCATTTTCTCGTTTAGTTGTTTTTCCTGCAATGTGTAATAAGGATAATCATGAAGTCCGCCTTTTTTGTATGGTATCAGATAATGCTCTCCATATGTTAAAACCATCACATCGTGAAGATTTCCCGGCACCGGGATGCTTGTATTTTCAAAGGGAAGCTCTATCAATTCCTCATAGTATTCCTTTGGAATCTTAGAATTCCAGTTAAGCAAGTTTACGAAGAGTGAAACATATTTTGCCTCATCCTTTGGCGTTACGCTAAAAATTCTTTCCGTCAAATGCGCAAGCTGCTCGCTAAGTATGTCGACGCGCTCTACATGAACGTTAAACTCTTTTTCGATTTTTTCCATGTAGTCGCGGATTTTTTTTAGTTTTAAGGGATCCGTATATTTGCCGGTGGCAACTCCAACCGAATAATCGATTAACTTGGTTGCAACTTCCTTTTGATGCTCGATAAAATCTTCATCATCCGAAAGATAGTCGAAAGGAAAAATATCAACTCCCGCAACGTATGGAAAACCATGATATTTTTCAAGAAAAGGGCCGTCAAAACGAATAGCCGTGGAATTGATAACTCTGAAAATAAAATCATCCGGGCGACCGTGTTTTCTGTAATTGATTATTTCGTAGCCTTTGGGAAGTTCGGATTTTGCGTGCTCTAAAAAAACATTTAAATCATCACGAAGCATACTGATGTCCAAATCATCGTCCCAAGGAATAAAACCGGAATGTCTTGCGGCACCAAGAAGAGTGCCAAAAGCTGCACAATATTTAATATCATGCCTTTGGCACACTTTTTCAATTTCCGACAAGACCTCCATTTGCGCTGCCCATGATGCTTTTATCATGGCAGGAATGGGAAAGCCTTCTCTTATTTCGTCTTCCAAAAATTCGTGTGAATTTGCCACCGCATTCTCCCAATACTTATTTTCTTCCGAGAAACAAATACTCGCAATGCTCGTGCTTGTTTTCCTTCCGATATGTTATATTATACATTCTTAATGCTGATTTTTAAAGGGATTGAGGACATAAAAAATGCCCCGGTCGATCAGGGCATTTTTTATTATTATTTATATACACTACCTTCTCATTAGCAAATCAAGAATTTCTCTTTGCCGATATAGATATATTAGCAGTGCTTTGAAAACAAACTATGAACAAAATGTAAACAAATTTGTCATGTTTTGTAAATAATTTAATTTATTTTGAAAATTTCTACAATATTTTCCCCAAATTCTTCAAAAGAATCTTAGCTAAGGAAATTTTTGTCGGCGTAAATTCTTTTGATTTCGTCTTCCCTGCGAGCAAAATACATGGTCAGCAGGCGTTCGGAAATAAAACCCGGATAGCGGTTTTGGTAATTGTCGTCACGAACCCCATTACGTTCTTCGAGTGCAAAAAGAATAGGAAACAGCCATTCACAAAAAGCATCAATTATCGGCTTTTTGCCAATAAACATATTGCAAGGGCTGTAGAGATTACCTTTAAAGAAATCCCTTGCAAAGGCATAATCATTGGGATGGCGCTCCCTTAAATAGTCCATTACAAAATCCCAATCAGAAGCCACATGACGTCCTTTATAGTTTTCTTCAACGCTTGGAGAGACATAAAGAGGAATCGGCAAGATAACATCAACATCATTATCAATCACTCGCTGCAACCAATCATCCGGAAGGATAAAGTGGCGGCGGTAATGCTCTAAGCCTACATAGTCTTCGGATGCGTTTTTCCAAATCCAGTAAAGTCCCGTAAGTTCACAAAATTGTTTGTTTTTTTCGGAAATATTTTCACCGGTGTTGTCAAATTTGATTTTGTTTGACACCGCTTTGTTTGGTTTGCTTTCCGAAGGTAAACCGGCTTTTATGGCAGAATCAAGCGAATCAAATAGTTCTTGGGTTTGTTCATCAATAGCTTCTCCGGCCATTGAAGCATTATCACTTATCCTTTTATCTGTAAGTGCCGCACCCACCTGCAAGAAACTTGCATAAAGCGGCAGCTTATATCCTAACTTTGGCTCAGCATCAAAGGCTGTTTTCGCTACATATACACACGCATTACCCCTTGTGTAATCATCTTTAAAAGTGCAGGAGCCGCAACCCTTTGCTTTTAGGTCATTTATCTTTATGAAGTCCTTTCCGATGGATTCAAAATATTTGCTTAAATATTTATTTCTGATTTCGGAGTCGAAGCTGTGGGTAACCTTTATGACATTTTTAAAGCCACGATTGTTAAGTCTTTCCGTGATTTGCTCGTGGTAAATGCCGCGAGTTGCAATATATACGGGCAAACTTGTATCCAAGCCCGACAGATTATTTGTTTCTTTGTTAAGATCGATAACTTTTATGGCATCCACCTCTTCCGGATTTTCCTCGTCATTGTCCACCAAAAAGCCGCAGATAGTCTTATCCGGCTCCAAAAACCTGATATATGCCGCAAGCGTGCGAGCGCGAGAATGCGCGCCGAAAATGTAAAGCATAATAACCTCCAAAATACATTATATTATCAAGATAATTATAGCATAGCAACCTTACGATTTTCAGCAAAATGTTGTATTATTCAGGTGACAAATACTCTATCTTACAATCGTGAGTCTTTGAATCCGCATTATAATTAATCCCCACCAGGATAATTTCTCCGCCGTAATCTTTAAGAACTGTCGGATATTTATTATCCTTTATCTGGGCAATTGCAGCCTTTCCGCTCTTATTCCATTTCAATTCGATAATAAGTGCCGGAAGATTTGTATTCTTTTTCGGCAAATATACCACATCTGCAATACCTTTTCCCGATGGAAGCTCTTCTATTCTCATATATTTATCCACACATACAACGTAGGCAAACTTTATTACATATCTCAATGCCTGTTCATTGTTGTAAAAAGTAGGTGCGTAAGCAGATTCTCTGATTTCATCTATAGCTTTTGCAACAGCCTTTGCCTTTCCATCCAATGTGTCCTTCAACAAGCGCTCGGATTTATTAACCAGCTCGATAAGTTTTTTGTTCTGCGTTGTTTTAAGTAAAGACTCAAATTCGCTTTTAACCTCTTTATTTGGAATTCGCACGGTTTTCTCTGCATTATCATATGCCAAATATCCCAAATGAACCATAAGAGTAAGGACATCGTCTTTATTTTTAAAAGAATAAATGTCATTTCCAAAGTTATTAACATTTACCTCTAAACATTCCCCGGAGATCAAGCGAACAATGTCGTCTTGAAGGCCTTCAAAATTCATCTCTATGTATGTTGCAAGAGATTCTGCCGCGGAGGTCTTTTGCCAATAAGGCTCAAAGCTTTTCATTCTGAGTGCCATCATAACGGAATAGGGATTGTATATAGAATCCGCCTGTGCGAAAGAGTAGCCGTCATACCACTCCTTCATCAAAGAAAAATCCTGCCCGTTTTCTTTGCACATTTTTTCAACCTCATCCTCTGTAAAACCCGTATACTTTGCAAAATCACCCGGGTTTAAAACGGTATATTCCAAGAAGTCAGATATGGCCGATTCCATCCCATCCTTCTTTATCGGCAGAATACCCGTCATATAGGCTGCAGCAACAACCTTAGGCGTCAAATTGCCATTTTTAAATATTCCGCGAAGAAGATTTAAGAACGCTTTTTGTGTATCTAAATCATCCTTGGCTTCTCTGATAACGGCATCCCACTCATCTATGATAAAAACAATCTTTCGACCCGTTGAATAAACAAGCTGTAACAGAGCATCCTGCAAATTATCAGCCTTAATTTTAAAGCTCAATGTCGCATTAATTTCCCCTATTATTGCACTCATAATATTCGAAGCAATGTCTGACAGATTGGCATTTGCAACTTTGAGTTCCGAAATAAAACCTGTAATATCCAAATAAATAACATTGTATTTATTTAAGTGTTTACCGAAGCTTTTCGATTTACTAATCTCGTAGTTTTTAAACAAATCCTTCGAATCGCATGTACAATCATAATATGCGCAAAGCATCTTGGCTGCAAATGACTTCCCGAACCTACGGGGTCTGCTTATGCAAGTAAGATTTTGTGCCGTGCCGACTGTACTGTTAACAAGATCGATAAGTCCGGTTTTGTCTATATAATTGCCGTTAAGAATTGCCACGAATCCTTCATTCCCCGGATTTAGATATTTTCTTGCAGCATATGAGCTTTCCTCTTTTACAAATGTACTTCCCACTTCCCACTTGTAACTATCCGGAATCATCCAACGATTACCCTTTTTATAAGCGCCTTTAATCACGCCTTTCGAGCAACACTCATTAATCCATCTTTTAGTTTTTCCGACTCTTTCCGCCATCTCAAGGGAAGTAATGTATTTCATGGTTTCAGCTCCTTTCGCTTTTTTCTATATTATAAAACAGGAAGTGGGAAGTTGCAACTTCCCACTTCCCATATCTTGGTTGTCGAGTGTATTAAGTTATAATTATGTCGTTTGCAAATTTTTTCCAATTTCACACTAAAATTTGTCAGCGTCAAAAATAAAACTTGATTTATCTTAACAAATGCTTTAATATCATTTATAAGAAATGGGTTTTTTGTCCGGTAGGCTTTAATTAGCCGAGGGGGTTGCCTGTTTCTTTTTTTATGTCTATAACATCATAAAGATATAGCTTATTATCGTTAGCATGACGAATCAACATAGAAGCATGAAACACATTATACCTTTCAAGTTCTCCCTCTGCTGAATAAACCGGCAAAGCAAACCTTGAATCGTAGCGAAACCAGCCGTATTTTGCATCTCTTACATGTTTCGATGTTTTGTTTTTTCTAAAATGTTTTCCCTTTGCAATACTCAACATTTCAGGAATTCCTTGCGCTGCGTTTGCCTTTGCCTTTGCATTTGTTCCCCTTAAAGCAGCTGTATAGTTTGATCCCGTATATTCATCAGGTAGATCCTTCCCAATATAAACTACATCTTGTGTTTCAGCAATTTGGTAAAAATCTCCTACATAGTCTTTCAAGTACTCCTTAACGTCGTTCCATTCTATTGCCCTTTTGCCTTTAAAACGTATGTCATTTATTATTACTATTTTATTCCCATCAATATCATTTATTATGGAAATATTCCGTTGATTTGCTTTCACTCGTTGCCAGTCTCCTCCCTTTTCTTCATTTCCCTATAATAGGCCAAATAGCGATATGCTGTTCTTCTACTAATTTCGCTTTCGGAAACAATTTCTACAATAGTCATTCCATTTTCATATTTTGCAACAAAATCGTTATATGAAGACATCCATGCCTCGTCATGTTTTTTTCGACCGCCAAAATTGCGGTTGCGCAGTTCTTCATTTTCTTTTCTTAAAGCTCTATTTTCTTCTTCTAATTCTTTTATTCTTTTTTTAGCTTCTTCCAACGTTTTAATTTGCATTTGTGCCTCCTTGGTTATTGACACAATTATATTTTATATTTTTCCAGGTGTCAAATATATTTTTGACACTTTTTTAAACTAAGCAAAAAAGAAGACGGTCTATATAAAAGGCCATCTTCCAATCGCTTATTAAATTAATCAATCAAAATGCATCCAAACCGTCTTTTGATAGCTGAATTCATCAAATACAAAAGCCGATTTGTCCTTGCCGATGCCGGATTCTTTGATGCCACCGAAAGGCGCACTGTTGTCATCATTTCCATAGCTGTTTATATGTACGAGACCGGCTTCGATTTTATC
>JAEEGL012085173.1_pt1 | contig 14529 bp, 11 predicted proteins | sample 9134231 | NCBI WGS metagenome assembly JAEEGL01 (sample SAMN16246548, study PRJNA631951) | gut metagenome | biome: gut microbiome; feature: rumen; material: fiber-attached | host: Bos | place: Iran: Karaj | collected 2018-10
GTGGTGGGGCGAGGCGTCTCGCCGAGCCGTGGTTGAAATCGGGGGGCGACTCTCGCTGCGGAACCTCTCCGCAATCGCATCGCCCCCCAATATTCAATTCGTGATTTCGAATATTTTCGTCAGCTGAGAAAACCGTTCACGATAGACATTAGCCCCTATTTTCAAGGCCGAAAAAATTTTTTCGCGCTTTCTGTAACGTCTTATCGCACGAAGGGTTTTCTGGAGTTCGGGATGGTGGCGCAGCTTCCACATCGCAGACTGGAAACGATGTTCCCTGATGCGTTCGCGGTACGCCGCGTCCAACTCGCGGAACATGCGTTTCGCGGTCCGTCCGCAGTCGCCGTAGTCGTACAGGTTGCCGTCGGCGTCCGGGCAGTCCAGCGAGAGGAACGATGCCTCCCATTGCCCCTGGCGCGTGGAGTTTCGGCGCACGTCGTCCACCATGGCGAACTTTTCGGCGCGGCGGACGAGGTTCTTCTCCCGCGCCGTCATGCCGCGCCTCCTTCCGCCGCCGAGCCGCAAACGGCCTCGCGTGCGCGCGCGGCTTGTACTAAACTATACTTAGTATAGTCGCTTGAAAAGTAAACTCCTATACTAAGAACTAAACTAAGACTTGCCGCCCGTACGCTCATCTGTACACCTCCTTTCCCTCGGCGGCAAGCTTGAACTGCGCGGCGAGAAACGCGGGCGGCACGATGATGTTGCGCGACTCGTCAAAGATGACGCGCGTCACGTCGATGATCTCGCGGTAGAGCCAGTCGTCGCCGATCAGGCCGTGCAGCTTGCGGTAGGTGTTAACCTGCCAGCGGTCGAACTTGCCGACCAGCGAACAGGCGATGATCCACGCCGGACAGGGAGAATCGAATATGTCCTCCTTCGTGGCGGGGCGCGGCGGAAAGACGATCCGTCCGCGCATGTCGGGGTTTGTTCCCATTTCTTGTTCCTCCGTCGCCACGGGCTGCATGCCTTCGGCGGGAGAAATACCCACCTCGCGGCGACGGGGAACAGAATCTCACGTGGAACAGTAAAGCGGGAAAAGACGGTCGCGCGGAACAGTTAAAAAACGAAAAACCCCTGTAAAAACAGGGGTTTCAGGGTCAAAAATCGGAACAGTAAATTTTGTGCTCTACTGTTCCGGAACAGTTAAATCATCGGTTTTAGCGATGATTACCGTACTCACCTTTTGCCGTAGGCGCGGGCGAGAGGCTTGTAGCCCGCGAATCCCTTTTCCTCGCCCGCCGATCGTATATGCGCGTCCCATTCGTCGCGGTGCTGCTGCCAGCACTGGTGCGCGCGGGTGGCGGGACGGTTGCGCCTGTCGATCGGATGTCCGTCGAGAATGTACGCCTGCAAGGCGTCGATCTGCTTCTCCATGAACGCCGTGCGCGTGCCTTTCCGTCCCGTGCCCTTGCGCGAACGCCCTTGCGCCGTTTTTGCGCGTCGCTCGGCAAGCGTGTCGAAAAGCAGCGCGTTCTCGATGAACGAGGACGCAATGCGCTCGTGCATCGCGTCCAGCCGCGCGTCATAGTCGTGGCGCTTGAGATGCAGGGTCTGGGGATCCTCGATGAAGCGTTGCAGGGCGTACACGTATTCCAGCGAACGTGCCAACTGCTGTTCCTCGGGTCGCCGCCCGTACACGTCGGCGCATTTCTTCAAGAGCAGTATGAGCGCTCGTGTCGTGGCGAATACCGGCTCGTAGTTCTGCGCGGGGGCGTGGCCCGGCTCGTAGCGCTTGAGCGACGCGAAAAGGTAATCAAGACGATCAAGGCCCGTGTTGCGCTTGATCGACGGCTCCCTGGCGTTCACGCGCGGATTCAGCAGCTCCGCGAAAGAGAAGGGCGGCGGATCGCTCCGCTTGCCCAGCTCATAGTCTTGGATGTGCTGGACATGGCGGATGATCTTGATGTTGTGCTTGACGATCCAGTTGCTCGCGTTCCACGCGGGCATGTTGTATTCAAGCCGTTCGACAAGTTCCTCCCACGAAGGCTTGCCCTTGCGGGTCAGGCGGTGTGTGCTTGTTGGGGTTTCCGTGTTGCTGGTGTCGGTTCGCATTTTTCATGGTGTGTGTTGAAGGGTGAAAACTGGTGAAAGTGTTGCATGAAACGCATACGGCATGCACGTATCGTGCGTGCCTAAACGGTTGATTCGATGGACTTCTGGCGCCATGCGCGGGGAGACATGCCTGTTGTCGCGATGAAATGGCGGCGGAACACGCTATAAGTCTTCCAGCCCGAGAACATGGCGACGGCCTCCAGCGTGAGGTTTGGGCGCTTCAGGAGAGTTTGCGCAAGTTCCATGCGCGTACCAAGGATTGCTTCCTGGATCGTCTGCCCCGTGGCCTTGCGGAACCGTATCTGGGCCATACGTGCCGAGCAGGGGAACATCTTGGCGATGTCTGCCGCCGTTACGCCTGACTGCACTTCACGCCGGATGCGCTCCGCCGCCTTGGCCACGAGCGAATCGCGCCCGATGTGGTGGCTCGTCGAGCCGCGCCTGACCAAACCGACCGGACCGAAGAAATCCTGGCGGGGCTTCAGATTCGGATTGTCGAATATCTCCTTGAACAGCAGGCCTGCGAGTATGCCGCCACGGTCGAAGTCTGGTTCGATGCTCGTGAGCGTCGGCATGGTATTGAGGCAGACCTCCTCGTCGTTGTCCACGCTGCAGACCGCCAGTTCGTCCGGCACCTCGATTCCGGTCGCTTGCGCCGCAACCAGCACGGCGCGTCCGACCTGATCGTTCGATGCAAAAAGCGCACAAGGTTTCGGAAGGGAAACCAGCCACTTGCGCAGACGCTTCTGGAACGAAATCGCGCCCACGCTTTCCGTTTGTCTTGGGATGAAGGACTTACATGTTTTTCTATGCATGGAGAGGATGCGCCGGAACTCCTTTTCGCGCACGGGGCTCCATTCCTCGCCGTCGAACGCACCTACGAAGGCGAAGTTCGGGTAACCAAGTCCGATCAGTTCCTTGGCGGCGAGTGCGGCGTAGGCGCGGGAATCGTTGGTGACAAAGAAGATGTTCCCGCGAAAACCCTTTGGCGGTGTGGACATGATGACGACCGGCAGATTGTTGAAATTGAGATGGCAGTCCTCAAGATTAGTGATGATGCCGTCCGGTTTCCAGAAGTCCAGGATGTGCTGCATGGATTCATGGTCCTGCTTCGTATAGTCGAGAACCGATACCGTCCAACCCTGCGAGTTGGCAAAACGCATGAAGGCTGCGCGTTTAAGGCTGTCCGCCTTGCATTTAAATTTTTGGAAGTAGAGAATCGTCTTTTTCATGGGGGTATGGTAGCATACGGCAAGACCTTTTTCAAGTTATTTCGCAAAATGGCTAGTAGATTTATTCGCCAAACGTCATTTTGGCGGCGGGATGTTTGTTATACTTTCAAGGTATTTTGCCTTACAAGTCACGAAACAAACCAATAAAAAAGGAGTATTCATGCGGACATCTGTCGCTTATTTCGTACGGCTGATGGCAGCGGTAGTAATGGCGTTTGCGACTGCTGCATTTGCCGATGAACCGTACCAGTACATCAAGACGCCCGGATACGATCCGTTCGTCTATTCCACGAATACATGCAGCATTGAGGCCTCATCCGCTTCGTCTTTGGCAACAGGGACGCATGCGCTTCCGGCGGCGGAACCGTCTGGGTTCGAAGCGCGTTTCCGCACGTGGTTCGAATCACTTGGAACGCGGCTTAAAAGTACCAAGTTTCGCCATTTTATCATAAATTTCCATTAAACCAAACATCCTCAACAAACCAATTCATCAAAGGAAACAATCATGAACATCAAGAAAATTCTGGTTCCCGCCGCAACGTTGACATCCGTCGTTTGCGCCGCCGCCACGCCGCTGGTCACATCCGTCACCATGACACAGCCCGGACCGACCCGTCTCGTCAATATTGACTACACCTTCACCGGCGCAGATGCCGTGATTACGCTGGACGTACAGACGAATGCGCCCGGTGGTGTCTGGGCGTCTATCGGCGGAGCTGCGGTCTGCAACGCGCAGGGCGAAGTATGGAAGAAGGTTACGAACGACGGTTCCACTCACCATATCACTTGGCGGCCAGACCTTTCGTGGCCCGACCATGTCATCGCGGACGGCGGTGCACGTGCCGTGATCACAGCCTGGACGCTCGACAACACGCCAGACTACATGGCAGTTGACATTTCCGCGACCGGCGGCGAGGGCAAGCAGACCTACTATCCTTCCGCCGACTTTGTGCCCGGTGGCGTGACGAACAACAGCATCTACAAGACATCGACGCTCCTTATGCGCAAGATCATGGCAAAGGACGTCACGTGGACTATGGGAAGCGTTACCGAAGTCCAACGTGCCGCGCGCGAGGAGATACACGAGGTGACACTCACGAACAACTACTACATTGCTGTGTTCGAGATCACACAGTCACAGTGGCAGTATTTCACGGGCTACAATCCTTCCCGTTTTAAAAACGCAATGCGTCCAGTCGAGAATGTCTGCTATGCGGACATCCGCCAAGGGAAGGGAACTGATGGTGCCGCAGCTTCCGCAACAGGCGGTGTGTATCCCGACTCTCCATACGGAGAATCTTTCCTTGGCCTTCTGCGCGACAAGACGAATCTTGACTTCGATCTACCCTCGGAGGCGCAATGGGAATTCGCCGCCCGCGCCGGCAATGGCGATGGATATTGGGGAGATGGATCGATTATGGGTGTAAACCAATACGTCACTACAGATGCTAGCATTAAGCTGCTGGCACGTTGCTACAAAAATCCAAACTCGAATGATGAAAACGCAAGCGGTTCAGAAGATCCTTCTGTCAGTGGTACGGCTATTGTCGGGTCGTATAAGCCGAACTCATGGGGACTCTACGATATGCACGGGAATGTAAAGGAGTGGTGTCTGGACTGGAGGAAAGATGATATTTCGGCACTTAATGGTGCAGTAAACGCCACGCAGGGTGACAGCGACGTTCGTTTACAAAAAGGCGGGACGTGGGCAACCAGTTGGTATTACTGTCGGGCGGCATGCCGTAGTGCATCCGGTCCTACGGTACGCGTTGTTACCACAAATGGTGATGCAGGTTTCCGTGTCGTTTGTACGGCAGGTTTGCAATAGCTACAGAAAACGCTCGGTAGGACGGACTTGGATAGCGGTTGGGGACTGTTCCTACGAGAAACGCATTGAACTTTAGTGAATAATGCGTGTTTCCCTTGAGGTGTCAAGATAACTAGAGAATTGAACACATGACGCGAAAGCAGTTCCTGAAATGCGGTTGCAATCCATGAGAACGATGTGCGGAATAATTCTCGCGGCAACAGTTGTCGCATGTGGTGTGGGAACGGCCTTTGGGGCGGGAACATGCCGGACCGAAGCGAACGCGCCGGTGCGCACAGGAGTGCAACTCTGGAAGGACGCCCCTGCCATGTGGTCTGCACCGAAGACGCATCCGATTGCGTCGATGGATAAACCGGATTTCGGCGTAAAGGCGATTGCCGTGGAGGGCGAGCCGTTTCGCGGCAAGCCCACGCGTTTTTTCGCCTACTGGGGATTGCCTGCTGGAGCGTCCGGGACGAACCGTGTTCCGGGGATTGTTTTGGTCCATGGCGGTTTGGGCACGGCGTACGCGGGTTGGACGAAGCTTTGGATGGATCGAGGATATGCTGCAATCGCCATGGACAACTGCGGCGGGATTCCTGAGTCCATTCCAGCGCTTGGCGGAACGCTGAGGCACAAATTCTCCGGGCCGAACGGATGGGGGAGCGACAATTTCCCCCGCGTGGACGAGCCATTGACCGACCAGTGGACGTATCACGCCGTTTCGACCGTCATCCGCTCACATTCGTTTCTCAGGTCACGTCCGGAAGTCGATCTGTCAAAGATCGGTGTGACAGGAATTTCCTGGGGCGGATACCTGACGGCATGCGTTGCGGGCATAGACGACCGGTTTGCGTTCGCCGTGCCGGTATATGGTTGCGCGTATCTCAAGGATCATTCGGCCTGGTCTTATTTGTTCGTCAAGCTTGGCGAGAAGGGAACGCGCTGGGACGAATTGTGGGATGCGAGGAACTTTCTGCCGTCCGCAAGGATGCCGATACTCTGGGTTACGGGATCGAACGACCATTTCTTTCCGCTCGATTCGCTGCAGCGCGGATACGACCTGCTGACAAGACCTCCGCGTCTCGCGATTCGCGTACGCATGCCGCATGGACATCCCCCAGCCGGAGATCCGGCGGAAGTCAGGGCGTTCGCCGACCACTACGCCTTTGGGAAGCCTGCCTTGCCGGAACTCGCTGCAAGTTGCTCGGACAGGCGGATTTCCGTCAGGTGGAACGGCTTTGGGCGAAAGGTGGTACGTGCGGAACTGGTTTACACTGCTTCAACGGATAGAGATTGGGAAAAGCGCAACTACGAAACAAAGTCAGTCCCGTTCGCGGAGCAGTCTCTTTCTGTTGATATTCCGTCCAATGCGATTCTCGCATGGATCAACCTCGTATTCGACGACAAGATCGTCGCATCCACCCGCCATTATTCACTAGGAGCGCATCGTAAATGAGAACAATGTACGGAATAATTCTCGCGGTGGTGGTGGCCGTCGGTGGTGTGGCGGAAACGGTTCAGGCGGCTACGGCTTCTGAATCGTCGCCCAAAACCTCCGGGTTTGTGGCGTGTGCCCGTGCGGCCTACGTCACGGAAGAATACGCGCAGTACACCAATACGGTCGTGAGGCGGTGGATATGGCCGAGAGCCGAGTCGAACGATGTTCCCCGGACGCGGTTCGCCGAGTGTCGCACAACGAACGACATCCGCTGGGTGAACATCCCGTACATGCGTAACGTCCGCGACCTCGGCGGCTGGAACGGACTCAAGCCCGGCCGCGCATATCGCGGGTCCATGCTGTACCGGTGCAAGGATGCGCCCGGCGGCGTTTCATCAGAGACGGCGGCGGCGCTTCGGGAGGCCGGTTTCGTCACCGAACTGAATCTTCGCGGGATAGCCGAAATCGCGAAGTCCACCGAGCATGCGAACATGAAGGACGCGGGGCTGAAGGAAGTAAATGTGCCGATATCGTCGTACATGAGCTGCTTCGGCGGAGAGTGGAAGGGAATGCGCAACGCCCTTCTGATGTTCACAAAGCCGGAGAACTATCCGATATATTTCCACTGCGCGGGCGGCGCCGACAGAACCGGGACACTTGCGTTTGTACTTGAGGGGATATGCGGCGCATCCGAGACCGACCTCGCCATAGACTACGAGCTTACCACCTGCTCTGGGATGTACGGGCCTCGCCTTCGCAACGCCGACGCAAGGCTCAACCCGACAGTTTACAAGCCCAACCGCGACTGTATTTTGAGGATGATGGATTTCGTCAAGTCCTACAAAGGCAAGACGCTTGCCGAGAAGTTCGCCAACTGCGCCAAGCATTTGTGGCGACTCACGGATGACGACATTGCGGCGATTCGTCGCGAGCTTGCAAGATAGCGGAAAGATTGAACAAATGACGCGAAAGCAGTTCCTGAAATGCGGCTTGACCGCCGGAGCGGCGGCGGGCGGCCTCGCCGCCGGATGGTTCGGAACGGGACTCGTGGAGTACATGGGCGCCTCGCCCGACACTCCGTGGAAGGCGTTCACGCCGGAGGAGGCCGCTGAGGTCGAACGGCTTGCGGAAGAGCTGATTCCCGCCGACGAGTTCGCCCCTGGCGCAAAGGACGCGAAGGTGGCGCGGTTCATCGATTGGCAGCTCGCGCCGGATCGCCCCTACGAGAAGCATCTGCCGGAATATCGCAAACATTTGGCGTTGAGCAAAGGTCTCTCCGCCGCCGAGGTCGAGAAGCAATTTCCCGATTTCTTCAAAATGCTTCTTCTCCATGTGAACCAGGGCTACTACTCGCATCCGTGCCAGGGCGGGAACGCCGGCTTCGCGAGCTACCGTCTGTGCGGGCTTTCCACGGTCACCGGGCGCAACATTCCGGGGAAGGAGAACCATCTATGATCCGCGAAACCACGGATGCCGTCGTCGTCGGTGCCGGCGCGGGCGGCGGATGCGCCGCCAAAGTACTCGCCTGCGCGGGCATCAAGACGATGCTCCTTGAGCGCGGCGAGTGGGCCAAGAGCGACGTCAACGGGGAGGCTGATCTCTGCGGGCAGCGCAACCCCGCGCTGGTGATGGGGCCGGGCCGGCTTGGAGAACGCACGCGCAGGTGCCATTTCCACGACAACGGCGGCTGGGGCGTGATCAACAACTGGAACGCCGCGTGCGTCGGCTCCGGCACCGTGACCTACGGCGCCATGGGCTGGCGTTTCCTGGAGAAGGACTTCCGGCTCAAGTCCCACTACGGCGAAGTGCCGGATTCGTCCCTCGAAGACTGGCCGATAACATACGATGACCTCGAGCCGTACTACTACCAGGCGGAATGCGAGGTCGGCGTGAGCGGCGACAACGGCGACAATCCGTTCACCGCGCCGCGCAGGCAGCCTTTCCCGATGCCGGCCTTCGCGCTCGATCCGGAGTCGCAGCTCTTTTGGGACGTGACCAAGAAGGAAGGCCTGCATCCGTTCCACTGCTCGTTCCTGCGCAACTCCGTGCCGCACAACGGACGCCCCGCGTGCATCCACCAGCATTTCTGCGTGGGGTTCCAGTGTCCTATCGACGCCAAGAACGGTTCCCAGAACTCGGTGATCCCCGTCGCGATCAAGAGCGGCAACTGCGATCTGCGCATCCGTGCGATGGTGACGGAGCTGCTGGTGGACGACAGGGGGCGGCTTACGGGCGTGAAGTACGTAGACGGGAACGACGAGGTGCATGTCGTCACGGCCAAGGTCGTGGTTCTCGCGGCCGGGTCGAACGAGGATGCGCGGCTCATGCTCCTGTCGAAGTCGAGGCTGTTCAAGAACGGCGTGGGCAACAACCACGATGTCGTGGGGCGCAACATAACGAGCCATGCGTACGTGGACGCGAACGGATTTCTCGACTACGACCTGCACACCGACGCCGGCCCGGGCACGGGAACGTGCATCATGGATTTCGAGCACGACAACAAGGGATTCGTGCTGGGCGGCATGCTGCATACCGACTTCCGCTGGACGCCGTATCAGGTGGCGCTCAGGCAGGTTTCGGGAGTCCCGGCGTGGGGGAAGGCGCGCAAGGACTTCATGCGCGTCAACTACAGGCGGTTCTTCCGCATCTGCGGGCCGATCCAGCAGATGCCGCGCTGGGACAACAGGTTGGTGCTTGACACGAGCCGCAAGGACTACTGGGGGCTGCCGTTCGCCAGGTTTCTCGGATACGAGCATCCGAACGACTGGAAGAACCGGATGTTCCTTGCGGCCAAGGCGAGGGAGCTTGCGGCGAAGTGCGGCGCACACGACGTCACAAACTACTACGGCGGCCCGAAGGACGGCCCGTCAAAGTCGTGGGGAGGCGGGGGGCAGCATCAGAGCGGATCGTGCCGGATGGGGACAGACCCCAAGAAGAGCGTGACGGACAAATGGTCGCGGGTGTGGGATTTCCCGAATCTCGTCATGGCCGACTGTTCCGTGCATGTGAACAACGGCGGAATGAACCCGGTACTCACCGGCATGGCGCTTGCGTTCCGGGCGGCGAAACACATAGTCGACAACCGCAAGGAGGTGGGACTGTGAGGTTTCGTGCATTGGTAGGGGCACGCGTCCCGCGTGCCCGCGGACGCGCGGGACGCGCGTCCCTACCGTTTTTTGCAATAATCGCCGCCGCATTCGGCGTGGCCGCCGGGATAGGGGCGTTCTGCCGGTTCGAGTACGGCAGCCCGGAGAAGACCTGCATCCTTTGCCACGAGATACGCGGGTCGCGCGAGAGGTGGTCTAAGTCGCCGCACAGGAACGTGAACTGCAAGGACTGCCATGGCGGCACCTTTGAGGCGCTTGGCGACAACGTCAAGCGCGGCATAAAGCATGTGACCGGTGCGGACTACGCGAAGCTTGACAGCGTGTTCTGTCTCTCGGAAAGACAGGTCGAGGTGCTTTGCGCACGTTGCGCGAAATGCCACAGGGCGGAGGCGGAGCAGTGGGCGCGCAGCGGTCACTGCAAGCCGGCCTCAGTGTTCCTCAAGGACGAGACGCACAATGCCGCCTGGAAGCCTGCCGACAATTGCCTGCGATGCCATGGGATGTTTCTGGAAGGGGACATGTCAAGCATCGCCGGGCGCAACGATCTGGCGTCGCGCCGCGCCATCCCGTGTACCGCGTGCCATAGGATGCATGCGGAGGAACCGTTACAGCTTTTCTCGCGCAATGAGTGGACAAGCGTTCCGGCGGCAGATCTGTGTCTTCAGAAGATCGTGACGCCAGACGGCCATCCGGTCAAACGGTCGCTCGATGCGCAGAATCGACTTTGTGCGAACTGCCACGCCGCGAACGCGGAGGGAATTGCCGGTTCTTCCGACGACCGTACGCCCACCGGAGCGCAGGAGGGCATGTCCTGCACCGACTGCCACAAGGGACATGACATGAAAGCCGATCCTTCGCGTGGACGCTGCCCGCATCCCCAGTCCGCATCCCGCAGAAGACGGTCTTCGGGAATGTGAAGTTGTGGAATAGTGGAAATATGGAAATGGTCTATGAAAGCGAGAGGATGACGGTATAAATGAGAACGGTGTGCGGAATAATTCTCGCGGTGGCGATGGCCGTTGGCGGTGTGGGGATGGCGTCTGCCGGCTGGACGGTCGACCACCGCGCATTGAAGGATGGCATGTGGCGTACGGACGGGGTGAAGCGCGCGCGATATTACGTCCAGGCTGTTGTCGGCGAGGAGCGCTACAGGCTTCTCCACGAAGGGCATGTGGTCGATTTTACGCGCGGGAGCGCCTGGCGGATGGAAAACGGAAAACCCGTGATGACCGCCGAGGCGGGGCCTGTCGAGGTCGGCCCCGGCGAAATCTTCCGTCTCGGCGATAACACGCATATACATTCGCTGACGCTCTCGGAGACACCGCTCGCATTCGCGCCGCAGAAGCTCTTCACGAACAAAGGACCCGATCTCGGGGAGTACTTCACCATCGACGGCGTATATTCAAACGGAACATTCACCGCGAAGGTGCGCAACCTCGTGGGAACCGTCCGCGCGGCCGAGGTGTCGATTGCGGTGACGGACTTCTACCAGCGTGAACTCGGCAATGTCGTACGCAAGGGTGTGGCAATCGACGGGACTGTGGTTATCTCCGTTCCCTTCCGCGAGAGCTCGTCAGGACAACTTCGCGCAACGGTGATGGTACGCGACGAAAAGGGACGTGAAGGGTTCCGCGTGTTTCCGCTCCTTCAAGACGCAAAAACCACCTGCCGTGAACTCGTACGCATGAACGAGGGTTGGACGCGCAATGGACGTCCCGTGACGATGCCTTCCGAAATCAAGGAGAAAGAAGTGCGCTTCGAGTCGCGGCGGACGATCCCCGCATCCGTCGCCGGTAGACGACTTTGGGTTTGCATCCAACTGCTTACAGGAACGGCGGATCTCTATATCGACGGAAAGAAGGCCGCGACGTTCGGACAGGACGGCAACGAAAACGGGCTTGAGGCGGATGTCACGGACTTCGTCCGGCCCGGTACGGAGCAGAGTTTCGTGTTTGCGGCGCGCAAAGGCAAGTCGTTCAACACGCCTGCGATAGGCGAAGTGGCGTTGGAGGCTCGTCCGGCGATCGCGCTCGGCGATGTACGCATAGAGACGTCGTACCGCGAGAAGAGAATCCGCGTGGCGGCGGACTGTCCGCCGGGCTTCACCTTCCGCAACACCGTCTTCTTGAAGGACGAGAAGCTCCTATCGTTCGCGAAAGAGACCAGGTGGGAGAATCCGCCGCTGTGGGGTCCGTTCGAGTTCCCGCTCCTGAGGCTGGTGACGGAACTTGTCGATGCCGAAGGCCGGGTCGTTGACGCGAAGGAGACTCGTTTCGGATTCCGCGAGATATGGGCGGACGGCATGGCGCTCGTATGGAACGGCCATCGCGTGAAGGGCGATGCGCGCGCCATGCAGTCGACGTGGAGCAATTGGGACTTTGACCGCCGCACCAAGCGGCAGAACAACTGCAACACGGTGTGGTTCAACAAGCGCAACGGCGTGAAGTTCCTGCGCCACATCTACAACGGGTCGGAGTTCATAGACTTCTGCGACGAAGCGGGACTCCTTGTCGCCAAGGGAGGGTATACCGTTTTGGGACCGAGCCCCGACAAGGACGCGGACGACACGCTCTGGGCGCGGAAGCGCTTGAACGACACGCGGATGATCGCCGCGTTCCGCCACCATCCCTCCATCATGACATGGTATCTCTCGAACGAATACCGTGCGCACTGCACAGATTCGTCCGCTCCGCGTGTTGCGGACGCCGTGAAGAACGCCATCGCCTGTGATCCGACGCGTTTCGCCGAGGCCGGTTGCGACATCGACATGCGCGGTGCCTCGCAGATAGTCTCCACGCACTACCCCGCCGAGCTTAACGCACTTCGCAATTCCGATTGTTTCATGCCAGACTGTTTCTACTGGCGTCCCGTAAACAAGCCTTTTGAAAAGGGCATGATGGTTCCGTGCGGGCAGTCGAAAGGCGTCGCCAACATCACGTTCGAATCTCCGATCCGCTGGGGCGAGAAGCCGATCTGCATCAACGAGACGTGCTGGGACTATCACTTTGCGCCGCCGTTCGGCTACACGCGCCTTTGCGGGGACGATGTCTTCAACGGCACGGCCTTCCTCGACAAGTGGCACATAGAGACCGACATCGAGGCGGTGCGCGGCCATCGCGACGCCGGGGCGGTGTTCTGGACGCCATGGCGTCACTTGTTCAGCGACCAGATCAAGCGCGTCTCGCCGGAGATAGACGTAGTGAATATCCAGCGGTACCACGTTTTCTACGCCGGGGCGGAGGTCGAGTACGACGTCAATGCATTCTACGACGTCTGGCGGGCTGACCGGCTTACGTGGTTCTGGCGACTGGAGGCGGCGCGTGGGGACACGCGCCCTCCCAGTGCGGGAGGGACGCAATCCTTTGCGTCCGAAGTGGGAGGGACGCAATCCTTTGCGTCCGAAGAGGAGACTTTCAACGTCGATACCTCGGCCATGTTTCGCAAGAAGATACGTTTTACGGCACCAGAAAAGCCGGGAAGATACACGCTCTTGTTCGGTTTCAAGGGACGGTGCGAGAAAAGCCTTGACATTGTCGTCCACGGGAGGGCGGCTGTCCCCAGCCGCCGTCCGCCCAACGTCGTCACCGCGTCCGATCCGCTTTCCACAAACCTCCTTTCGCGCGCAGCTGTGGGCGAGACGATTGTCATCCTTGCCCGCGAGGACTATCCCGAATGGTTGCCGGAGATACCAAAGGTCACGCAGCAGTCGGCGGCGATCCTGCGGACGTTCCGTCCTGGTCATCCGGTGTTGAACGGAATATCCGCAGATGACCTCACATACTTCACACCGAAGTCTATCGCATGTTTCCACGGCTTCAACAAACCGTCGGCGGGCAATGCGTGCACGATCATTGAGTTCGGCGGTCCTTCGGGGCTAGCCTATTCCGCGCTTCTGGAAGTTCCGTACGGGAAGGGCGCATTCCTATATTCGCGCCTCGTCCTCGACAAACAGAATCCTGTCGCGGAGAAGCTCCTCATGAACATGGCTGCATACCGCCGTTTGTCCGCGCCTGGCAAGGCGCTGCTCTTGGCTGGTGGCGGCGAAGCGCTCGTGAAGGCGCTGCGGCAGCGGTGCGGGATAGTTTTCGATGAAGGGCATGTGGCGGACGCATCGCGGTATGCGGCGGTTGTTGTGGACGGGTCTCGTGTCCTTTCGGACGGGGAACGCGCCGCGCTAGAGAAATGCGGAAGAACGGTCTTTGTGTTCAATCCGGGGGCGAATTACGCCATGAAGACGCGAAAGGTCGTCGTGAAGGAATGGCAGGGGCGGGCCGTCCGCGTGGGACGCGATCCGCTCACGGACGGACTTACCAACCAGGACCTCATGTGGCGGACGAAGTATGCCGACTTCAAGACGGCGGTCGCGAATCTCGGACCGGAGGAGTTCGAGACCGAAGAAGGCGTTCTTCTGTATCCGGCGTATGCCGTCAGACGCGGCAACTTCGTGTTCCTCACGGTCGATCCGGACATCCACAATCCGGCGATCGACCCGCTCGTAAAGCGTTTCTGGGCAACGCTCTTCGGTAACGCTGGCGTGGCGATACGCCCGTTCGAAAAGCCGCGTCTCCCCAAGAACCTCTTCTACACGCCGCTCGACCTTTCGCAGTACCTCGACCGCGCGATCACGGCGGACGAAGTCGACGACGACGGGAAAGGGTCGTGGATGGACCAGGGAACCGCGCAACAGTTGCCGATGAACTTCCGCCATCCCACGGCGTGGGTGGGGATGGTTCCGTATGACGTCAAGAAGGAGGGTCTCGGTGCCTTTGCGCTTGCGACGGAAAACCGCAAAGGCGGTTATTCCAATGTAGTCGTCAAGGTCGGACGGAAAATCGAGACGGTCAACTGGCTTTGGTCTTCGACATGGACGGCGAAGGGTAAACGGCACTA
>JAEEGL012372686.1_pt1 | contig 14529 bp, 6 predicted proteins | sample 9134231 | NCBI WGS metagenome assembly JAEEGL01 (sample SAMN16246548, study PRJNA631951) | gut metagenome | biome: gut microbiome; feature: rumen; material: fiber-attached | host: Bos | place: Iran: Karaj | collected 2018-10
TTTCCGAACATCACGCCAACCTTCTCACGAAGCTGGTTGATAAAGATCACCGTACAGTTGGACTTGCTGATCACTGCCGTCAACTTCCGAAGGGCCTGGCTCATCAGCCTTGCCTGCAGACCTACATGGGAATCACCCATGTCACCATCGATCTCTGCCTTCGGTGTCAGGGCCGCAACCGAGTCCACTACGATGATATCAATGGCGCCGGAACGTACCATAGTCTCCGTGATCTCCAGCGCCTGCTCGCCGCTGTCAGGCTGTGAAATATAAAGATTGTCAATATCTACGCCGATATTGCGGGCATATACCGGATCAAGCGCATGCTCGGCATCGATAAAGCCTGCGATACCGCCGCGCTTCTGTACTTCTGCGATCATATGCAGCGTCACTGTTGTCTTACCACTGGATTCAGGACCATAGATTTCAACGATCCTTCCCTTCGGGATACCGCCGAGTCCCAGTGCCAGGTCAAGGCTCAGGGAACCGGTGGGAAACGTTTCCACATTCATCTGTGCTTCATTATCACCGAGTTTCATGACTGCGCCCTTGCCATACTGACGCTCGATCTGTACCAGTGCCGCTTCCAATGCTTTTTGTTTTTCTGAATTGATCATTCTCTCCACCTCTCTCAAGAACTACGGAACATTTGTTCGACATTCGTACTATAAAACAAATGTTCGATTTTGTCAACAAGTTTCTGAATAATTTTTCTCTGAATTCAAATTGATTTTTCGCATCTCAAAGAATCCTGCGTTATTCGTTCCTGCCATCGGAACAATAACCCTTTTTATGTCCAATAAAACGCCCTGTCGTTTACTTTTCCTGATTTTCGGGACGATCCGAAACAGATCTGCTCCGGATATGCCTGCCGGACGAACCGGCGAACTTCGCTGGGCGGAACCGTTCTGCTGTACCGCCGTTGCTACGGAATTATCATATCATGAAGGTTCCCATTCCGCAACTATGTTTTACGAAGAAGACATGAGATGTTACTATCCGCAATACAGCAAAATATGAATTCAAAACAGAGCAACAGCCCCGGCCTGGCCGGAGCTGCTGTCGCGTGTCATCCGGCTGTTCTCTGCCGGATCCCCCCTATTGAATCGTAGTTTATCAGCTCTGTATTCTTATACGAGGCTTTACACTACTCGCCATTTGAATAGTAATACCTTTACTTCACCGTCACGGTCTTCGCCAGTTTGGCCTTCTTCAGCAATGACTTGTAAGCGGTTTTCTTTTTCTTCGGAACTTTGATCGTTGCTTTCTTCTTGATGCTCTTGAAAGCGTTCTTTCCGAAGCTTGTGATCTTCGTGGATTTGATCGTTACCGTTCCGAGTTTCGAGCACTTCTGGAATGCCTTTGCTCCAACCTTCTTCACGCCGGAAGGAAGCGTTACCTTCGTCAGTTTCACACAGCCTTCAAATGCGCTGGTGCCGATGGTCTCCACGCTGGCCGGGATCGTTACGCTCTTTAATTTCTTGCATCCCTTCAGTGCCTTATTTGCGATGGATGTCACTTTATAGCTCTGTCCGTCGTAATCAACCTTCGAAGCGATCTTGAGACTTGTGATCTTCTTATTCTTCGGTGCCTTAAAGGCCACGGTGCCGTCACCTGTCACAACGTAAGTGCCTGTCTTTGCAGTGATCTTGGTGTTGACCGGTGCATACTGAGCCGCCGGCTGCGGCTGTGTAGAGCCTTGTCCACCGGTGCCGCCCTGACCACCGGTATTGCCGCCGGGTGTCGGTGTCGGTGTCGGCGTCGGGGTCGGGGTCGGGGTCGTTTTCTGTGGCGATGCAGGAGCCGGCTTGTTATCCACTACCTTACCACCCACATCTACCGATTTCTGCTCTACGATAACGAAAGGACTGCAATGGCTTACCGTAAAGGTCATGCTGTTATTCGCAAATACCGGCCGGATCATCTCGTATGTCCCTGTTTCCTCATCATAATGCAGGATATACAGTTTCGATCTGATGATCGTAGACGGAAGCGGCAATGTAATGGTAAGCGGTGCACGAAGATCCTTTACCTCCTCCGGCTCACTGCCGTCCCCCGCTGTCTTCTGCAGAGAGATATCCATCTGGATCGCTTTATCATACTTATCCTCATCAACCTGTTTCTGCTTATTTGCCGGGATCTCCTGAACGACCAGTTCCACCTTCTCATTGGGATCCGCGCTCAGTGCTGCACCGGAAACCTTGAGATTTTCTTCCGTTGCATCCGCCCCGAGGGTCTTCTTGACCGCAGTCTTGTTTTTCTCATTCTCCGAAGGCTTCTTCACCTCGATATTCGCCTTCTTTTGATAAGCAGCGTCAAGTTTTTCAATCTTTTGCGAAGTTTCATAATCCGTATCGACAGCTTCAGCAAGCCGCTGTGCGCCGCCCATCTCGGAAAGTGCATCCGTGATCAGATCCTGCGCTCCCTGAGCATCTGTTTCGAGCAGGACATCCAGCAAAAGAGTACCGAGCTGATCATTGATCTTGTTATTTGAAACGCCGGTCACATTGACAACGCAGGAAGCCGTCCATCCGCCGTCTTCTGCCGTCGCCGTGATCGTTGCCGTAGCCGGTGAAGTGTTGGTTCCCGCTTTAACTGCGGTTACCACGCCGTCCTCATCTACCGTTGCCACGGTTGCATCGCTGCTCTTAAAGGTTACCTTTTGGTTGCCCGCATTTTCAGGATAGAACACACACTTAAGCTGATAGCTGTCTGCTCCGCTCTCATCCACACCGATTGTCAAAACTTCCGGCTGAAGTGCTATGGCTGTCGCCTTGACCTCGACATCCCGGATATCATCCGGATTTACCGTATGTTTTTTCTTCCATCCTGCATACAGAACCATATTCGGGTATGCCGAAATACTGTAATGTGCATCTCCTGTCAAAGCCAGTTCGGTACAGTCTTTATCATAATACCATCCGCAAAAGCCGACACTGTCATCATTCGGCACGTATGCATAAACGCTTTCCAATGGAACGGTATCTCCTGTTTTAAGGGTATACTGTTTCGTCGCTGCCGGCTCCCAGTTATCCTCTGTCGTATCGATCAGACCGCCGTTTGCGTTTAAGGTAACCGTGCATGGGGTAACCGCTTCCCAAACTGCGTCCAGTGTCAGATCCTTTGTCACGGTGATATAGGAAACCTCCGATTCAGTGCTCCAGCTAATGCCTTCTGCCTGATTCTTCCAGCCGATGAAACGATATTCGGATTTATCATTGGTCGGTTCCGTCACGGAATAATAACAGGAATCAGAGTAAGCATACAATGACAGCCTGCTTCCTTTTGCCATTGTCAGGGATTTGCTTGAAACATTTTGGTACCCCTCCGAGTCATACACTGAGAACGTACCCTTGTCTCCGGCATTTAATGTTACTGTCACCGTATCCTGTGTCCATTTGGCTTTCACGGTCATATCCGTATTCACGACAGTTGAAGTATCAAATTCTTTCTCTGACGTTGTTCCGAGATCCGTAAACCATCCTACGAAAGAATATTCCTCTCTTTCCGGTTTCGGGAGATGGGAAGCAGGCTCTCCCTTTCGAACCTTCCATTCGTAAGTCGTATTTTCCACATCATCGTATAAATAACCGCCATCCGCATCCAAGGTTACGGTCATGGGATCTTCCCACAGTGCATAAAATGTGGTATTCCCGTTCGGTGCATAGGTAAACAGATCGATGGCCTCTCCTCCGGCTGAGTTTGCCCAGCCGGCAAACAACTGATCTCCGTCGTCCATGTAGGCCTCTACCGGCAGCATGTCTCCTTCGCCGAAACTTCTATCAAATACAGGGCTTCCTTTTCGGATGACCGTGGTGACGCCATTTGCTGTATAATGGCCGCCACCGCCTTCACTCATAACCTCCCCGCCGTTACCGTCAAAGGTGATCACATACCCCTTTTCCCAAACGGCATAATAGGTCTTGTCGCTGTCGGTTTTTACGATCTTGCCTTCCGGTATCACGGCGCTGCCGTCCTGTTTCTCCGACCAGCCTACAAATACATATCCGTCTCTGGAAGGCTCGGAGCCTCCCACCTTCATCTTGCCGCCTTTCAGATTGGTATCCTCATACGTCTTTTCGTCTCCGTAGAAAGTACCGCCATTGCCGTCATAGGTAATCCTGACCAGATCATTCCACGCGGCATAAAGCGTGATATTCTGCGTCGGAACAAAGGTCTTCATATCCACGATCTGGCTCTTGTCACCGGATTTTTTTGTCCATCCGGCAAACTCTTTCAGATCATCATTTACCATGACACCGGGCCACGGATAATTATTATAACCGTTCTCTCCTATGGGTTTCTTTTTGGAATAGGCAACCGCGCAGGTCGTCATATTATAGCTGCCGTTATATCTGATATTCCTGAAATTGAACACCGAACCATAGGGTTCTGCCGCAGTCGCACCCGCCTCGAATGTGATCAAAACGCCTTCCTCGGGAATCGCATATAATGTGATATCGTCATTCACCACGATGGATCCGTTGTAAGTAGTCCCTTTACCATCCGCCTGGGTATTCCAGCTGCTTACAACCTGATTGCCGGCTACCCGTTCGCCCTTTCCATCATAAGTATCCCAGGTAACCACTTCATCAGAAAGGTCATTTGCAAATGTACCTCCTTTATCAACGTCATAAGTATCATAATATGACAGCAAAGAGCCCCCGTTTGCATCCAACGTCACATAGAAATACTGTACATACTGCGCATAAACGGTCGTATCCTTCTGCGGAACAAACCCGTAGGTGACATCATCACCACTGCCATCTGCTTCTGTATTCAATGAAACACAACGGTATTTTAAATATTTCCCTGTTTCAGAGTCAGTTGCGCTCGTATTATATTTACTGAGATTCACAGAGAGCACCGATCCTTTTGCAACCTTTTCCGGCGATGAAGTTTCATATCCTTTCGTAGACTTTACCGTCACCTTCCAAAACTCTGTCCAAACCGCATACAGATGACTCCCGTCGGAATCCGGCTTTACGGAATAAAAATCTGCCGTATTCGTCCCTGCCTGCGTATCACTCCAATGACCAAAGATCACGTCTTCATCACTTGTTACAATATCGTTGTAAAAATCATAATATTCATTCGTACATTGAATAGGATCCTTGCAGAAATAGGGCGCCTCCGAGGGCTTTACGCCGAGAGGATAGGTAAAGATCAGAGTAGCTTTATTCTCAGACAGGGATATGGCATTATCCTTATACCAGGCCCATCCACTCGGTTCTCTGTAACTCTCATAGTACGATGTAAAATATGCATCGTCGCTGCCCGCATGATAGGTCACCGTATAGCCGTCAACATATACCGCGTATAAAGTAATATTGGTATAAACTGCCAGCTGATCCGCATAAGAATTGATCACATCATCTTCCGTGCCTCCCGCAGTCAGAGCCCATCCGATGAAAGCTTTTGTGTTATCTTCGTAATAACAGCATCTGGAAATATCCAATGTGGTTTCATTTTCCGAACAGGGAACATCAACAGTCTCTCCCGGCTTACCGTTTGCAAAATGTCCTTTCCCGGGATTATACGTTACCGTATGACTCCATCTTGCCGTCAGTTTGATATCCTTCTCCGTATAAATCGTATCATCATAATTATACTCGTTTCCTTCTTCATCCTCCCAATAAGCGAAGTTCATTTTGTAAACTTCATCGTTATAAGTCGGAATCGTCAATCCATCTGCCCCATTATATTCATTCAGGTAAATATAATCATCTGCATCGACTTCCAGGGATGTACGGAACGTTTTTTGGTTCTCCCCCGTACCGTAAACAAAATTATTCTTCTCCAGCCTTGACTGATTGATCCCGTAATCAAACGTAATGGTTACGACATCCTCCGCCTTCGCCGTTACCCCGAAAGGTATCATGCAGGCGAGAAGAAAACAGGTCACCCAAAACATCGCTCTCAGTTTTTTGCCCATAATCTGACCTCCTTTTCATTCATTGATCCGATCCGTACTGTTTGTTTTCCTGACATTATCTGCTACAAAATCGATCAACAACATAATGCAGTATTGTATATTATTCAATACAAAGATTCAACCAAATCACCGACAAAATACGCATTTGTCATTGACAAATCTGATATTTTTCACATTTTTTGCTTTTTTTCGTTCAACTGCCCGTCAGCCGTCGCAGAAATATTGACTGTCAATTTTCCCGGAAGTATGGTAAACTCTCCGTATACAGCAGTAAATCATAAGAATCCCCCTGCGATCTCTATGAAATGACTGTACTTTCAAAAACTTTGCATTAAAAATGCGAATCATAAAAGGATAACATACACACATGAAAATAGATTACAATACGCAGAATGCGCCTTACGAGATCTTCGGCAGCAGGCTGTCAGCCGCCTGCAAACTGGCCGGGATCTCCAATATACAGCTTTCAAAAATGGTCAATGTGGACCCGTCGCATATCAGCCGGTTCCGCAAAGGACAGCGTGCGCCGAAATCCTCGCCGCAGCTGGCTGACAACATTCAAAAAGTCCTGTACCAGAAGATCAGCGAACAGGGTCAGCTTGAGCAGCTGCGCTCGCTGATGAGAGACAATATCACACACCTTTCGGCAACGCCGACCGACAGTCCTGATCTGGAAGATGCTTTCAAAAAATGGCTTTTGAATTTTTCCACCACCGACCAGACTGCCGCCATGAGCCTGATCCACGGCATCGGGAATTTTTCCCCCGATCCCGCTCTTATGGAAATGGGAAAAAACGATGTCACCTTGGATATCACCGGCAGCGTGCAGATTCCCCCGAAAGATAATCTGAGCTTTTATAACAATACAGGGCTGCAGGAAGCCGTCCTTTTGTTCCTGAATGATGTGATCCGGTGCGGCGGCAAGGAACTGCTGCTCTTTTCCGACCTTCCCATGAACTGGCTTTTAGATGATCCTTCCTTTATGGCGAAATGGAAGACAGCCATGGCAAAATGTGTCAAATCCGGCGTTCGCATCACGATCATCCACAATATCGACCGGGATATGAAAGAAATGGTGGAGGCGATCTACGGATGGTTCCCCTTATATCTTTCCGGCACGATCCATCCGCTCTATTCGCACAAACCCAGCGGAGGGCGTTTTTTCCACACCCTCTTTGTCTGCCCCGGCGTCGCTGTCATCGAAGGCTGGCAGGCGCAATCGCCGAAAGACAACGGACTTTACCGCCTTTTATATGATCCCGCGCAGATCAGCCACTTTGCCTCTGTCTTTGAGGATCTGAAAAGAAACTCAAAGCCGCTGCTGAAATTTATCCGTAATACGAAGGAGACGGTCGATGCCGCTGCCGCTGCAAACCCGTCCGATCTGGTCTGCCCCGTCATTTCGCTCAGCGGCACCAGCATTTTGATCGAAAAAAACTCCGTCACCGTAAAACGGCAGACGGAGCCTTACTTCGGATTTGTATTCTATCACCCGACCATGATCCGGGCGTTCACGCAGATCGCACAGTCGACGAAGATGTAATGGTGAAGGTTTCGAATCTCAGAGGCCCCTCATCAGTCGCCTTCGGCGACAGCCGTCTCGCCTGCCGGCTCGGTCCACGCTGGGCAAGCGCCACCGGCGCTTAGCGACCCCAACGGGGGAAGCCTTTTTTGCTCTTGTCAGTTGCAGATTACCAGTACTTCTTATCAGCTGCAGATTATCAGTTACTCTGTCAGTTCCTGATCTCAAACGCACCCTTGGGCATTTCCTTTTTGATCTTCACGCGCTGTACCTGACGGCCGCCCTCTTTGTAGATGACGCCTTCATTGACCATGCCGCGCACGCAGGAGCAGGGATAAATGCTGACGTTCCGTGAGATAATGGTACCGGGGTTCAGCACGCTGTTGCAGCCAACCTGGGCATAATCGCCGATGACCGCGCCGAACTTGCGAAGGTGCGTATCGATCTTGCCAAGCGAAAAGCTGACAACCACATTTGTCTTATCATTCTTCACATTCGACGTAATGGCGCCTGCGCCCATATGGGCCTTATAGCCGAGCACGCTGTCGCCCACATAATTAAAATGCGGTACCTCGCAGCCGTCAAAAATGATACTGTTCTTTACTTCCACGGAATTACCGATCACGCATCCCTCACCGATCACTGCGCTGCCACGGATAAATGCACAATGACGCAGCTGGTTATTCGGTCCGATGATGGTCGGTCCGCCGATATAAGCCGTCGGTGCGATCACTGCGGTGTTATGCACCCACACATCTTCACCCCTCTGCTCATAATCCGGTCCGAGCATGGGGCCGAGACCTTTGATAAAGTCCGTAATGAGCGGCAGCACACCCCAGGGGTTCTCCGTTGCCTCAAACAGAGGACTAGCAATCGTGTGTGTCATGTCCAAAAACTTCTCGCTTTTAAAGATTTCCATGATCTCCCTCCTTATGCCTTCTGATCAATCATCCCTTTTGTTCTTATGTTCTTTTTTATTTCTTGCCCTTCTTTTTATAGCCGCCTTTTTTACCGCCGCCGGATGAAGAATTCTTATAATACTGCGCCGTTGCTGCCAGCGCACTTCTGATCTGCGCTCTTTCATCCCGCTTCTTGACACCGTCAATGCGCTTTCTCACAAAATCAGACAGCTTTACCATGTACTCATCGGAGGTGATACTGCCCTCAGCCACCTGCGAAAGTCCCATCTCCCAGCTGGCCGTCATCTTGGGCATCAGCATCTCCGGCATGGAATAACGCACCACATAAAAAATGCTTTCACCGAGATGTGTCGGCGTATAGATCTGCGTCTTTTTATTCAGCGCCAGGTATTCGATGGAAACCAGCTTTTTCAGGATCTCCGCCCTGGTGGCGCTGGTGCCGATCCCGCTTCCCTTGATCTGCGCCCGCAGTTCTTCGTCTTCAATGAGCTGACCCGCATTTTCCATGGCCAGGATCATGGAGCCGGAATTATACCGTTTCGGCGGTGAGGTCTCGCCTTCTTTGATGGTAAAACCATCGCCTTCTATTATAGCATGTTTTTTCAGAGAAGAAAGATAATTTATAAAATTCTCATCACAAACAATATCTTCCTGCTTTCCTTCGTCCTTCGCAGTGCCCTCGCCGCCTTCGTTTCCTTCTTCGCCGTCGCCGGAGGTGTTCTCTTCTCCCTCTTCTCCGTTCTTCGCGCCGGCGTTCTGTTTTTTAAAGAACTTATCCGAAAAGACTTTCTGATAGCCTTCCTCCGTCATCACCTTGAAGTTTGCAAAAAAACTCTCATCCATGCGGCGGACCACCAGGGCCACTTTTAAAAACTCCGCATCCGGACAGAAAATGGCAAGAAACCTTCGAAGGATCAGCTCATACACCTTGGCCGCAACCGGCGATAAGGACGTCGCCTTGCTCACCTGGTCTCCCGTGGGAATGATGGCATAATGGTCCGTGATCTGCTTGTCGTTGACGTACTTGGTCTTCTCAAGGCCTTCGTAGGTCTTTTTCTGCAGGATGTACCGCACAAAGGGATCCATCCCCGGATAAGCCGCAAGGGGCCCTATATTCTTGGTGATCTCTTTTGCCACCGCCGTGGAAAGCACACGGGCATCCGTTCTCGGATAGGTGGTCATTTTTTTCTCATAGAGCTCCTGCGCCACGGAAAGTGTCTGGTCCGGGCTGAGCTTAAACAGTCTGGAGCAGTCGTTTTGCAGCTCTGCCAAGTTATACAAAAGCGGCGGCTTTTTGACTTCCTTTTTCTTCTCGCTCTTTTCGAGTTCAAACTGGATCGGCGGGTTTTCCGAAAGCTTCGCCACAAGGTTTTCGGCATCCTCTTTCTTCAAAAAGCCGTTTTCCTTGTATAAAAGAGGCGACTCAAAATAGGCAGAACCCTTCACTGCGCGCCACTCTGCAGCCACCGGCGTCTCGCCGATCTTTAAGTTAGCCAGAATACGGTAAAAAGGCGTCTTCTGGAATTTGCGGATCTGCCATTCCCGGTCCACCACCATGCCGAGCACGCAGGTCATAACGCGGCCCACCGAAACCGTCACCCGGTCGCGGGACAGGCCTTCCTGCAGCACGTAGCGGTATTTCAGCGTCAGGGCACGGGAAAAATTGATGCCCATCAGAAAGTCTTCTTTGGCGCGCAGATAGGCGGAATCGCTCAGGTTATCATAAGCGGATAGGTCCTTCGCCTCGTCAATGCCGCGCATGATCTCATCCTCGGTCTGGGAATCGATCCAGACGCGCTTCCTGTTTTTCCCCTGGACATTCGCCATCTGCTCCACAAGGCGGTAGATGTATTCTCCCTCACGCCCGGAATCGGTGCAGACATAGATGGTGTCCACCTCGGGCTTTGTCAGCAAGCCCTTTACGATGTCGAACTGCTTTTTCGTATTCGGAATGACCTCGTATTTGAAGGTCTCCGGCAAAAAAGGCAGGGGATCCATCTGCCACTTTTTCCAGGCACTGTCATAGACCTCCGGATAGCTCATGGTCACGAGATGGCCCACGCACCAGGTCACGATCGTGTCCTCCGCCGTCATATAGCCGGTATTGTCCTTGAAATGCAACCCTTTTCTGTGTGCCAGCGTTTCGGCGAACTGCCGCGCCACGCTGGGTTTTTCCGCAATATAAAGTGATATTCCCATGTATTATCCTATCGGAATTCTCCGACGTCACACCAAAGTCATTCGTAATCGGATCCTACTCCATCCAATCTTCCATACAGATCAATTCAAGCTCATCCTTCATCTTTGCCTCAAGAGAGATCTTCTCATCAAAACCATCTCTTGCGAACAGGTAGATCCTATCGGGCTTTACCTTAGCCCCGGCCAGGGTCAAAAGTGCACGCTCATATACCTCGTAAGGCATGTAGGGCATTTCAAAGCAGGCAAAGGCCGCGACCGCGCCCATGCGATGCTCGTCAAAGGCCAGATAATCGATATAGCCGTCCTTGCCGTCAAAGACGCCTTCCTCTTCCACGTCGATATCCAGCTCATCCGCCAGCGCCAGCGACTGCATGTATTCGAAAACAAGCTGGGAAAAAGCGGGTGCCGCGAAACGTTCCAGTTCCCCTTTGATATACTGTTCATAAAATGCATCCGGACTTTTCAGCGCCAGCTGGCTCATATGGGGATATAAAAACCGGAACCAGAAACGAAGGAAGGGATTGGATATCCGGTAAATGCCCTTTCTCTGGGTATCCCGCCCTCTGACGTCAATGGAAAAGACTTTTTCCACGGCCTCGATCTCCATCAGGTTCTTTAAATATACGCTGATCTTGGCTCTGGAAAACTCCGTATGGTCGTAGATATCGCCCAGCTTGTCGCGTCCCTCGCCAAGGGCCGAAAGGATCGAATAATAGACGCCGCCCTCCCGCACATGATCCATCACGATCCGCGAGCCTTCATCATAGAGGCTGCAGCCGGGATCGAGCAGATGGGTGGTCAGATTCTGTTTCAGGGAAAGCGCGGGATCAAAGTATTTCCACAGCCCTGGCACGCCGCCGAGGATACTGTAGGTGATCACTTTTTCCACTTTGGAATAATTTGAAAATACGCCGGATAATGCGTCAAAAGAAAGGGGACGCACTTTTAAAAAGCCGGAAATGGAAAAGGCCGCTTTCCCGATCTTGCTCACCAGCTGGTTTTCCACGAAGCCGACCTCGGATGAGCACAGCACGATCATGTACTGCATGCAGACTCTCGCCGGGATGGTCGAGAGCATTTCCATAAAATCGGAATCCGAACGGATCAGGGAATCGAACTCATCGATGATGAGAACTTTTTTCTCCATGCCGCCTTCCTGCCCGGCGCTGAAATACCCGCCCAGGATCTCTTCCCAGGAAGGGTAGTCGCTTTCCATGGAAAAGCCTTCGGATGTCAGCTGCGCCGCCATAAGATAGCGGTGCTGGCGGTCACTTCCCTCGCCTGCGTGAAAGTAAAAAACTTCTTTTCCTTTTGCAAAGTCCAGGATCAGGCGGGTTTTGCCGATGCCCTTCTGTCCGTAGAGGATCAGAAGGCTCTGGCCCTGGCCTGCGTAGATCTGGTTGAGATATTGTAATTCGTTCTCACGAAGTGGTATCATGGTGTTTCCTCTATGTAAATTCCGGCTCTTGCAGGCCCCTCATCCGGCCCTACGGGCCACCTTCCCCACCAGGGGGAAGGCTTCATTTCGTTTTTTTCAATTATTCGAATATCAGTGTTTTTCTCATTAGCATTATGACACCAACCTTCCCAACAGCGCCTCGATGCTCTCTGCCGGCTGCGGGCGTCCCAGTAAGAAGCCCTGGATGTTGTCGCATTCGATGCTCTTTAGGTATTCGAGCTGTCTGTCGTTCTCAACACCCTCTGCTACCGTCTCATAGCCAAGGCGTTTTACCATGGCAATGATGGATTCGGTGATGATCCTGGTGGAATCGTCATCGATGACCGTGTCGATAAAGGACTTGTCGATCTTGAGGGTATCGATGGGCAGGTTCTTCAGGTAAGACAGGGATGAATAGCCGGTGCCGAAATCGTCCAAAGAGATTTTGATCCCTTTCTCACGGATCCGGTTCATGGAATCGAGCACGCCTTCGGGATCGTCGATCAGCACACTCTCGGTGATCTCCAGCTCAAGGAAGGCCGGATTGACACCGTACTCGTCGATCAGCGCAAAGAGGGTCGGGATGAAATCCGACTTCTTAAACTGGATCGCGGAAATGTTCACAGACAGAACGATAGGATAATTGTAATTCTTCATCCAGGATGCATAGGAAGAGATGGCCTCTTTCAGCACCCAGTGCCCGATATGGTCGATCAGGCCCGCGCGCTCTGCCAGCGGTATGAAACGGGACGGGCTGATAAAATAGCCCTCCTCATTTTTCCAGCGGATCAGCGCTTCCACGCCGCGCAGTTTCTTGCTCACCGCATCATACTGCGGCTGGTAGTAAAGTTCAAAAGCGTTATGATCAATAGCCTGCTTTAAGTCATTTTCCAATGCGATATTGCCCAGGAAATCGTCAAGTACCGGCGCCTCAAAGTAATAGAGTCCGGCCACGTTGTCGCCCTTTTGCTGTTCGAGGGCGATCTCGGCGCAGTTGATCAACTCGATGGAATTGCGCGCACTTTCCGGATATCTGGCAATGCCGCCGGACACCGAAATCTCTATATTGTCTTTTCCCGTAATGGGGATCGGCGTTTTCAGATACTCGGAGAGGGTTTCAAAAAACCGGTTCGCATCTCTGCCGATGGGATTATAAAAAGCAGCGAAATACACTTCCGAATGGAAATGCGAAAGCAGACAGTCCTCGGACTGGGTATCCCGCAGGTGAAGGCCTAAGTTCTGCAGCAGCTCATCTCCCGCGATCATGCCGAGGGCATCATTGATATCTTTAAAATTGTCGACCTTCAGGCACAGCACCTCGATGGACGCACCCTCATCTTCCGCCTTGCGCACCCAGTCAGAAAGCAGGCGCACAAAATAGTTGCGGTTATACAGGCCCGTCAGTGTGTCATAATAGGCCATGTACTTCAGATTCTCGGTCTGTTGTCTTTCCCTGGTGCAGTCATGGAGACGGATGATCTTCTCGCTGGGCCTTCCGTGCTCATTATAACTGATGGTCACTTCCATCCCCAGCCATTTGCCGTTTTTCAGACGGCCTTCGCAGCCCGCGGAAGATCTGTTTTCCTCTTCCACGAACAGCGTTTTTCTGACCGTATCCCGGAACTCTTCCAGAAAAATCTGCGGAAACCGCAACAGATCATCCCGGTTTTCCAGAGTGAACGTAAAATACGGCTCTGTCTTTCCGAGAATCTCTATGCGGTCAGCGTTAAAATCATAGTATAAAAAAGTGTTGGATGATGTGCCGCAGATCATTCTGAACATCTTATCGTTGTCCAGAAGTTTCTGATTGATGACATTTAACATATCCAGTTGATAGTTTCGATCCGGCGCACCTGTGTCATCCGGTGTGTTCGTCAGATTCTGCATATATTTCCCCAGTTCCTGAAATTTACTTTTTTTCAATACAGCGCAGCTCCCATGCTGCGATATCCGCTTCCGGCATTTGCCTTCAGCGATTGTGGCTGCTATGGCTGTTTCGGCAATTTATTTTGCGCTGATGTAACCCTTAGCCTTCAGAAGCTCTGCGCAAAGTACGGCTCCGCCTGCGGCACCGCGAAGGGTGTTGTGGGAAAGACCAACGAACTTCCAGTCATAAATGGTATCTTCGCGAAGTCTTCCGATGGAAATGCCCATGCCACCTTCAAAGTCAACATCCAGGGCTACCTGCGGCCTGTTCTCTTCTTCCATGTAACGGATGAACTGCTTCGGTGCGCTGGGCAGGTTCAGGGCCTGCGGCTCGCCGCTCAGGGAGGTCATTGCCTCGATCAACTGTTCCTTGGTCGCTTTTTTACGCAGTTTTACAAAAACGGATGCGGTATGACCGTTCAGCACCGGCACACGGATGCACTGGCATGAGATCTTCGGCTCTGCTGCTTTGACGATCTCGCCGTTTTCCACCTTGCCGAATACACGGAGCGGCTCCTGCTCGCTCTTTTCTTCCTCACCGCCGATGTAAGGGATCACATTGCCTTCCATCTCCGGCCAGTCTGCAAAA
>JAEEGL014438665.1_pt1 | contig 14529 bp, 13 predicted proteins | sample 9134231 | NCBI WGS metagenome assembly JAEEGL01 (sample SAMN16246548, study PRJNA631951) | gut metagenome | biome: gut microbiome; feature: rumen; material: fiber-attached | host: Bos | place: Iran: Karaj | collected 2018-10
CATTCGATTTTTTATTCATCAAAGTGAACTATTTGTTCAAATCGTATTTTTTATACATAACAGTTAAACACAGAGTCAAAAATAAAAGACAAAAACATATCTTATTACAACCGAAACTATATCACAGAAGATTTTGCTATTCTTTGAAAAGTATCTTCTAATTGATTTTTATACGACATGTTAAAAAAAGTATGCTATTTGAACGATTATTCATTTCAGTATTATAATCACTACTGTCCCGTTAAAGTGGACTAATCGCTCTTTGAAATAATTGAAATTCAGTCTATTAGGTATTCTTTTGAAATGAAACGGACTTGATTTTGTAACTTTGCAGCATTCTTTTCGTGATAGAGAATCCTTTGACGCGCTCTGTTCCACCTTCAGGCGTAAACTATTGAATATTGAGCCTCTTGATGATGCGGGCAGGATTTCCACCCACAACCACATTGTCCGGGACATCCTTCGTCACAACAGCCCCAGCGGCAACGACAGCATTCTTGCCGATGGTCACTCCGGGACAAATGATGGCACCGATGCATATCCATGCGTTCTCTTTTATCGTCACCTTCCCGAAATGGAACAGATTGTGCCTGTCATACAGGTCGTGATTAACCGTCGCAATCTTCACCTCAGGACCAATCAAAACATTGTCCTCTATCTCCACCTTCCCTGGAGAGAGGATGGTCGCTCCCTTGTTGATAGTCACATTTTTTCCGATGGTCATCCGGCATCCGCAATCGCAATAGAAGGGGGAGACAATAGCGACACTATCATCTATCTTACACTGGAACAGTTCTTCCAGCAGACTCTTGTAATCGGGGTCTGTAGGCTTCTTGGACGAGATTTTCAGGCATAATGCATGACTCCGTATCATCTCTCCCTCCACGTCCCTCATACGAGGGTCGTTCTTGTTGCCAGCCCCTGTGGCATCTATCATCTCAAACATCGCAAACCCTTTTTTATCCATCATAGAACCTTATCTGCCCATCACCTTCCTGACACTCTCACTCCCATCGCCTTTCGTGGTACGTTCGAGATAGATGCCCGTAGATGGACGGTGCTTCAGTTCGATGCCCTCCAGCGTGAAGTAGCGAACAGATTGGGCTGGAGCGGATACCGCTGCTGAGATGCCTGTGGTGGGGAAAGTGACCTCCACATCCGTCTCTTCGATGACCCAGCGCAGACGGGTGCGGGGAGCGTGAGCGGCAAAGAACTCCAGAGGACCACCCTTGCCATCAGCATCTGGTGCTCCCACGTTGAAGAGGCGTTTACCCTCCTCGGTGGCATCCATGTAGAAAGCCATCTTGCCGTTGTCCTGCTGGGCATAATAAGGACGGAAGGCAACGGGCTGCACAGAGAGTTGGGTCTCAATCTGCAGATATTGCCCATCCATCAAGTTGCGCGCCATCACATACCCGTTGTCAGCAGCCTCAAATGCCCACAAGGCAGCAGGGTCAGTCATGTAGGCATCCTGCTTGCCACCGTTGATTTCGTTGTCAGACAGACCAATGCGATAGACCAGACCGTCGTTGTCCCCATTGCTGTTCTTCACAGCATAGAGGTAGCGGCGCTGAATGGACGTGCTGGCATTCTCGTCCCTCGCATTGGGATGAGTGCCGTAACTGTAAATGTTGTAAGCCAAATCCGTCGAGAAGCCCTCGAACGTGTAGATGAGTGTGGTTTTGAAGGTGCTCATAGCGTTGTTGAGCGCATCCACCTGCGCGTCAATCTCCTCCTGAGGAGTCTGTTCGTTCATGTTCTGGGCAAAAGTCTGTGCCTCGGCAATCACGTTCATCAGTTGGTTGACCGCCTCCGTAGGATAACCCAACGTCACATCGGTCTGTGCATCGTTGGCCAACTTCAGGGCACTCTCCAGTGTGGAATTGAGGACACTCACCAGCGAGGCATCGATTTCCACAAACGTGAAGGCCATGTCGGCTCGGGAAATCGTACCATTTCCATAAATCCAGTCGTCCACAAAGCCACGGGCACGAATCTGGTAGTTATTGTTCGACGGGCTGTTGATACGGTACATCGACACGTCGCCATACAGCCCCGATTGCGCCGGCTGCTGGTTCCCCGTGTAGTTGATAGTCAGCACCGTAGCCGCACTCGACATGCCAATCCTTTCTGCTCCACTGATAGTAGAACTAGAAGCGGCTATATACTTATTATTTCCATAGTTACGAATATTGAATCCGCCATTCACAGGAGTGATGTACCACAGCAAATTGGGGTTATCCCACTGATACTCCTCAGTCGTTCCCAGAGTTCCGTTGGCATTGAAGGTGAGATACTTCGGAGTGCCCTGATAGGTGGTGCCAGAGTTATAGGGAATGGTGGCATAACAGATGATACGATAGAGTTTTCCCTCAGTAGGCACAAACGGATTGGTGCCAGCACGTGTGCCACCACCCGGACGCATATACTCATCATTCACCGACACCGTAGCTGAATAGAGCGACTCTTCCCCATCCTTTCCGATGGCCTTCATGCGGAAGTAGTAAATCTTGTCAGCAATCAGCCCCTCCACCGTTGTTTGAGTGGCAGTGCCGGCCAGACGCTGAACCTCCACGAAAGTCTTATTATCCTCCGACAGCTCCACCACAATCGCCTCCGTGTTCTCAGGCTCCTCGTTTGTCCAAGTCAGTTTTGCCGTCGTAGCATTCTGCAACGTCGCCGCAGGATTGAGCGGATACATCAGATAGTTGCCCTTCTGCGCCAGGCTGTTCACATAGTGTTCAATGTTGGTGTAGCCACCTCCCAACGTGTAGGCATTGGCATCATTCGCTTTCGGATTCAGCCCCTTCTCCTGTTCCCATTCGTCAGCCATACCGTCATTGTCAGCATCGGTGGGTCGAGGTCCATTCGCCACAGAGCCGATGCCCCCCAGTTCATCCTCGTTCGTGATGAAACTGCCTTTTTTGCCCAGCGATGTCAACTGCAGCAGAATGCGCCTGTCGTGACTGTCACGCACACGCGAAGCACCCACCTGGTCCACAATCGTCTGATAAGCCTCAGTCGCCGTCTCCACATTCATAGGATGCGTCGTGTTGAAGTTTCGCTTTGTCATCGGCGTGGCATTATGATAGTCGGTGATGAGGGTGCCGTTCAGCACCCCGTCGCAGTTGCCATCAAAATAATTGCCACTGCTGTAGAGGTGGTCCGTCTCCGTCCAGTCATCAAAATACTTCGCCGAACCATTCGGTCCCGCAATGAAGTAGTTGTTCATCACATCCTGATAGTTGTCGGCAGCCGAGTGACCGCCTATGATGCCCATGCCATAATTGTACACCACATTATTATAATACTGCAGGTAGCACTTCATTTTCGGATTTCGGCTCTTGTTGTCAGCCCACAGGCAATGGTGAATCGTCCAGTTCCGGGTGCCATCCGTGATAGAGCCAAACCGCTGCGGCTCAATGCCCTCCGAATTGATGCAATACTGCCACGTCACGTTGTTGGCATCCTTGATGTGCACATTGTCCCAAGGTCCCCACGACACCGAACAGTGGTCCATAATGAAGTTCTCACACTCATCCAGCGTCAGCGTACACTTGCTGCTGTTCACACTCTTTCCACCCCTCATGCGGATGTATCGCATGATGACATTCTTCGACTTCGAAGCGATGACACGTCCGCCATAAATCGTGATGCCCTCTCCAGGAGCCGTCTGTCCCGCAATGGTGATGTTGCTCGCAATGGTGATGCTCTTGCCCGTGATGTCGATGACACCACCCACATCAAACACCACAAACCTATTCGACTGACTCACCGCATCAGCCAGCGAACCCGTGCCCGCTGCATTCAGATTCGTCACATGCACCACCTGACAACCACGACCACCCGATGCATAAGCACCATATCCCTCAGCACCAGGGAACGCCAACTGCTGCGCCAGCATCGAACCCGCCAGCAACCAAGCAGACAAAACAGAGAACAAATACTTCATATCAAAAAAACTTGAAAAAAATAATCAAACAAAACGTTGCAAAGTTACAACATATTTTTCATAAACAAAAACTTTTCAAGAAAAAGCCCACCTTCACGTCAAAGCCCGCAAAGCTCATGAGGGTAACGACGCTAAGCCCATGAGTCGTGTGGAGGTAAGCCATCGTCCATCAAAAATGTCCCTTATCAAAGAAAATGGCACCAGCCTTTGGTTCTTTCAAGAAAATGATACTACTTTGCAAAAGTATTCACCACCCGACATGGACAAGAGAAAACAAGATATTGCATATTTCGTCTCATTTTGTATTGAACAATATAAGAACGCCAAAGGACTAACTGGCGCAGAATCCATGCGGCAGTTAGACGCATACGGCAATCTTGATTATCTGGCAGAGCACTATGAAACGCTCCACACCTAGAGCCGCCAGTGGATTCTTGAAGATATAGACGAGTTCATCAATTTACGAAAGGAGAAAAAATCATGATACTGTTTCACGGAAGCATTGAAAAGGTTGAAGTCCCCGAAATCAGAGAACCAAACTCTTGATGTATCTTTTTCACACACAAGTGGCTCTGAAAGCCCTTACATTTATGGAAGCAAAGGATGTGAACAAATGAACTTAGAAATAAGCCAAAATAACCTGTACCTGCTATTGCCCTCAAAAATAGCATGGATGACTGATATGCTTTCAGAAGATAAAGGCATTAGCATCGTTGCCGCCATGAAAGAGATATATCTGTCAGACACCTACCGTCATTTGGAGCAAGAATCCACCAAGCTGTGGCATCTCTGGCCTGTCGCTCTCTACCAGAGCGTAACAGCCATGTTCTGAAGCGTTTCAGGTAATCCTTAATGGCAATTTAGCATTTCCATTTCAATAATGCATTATTGTTGGTCTTACCACGCATTTATATCATCCATATTATATACTTGATTCTTGACAGAACCATCAAAATGAGGGAAAAATTGTTAACTAAATCAGTTACTCTTTTCATTTTCCTCCTTTCTTAGACTCTCCATCATACGGAAGAAAAAAAGGTGGCTTCTAAGCATCGTATCGAATGTGGTTTGTAAATATTGGTCTGGCGTGGGAATTTGAGGCATCCAAAGAATATCACGCAAGATATGCAGCCCGACCTCTCTTTCGATTTTATTGTAGGTATAGACCATCTTATTCACATCGCGTATGTTACACTCATTCACAGCACGATGCAACAAGGCCAGATTATCAATGTCATCTAATGATTCTCGATACCACCAGCTATCCTGTATGTGAAGCCAGTAGCTATCACTCTCCGCTATAATACGGAAAACTTCACCTTGGTAAGTGACCATAATATTTTGGTCTTTATCAAACTCATATTGCAGATTCAGTTTGTGCAGAGTCGCCATTAGCGAAGTTCGGGTGGTAGAATCTGGCAATGTAATTTTCATCTTTTCCATTTCGTCTTTAGTTGTTCTCATTGACTTCTTTTCTTTTCGATTTATTACATATTTCACTATCCCCCATATTAAAAGCGAGATTATCGGAACAGCAAGGATGTAATACACAACAGCGTGATTCTCAAAATAGTCGGCAAAGCAAATAGCAAAACAAACGTAGACGAGGCCAACACATAACGTAGCATAGCCAATCCCTACCTTTTGTGCAAATACATCTTCACCATCATCCATTCTTGAAGGAATGTATTGAGGGCAATTAGTATCATCCTCAAGAGTGTAAAGACCGCAATTTCTACGGTCTTTTACACATCTGGCGCATTGTGACAGTTTGGTCATTGTTTTTATTTAATCTTTTTTTACTTAATTCCAGCTATATGCTCTTTAGAATCCCAACGATTCCATGATTGCATCATACATAAGAGGGTCTGTAGGCATATCACCATACATACCATCAGTGAGAGCATCCCAAGAATCTTCTTCTGTCCATTCGTAGCCTCCTTCATCGTAGCTACCGCATTCACAATCGTCATACTCTTCGTAAGAGTCATCATAAAAATCTCGTGCCATAATCGTTGATTTTTTAAATTGGTTAATACTATCTTTAATAATACTCTCTTTTGTCTTAGCTATCAGCTTCTACAAATTCCTGCTTTTTTATCACACGACGGAGATGCGCCACAGCTTTTGGCGCTTTCTCGTATGCAACAGACAGTTTCTCAGCAAAAGCATCATTGCTCATGTTTGAATTAAAGTCATTCACTAACTCATGAGACTCATCTGATGTTTCAGTCAACACCAATCCCTTGCGTTTCACCAAATCACGAAGAGACAGAATGCCTTTCTTGTATTGGGGCTTCACAGCAATCAGGTGCTGCATCAAACTCAGCCCAGGATCACCTATATGAAGTTCATTCAGCATCGCAATCATATAGAGTACCTTCGTGTCCGGTGTTGACATATCGAACACATCCCCCATCAACACATTCACAGCATCAGCCTCTTGATAGCGTCCGAGTTGAGCAAGACAACGGGATTTCACATAAAGTGCTTCTTGACACTGATGTTGGGCCAGCACCCTGTCAACGTAATCCAAAGCCTGCTCATACTCACCTGCATACAGACTCAGTAAAGCAACAAGAAATCTAGGCGCCCAATGGTCAGCCGATTTCATTTTTTCTGGAATATCCTCAACACATCCATACAAATCCTCATCACAAATCACCGTATCAAGGAATCGCTTGGCTTGTTGCATCGCCTCCTTAATATCACCGATAGCTGCTTTCTTCTGCACTAACATCAGATACTGCTTAGCCGCCTCATCATAATCATGGCGATTCAACAACTGACATACAGCCTTACCACTCTCAATCTCACTGTTGATGACCTGCTCGTCATTATAGCCATTGGCATACGAAAGAACCTCACGACTGGTATGAGCATATTGTGGAATGATTGCCCTTGAAAGAAACAATCCACCAAGTGAACGAACACGACTCAATGCCACATACAACTGACCAGCCGCAAACATTCCTCTACTCAAGTCAAGATACATCTTGTCGAATGTCATTCCCTGACTCTTATGAACAGTGATAGCCCAAGCCAATCGCAAAGGATATTGGGTGAAGGTCCCCGTTAGTTCTTTCTTCATCTTGCGCGCCTCACGGTCATATTCATAACTGTATGATTCCCATGAGCAGCAAGGCACCACATAACTGTCACCTCTGTCTGACGTTACTTGTATCTCATCCTTCGCTAACTTGGTGACAGTTCCAATGGTTCCATTCACCCAACGCTTCTGTGAATCATTACGAGTGAACATCACCTGAGCGCCCACCTTCAACTTCAATGTCATATCTACAGGAAAACGCTTCTCCTCAAACTTCCCAGCCACCGTCCCCTCGTAAATATATTCCTCTGCATCAATCTCAGCAAGCCGCTTTTGATTGAGATCATCAGCAGTCTTGTTGAGTGATGCCAATGTAATCACCATACCATCCTCCTTCGTTGGCTGACAAACACGCTCATTCAGATGCATCAGATTCTCTGGTGTTGCCCTGTTCAGACGGACATTCTCCAAGATATGAAGAAAGTCTTCATCCTCCTGACGATACACCTTTTGGAACTCAATCTTCACCATCCGCATCCGTTTGATAACGTCCGCTTTATAGAAGAAGAAATCCCCTGTCTGGTAGAAATCGTGCATCAGGTCGTGCTCTGCTCCCTGCTTTACTACAGGTGGTAATTGGAACATATCACCCACAAAGATGATTTGTTTGCCTCCAAACGGCAATGTGGTACGCAAGGTTTTTCTCATCGTGTAGTCAATAGCATCAATGATGTCACAACGCACCATCGACACCTCATCTATAATAATGGTGTCCGTATGAATCAGCGTCTGGATTCTCGCCTCACTCATCTTGCCCATCGTGCCAGGAACACAGACATCCATTGGGAGTCCAAAAAATGAATGGATTGTGTCACCACCTGCCAAGATTGCAGCCACACCCGTAGGAGCCAGTGTGACAAACTGCTTGTCCACCATCTTCTGCACTTTGCGCAAGAAAGTGGTTTTACCTGTTCCTGCACGTCCTGTGAGGAAGAAACTGGAATTCGTGTTGGCAATCAGCTCGTATGCGAGCATCTGCTGCTTGTTCTGTGTATCGAGTGTGTTCTCCATAGTTATCGCTGTTCGAGTCTTGGAAGTATTTGGGTTAAACGTGTATTGAAATCTGGATCAAGGAAACTCTTGTAGCATCCGCTAATCAATTCAGAAGCCTGTGTTGCTATTTCTTCAGCAGGAATACAAACACGCTGTGTTTTCATCACACCAGTAAGATAATCCTTCACCATCTGTTCAGACTCTTGACGGATAAAATCCTCGTCACGAAAGACCTTATCATAGTCTCGTTTCTGAATGAGTTCCATCTTCTGGCCGTTGAAAGCATAGAGTTCAATGCCATCAATATAAGTCCAACTGTGATATAGCCCCACCTTCTCCAGAATGACGATACGGTCACAGAAACGGATACCACGATAGTAATGGTTTCTATTACCACTTTCGTACTCATCGCAGATGAACATCTTCTGACTGTTATCCCAAACAGGAATCTGAACACGCGGATTGCCAAAGGTTGGCAGAATGCTATCAAACAGATTCTTGTTGATTGCTTTTGACAATGTAGCCATATTCCAATTAGTTTTTAATGGTTCAACTTCAGGTTTTCTTTGTTGCAAGCCGTAGCCCTTAAGCTAACTGCTTGCAATGAGTTTCCTCTATCATGTTGCGAGCGAACGTAAGCATCTCTTGCTCATTGACATGAGCGCCCTGTGCTTTCAGCTGTCCTGCAAGGAAGTTCTTTAACATCAAGATACTTTGTTCCTTTGCAAAGTGCTCTGAGAAGATTTGATAGTCGTAACCACCCCAATACTTCTGAGCAATTGTCCTTGCTTTCTGGCCATCCCAACAGAAGAGTTTGATACCATTCAAGAAGGTATGAGCATACCCTTCACCAATATCGTAATACACAGCAAGCCGATCAGAGAATCGCACTGCCTGATAGTAAGTATTTCCTGCTCCACTGGTATAACCAAGAGTAAGATACACGTTCTTCTCTGGATTGTAGGTGAGAGAATTGCCAGAAAGGGCAGGTAGAGCCTTAGCTGCGATGAGTTGAAGAGATGTGTTCGTCATAGTTTTCTTTATTTTGAGGTTTCCACCACTAAACTTTGCAATGTCAATCCCGAGGTGGTATCGAGAATTGACATTTGTTGACCATGATTGATGGCTCTTTACCCAAAGCGCATTGCATCGTACTCTGCTTGAATTGCCAATTCCTCAGCGCACATAGCATCTACGAGCGCATCGTGTTCTGCTTGAGCCGCCAGTTCCTCAGCATACATTGCATCCACAAGTGCATCGTGTTCTGCCTGAGCGGCCAATTCCTCTGCACACATGGCATCTAGCATTGCATCGTATTCTGCCTGACATGCAAAGTCATCCATAAGAACAGCCTTTGAAAAGTTCTTTACTCGGGCTTGAGCCCCTACTACATTTTCGCGAATCTGAGTCTTCATAGTATTATCAGATTTAGTTCCCACCACTAAGCTTTTGCAGCGTCAACTCCGAGGTGGTTTCGAAGATTGACGATGCAAAGTTACGATGCTTTTTTAATGCTTACAAGAAAAAAGAGGTGATGAATGGTTCCGTTCTACTTGGAACCGTTTTCTTGCTCTTCCACTTGTTGGATATTATAAGCAAAATATGGGTATAATTTATTCAAATCCACATCAGTGTTTGCTCCATATTTTACTACCTTTACCTTTTTACCGACCAAGCCGTTTTTCATAACGAAACCTGGGTTTACGCCAAAACGTTTGCCTATATGATAGATTTTCTGAACTTCTATAATTCCTTCTAAATCATCATTCATGGGTTTTTCAATCTTAGTACATTTTTTCAGGTTCTCTTCTCTATTTGGGTGCTCTTCAATATAACGGAACATCCAAATGCCAATTTCATACAAATTAAGAGCTAAACTATAAAGGAGATAATGAGTCTTGTTATTTTCATTTGGGTGGGAGAACTCATTTCCAATGTTCTTAATCATGGCCATCATAGCACCAATGTACTCCGGAACAATATATTCTCCTTGTTGTCCATATCGAACTCCGGCATGAAAAGCAGGATCTCCTACTAAATATCTATAACACTGGTCAATATTAGGTCTTCCTCCACTACAACATTCATCAGGGATTACCCCTTTCTTGTTTGCCACTATGTATATACATTCTAGAGCTTGACGAATTTGATTATAGTATAGTTTTGAGTTAAAAGATATATCTGCATCAGGGTTATGCATTTTCTCAAAAATACTTATAATAGATTCACAGACATCCTTATTTATGGAACCTAGAAGCTCGAAAACGTCCTTATATAACAGTTTGACCTTATATCTCTCAATGCTATCTATGGTGTTCCTTAGGTCATCAAAAAGTTTCTCATCATCAACATCCTTAATATATATATGCTCATCTTTGAGCATCTCATTGTCTTTAACCTTGTCTTTCCCCGTAGATATAAAGCGAGGGATTTGTTTATGCTTCTCGGCAAGATACATAAGAGCATTAAGAAGTCCTTTAGTTGACGGTTCCTCGTGTTCGGACTTATCCTTTATCTCTCCATCTAAAAGAACAGCATCCCAAGAATTCGGGTGCTTGTCTAATTCCTCCATTGCAGCCTTCTGATATGAAAATGGCTGAAGATGAATGTGAAGATCTTCACACTCGTCTTTGAACTCCGTCATTTTATCCCATTCGTCATCAATCCAGATAACATTATAACCTTTCTCCATATATTTTACTTTTAGGTAAATAAATACTCACAACAGTCCAATCGCCATCTTGTGATATAGCAAAGTCACCATTATAATGTCTCACATTCTCAGCCACTTCATATCCACCGATGCCAGTACCACCTGTCTTTCCTGCATATTTTCTATTCTCACCATAGCTTTCCTTTGTTAGTCCTTCTGGTAAAGGATTTCCATTATTGCGGAAGTCGATACGGTACATTTGTCTTTCTTTATCCCAGTTAAGTGCAATTTCTATTACACAATCCTTATGATTAACATCGGTAAAGTCATCAAAGCCATGTTTCTTTGCATTCTCGAGAATGTTTCTCACGATTTTGCCGAAGTTATATTCTGCAATATCAACATAAGCCAAGCTGCTTTCAGCCAAAGCGACTTCCATTTTCTTATCTCGACCCTGTTCATCAAGTTCTTTTAGTTCATCTTGATGTTCCTTCTGATATTGCCGAATAGCTTCATTCGCTATTTCATTAGTATATTTTACGGGACAGACATCATATCCAAAGTATTCGCGATAGTTCCTTAAACTATGGTCGATATCAAAAGGTGACGCCTCACCATACGTATTCTCTTCATTAAGGCGCTCTATATCTTCTGATAGATACAATCGATGAGTCTTGATTACAGCCAATCTGTCATTCAGGAACTTTTTTACCTCTTCTGAAGAATCCATATCATTGATAAAGCGTTCCATGCGACGCACAGAAGAACTTATCTCTCTGATATGCTTTCTCATAGCGTGTTGATAATTACCCTGCTTTTCTTTGAGTTTTTCTTGCCCTGCAATATAATTGTTCCTCAGATTAGTAGTAACAACCTCTTCCCTCTTCATTCTGGAAATTTCATCACAAATAACACGTTTGTCCGTTGGAACAAGAATATCATCCAGATAGTTTTCCAAACCAAACTCTTTATAAGCTTGTATTTGCCTATAAACTATTGGCATCTGAAAAAGCGCCACCAAAGATAGAGCATCAAAATCATAATTAGGAACAAAAACTTTAATCCCGGCATCTATGGCGACAGGTTTCCCTGTAGCTCGAATTAAAGCAACACCTACGACCTCATACCCCATCCTAAATAGGACAGCATCTTTTTTGCCATCAATATAAGTACAACGCCTATATTCATGCACACGAAGTCCCTTGGGAGTCTTAATCTGCCAGAACCATTCATCAATGAAATTCCCTGATGCGTCAAAAGCATAGTCTTTTGGACTGCGTTCGGCTGATGGAATATTGGGACATTCCGCTTTTCTTATTGTGGTCAAATCGATTGCTCCCCTATATATTTGAGACAGATTTGAAACTTCCACCCAAGGAGTATCTTCTGGTAGGTCAAACGTTAAACTACTAATACGCGTCGTTGCAATAGAACATAGTTCTGACAATGGCACTGCCCCTTCATTCGCAGCAGGTTTCTCAACCACATAAATCTGAGGGACAAGCAAATTGGCGTTCAATTCTGAAACTGATACTTGAATCATTTTTCGCAAACCTGTGTTCACTTCTTTTCCACCATTGTGAATCATAGCCCTAAAGACCTCCATATCCAAAATCTCAGGAACATCCTTGCGAGAAGAATCCTTGCCTGCAAACCTTGCATCAATTAAAGTCGCTAATCGTTTCCCCATCCCCTTTCTGGCAATGACGAGAGAAACATCTTCAGTCATGACAGAAGGTAATTGGATAATCTCTTGTATAGCGTTATTCCCAATAAGCATTTTCCAGAAATTCACATGGACTTTATCAACAAGAAGTTCAGAAGGACATAGCAGAATAAACAATCCTCCATCATTAATATTCTCATATATTCTGGAGAGGTCCTCAACCGTTTTCTCATCTTTAGGCATAACGGGAAGATATGAAACCGCAGCATCGTAAGAAGATGAATTTTCACAATTTTCTACAATCTCAACATTAACCTTATTAGCAAAAAGTGCAACTCGAGACCATGCATTCTTAGCATTACATAAGAATTTACACTCTTTGAACAAATTAGCCAATTGAGCAAAACCGACATGGGGATAATAGATCGTGGAACCAGCAGTAATCTCTACACGAGATTTAATTAGTTCCAACACTTCATCGGGAATGACAAGCACATCCTTATTTTCAGAACGATTCACCCATGTCAAATCGTTATTTGGAGTCTGAATGATATAATTCACCATTTCTCTGAAATGTGATTTCAGAAAGTTCTCTTCTTCTTCCGTAAAGACGCTCTTGTCATAAACCTCAGGCAGCAACTGATCAAGGATTTCCTTTTCCGCATTCTCCCCAGTCACTTCAGCATAGAAATGACCCAGCAGTTGCTCATTTACTTTCAGCCCCTTTATCCAGACCTCCGTATGAGGACCCTCACCACAGGTATACACTGAAAAGGTTTCTCCATTTGCGAAATCCTCCTCGGCCTCTTTCAAATTCACCTCTTCCCAAAAATCATAGTCAGCCTTTGCCGCTTTAGCTATATCGCTCTCCTTACCCACTTTCGTACGGTAAAGTTCTACGAGGTCAATTACTCTCTGCTGAATCTCTGTGTTCTGTGCGTTCTGCATAGTCTCTTGTGTTTTTGTTGGTTAATACTCTAATCCACGCACTTGTGTCCCAAATGCGCTGCAAAGGTACAACCGATTTTTGATTGCTGCAAGCATTTCCGCCTCATGAACGGTTCCGTTCTGTGTGGAACCATTTATGAGGAGTGAGAAGAAAGGCATCGCTTGTTTGAACATAGTCGCTTTAGGTCTCTCGAATCAACTTTACACTTTGCAAAGGTACACATTTTCCATAAAAGAAAAGCAGGAATAATAGTAATCATACCTACTATAATACTTTTTTAGCCAAACATGTATCGAATGTTATATAATTTGTGTATCTTTGTGCCAGTTTTATTGCTTATCGAAGCGAGCTATAAGCCATAATCAATAAAATGAGATGAGAAATGGTGCTCATCTCAACAATAATCATCAAAAAAAATTATGGAAAAAGTAAAGAAGCTGTTAGTAACAGCAAAGTATGGCTCGCTTGAATTTAAAGAAACAGCATGGCCGTACAACAAGAATGTGCATGACGCACAAGTTAAAGATTGTGTAAAAAGTCTCCATCGACAAATCATCGAAGCAAGAAAAGCAGAGATGATGGATGCATTTCTGTTGACAAGTGAGCTAATCGAATAGCCACCAGTCTCTATTCTATTCCCAAGACGGAGTTATTGTTGCTCCGCCTTGGGATGATTTCAGGTAAAATAATAAAGGGCTTAATATTAACACGACTGGTGCAACTGGCCCCCTGCATATTAAACCAGTCTTAAAACAATTTAATTATGAACAAATATTTAGTTCGTGCTTAGATTGAGTGTAGAGGGATCGCTCAATCAGTAATGCACAAGGTTGGAAGAATATTTCTTCCATTATCCTTCGCGTTAAGTTTCGTGAATCTCCAGTCCGCCTATCACGATTATCTATAGAATCCATCGCTTAGCAACGAACTCAAATTTGGGTTTAGGTTATTGGGGGCTTCTGAGAAAGTGAGGAAATAGAGTGAGACATTTAGCATGGAGCCGAAATGTTGACATCCTTAAAATCGGTAACTGGTAAATGGATGGTTCTGTTCGTTGCACAGGAAAGGTGGTTCGATTCCACCTACCAGTTCTTTTAATCCATAATTATTAAAACGGGGGAGCAATGTGATCACTCCCACATAAACAAATAAGACAAAAGAGAATATAATTATGACTGATGCAGAGAAAGAATTATATATTAAAGAC
>JAEEGL012528528.1_pt1 | contig 14528 bp, 9 predicted proteins | sample 9134231 | NCBI WGS metagenome assembly JAEEGL01 (sample SAMN16246548, study PRJNA631951) | gut metagenome | biome: gut microbiome; feature: rumen; material: fiber-attached | host: Bos | place: Iran: Karaj | collected 2018-10
CAACCAACAAGGTGTGGGCAAAGGCCTCATGACCATGTCCGATGTCGAACATGTGCACGACTACATGCTGCAAGAGATAGCAAGTCAAAAGGGGAGAGTCGACAAGATTTACGTCTGCCCTCAACTCAAATCCGACCCCGACAACTTCCGCAAACCGAGTCCGCGTATGGCCTACATGGCACAACACGATTTCCCTGAAATTGACCTCGAGAAATCTATCATGGTGGGCGATATGAACTCCGACCTTGAGTTCGGCAAAAACTGCGGAATGTACACTGTTTTGGTCGGCAGCGAGCCTGTAAAAATCAAGCCGGATGCGAAATATGACACGCTGTTTGACTTTGCAAAGATATTAAAGTAATACTTTAGATAACATATTTTAACATAATAATATTCAATATTTTATGTCGGCGTTGATATTAACTGTTTTTATTGTCTACACAATACTTATTCTGGTTATCGCGCACTTCACGTCGCGGAAGTCAGACAACGCTACTTTTTTCACCGGAAATCGCAAATCACCATGGTTTGTGGTAGCTTACGGCATGATCGGAGCATCACTTTCGGGTGTCACTTTTATGTCGGTGCCTGGCGACGTTTACACCAACCAGTTCACGTATTTTGGCATTGTGCTTGGTTATATCATCGGTTATGCGTTGATAGCGTTGTTTTTGCTGCCTCTGTATTACAAACTCAACCTCACATCGATATATTCCTACCTTAACATGCGCATCGGGAAACACTCCGAGAAGACCGGCGCGGCGTTCTTTATCTTGTCGCGATTACTTGGCTCGGCACTGCGTATGTATCTGGTTGTCTTTGTGTTATACGAGTTTGTGTTTAAGGCTTGGGGCGTTCCTTTCTGGGTACCCGCAGTCATTTTTATCGTTTTGATATTGATTTACACCTTCAAAGGAGGCATCAAGACAGTGGTCTGGACCGACACTCTGCAGACCACATTCCTGCTTTTGGCAGCAATTATTACCGTTGTGTGCATCTTAAAAGAGCTTAACATCTCAATTCCAGACATGCTGAAAGCCTCGTCGGAACAAGGCTATACTAAACTCTTCGAGACTGACCCAAACCACAGTAAATTCTGGCTGAAACAGATAATAAGCGGTGCATTCATAACCATCGTCATGACAGGCCTTGACCAAGATATGATGCAGAAAAACATGACCTGCAAAAGCCTCCGCGACGCCCAGAAAAACGTGATGACTTCGAGCATTCTGTTCATCTTTGTGAACATGATTTTCCTATGTCTCGGCGCCTCGCTGATCTATTACGCCCAGCAAACAGGTTTCCAGCTGCCGACAAACGACAGTGGAGTAGTGATCAATGATAAAATATTCCCATCTATCGCATTCAGTTTCAGTAAGTTAACGAGCGTTGTCTTCGTGATAGGCCTCGTGGCTGCAGGCTATTCTTCAGCTGATGGCACTCTGACAGCCCTCACGACCACGTTCTGTTACAATTTCCTCGATTTTGGCAACCGCATCGACATTTCTGAAGAAGCAAAAGCGAAGAAAAGAAAACATATCCACATCATCTTTGCTGCGCTTTATCTGTTGGTAATCATAGCGTTCCGTCCGTTCCACACCGAATCCTTAATCAATAAAGTGTTTGCCATTGCCGGATACACCTACGGACCGCTGCTTGGCCTTTATTCATTCGGACTTTTCGTAAAAAATCGCCGTCCAATAGACAAAATGGTTCCTTACATCGCTATAGCGTCGCCAATTTTGAGTTATTTATTAAATATGTATTCAACCCAACTATTCAATGGTTATCAATTTGGCTTTGAAATATTGATAATCAATGGGTTAATCACATTTATAGCTTTGATGGTATTTTCAAAACATGATATAAAAACATCTGAAATATGAAAAAACTCTGTTTAATCATCGCATTATTTGCATCATTAACCCTTGATGCTCAATATGTTACAACATTGGCAAAGAATGCCCAGTCACAAAATGAAGGCATATTATATTATCTGCCACGCAACGTGATAAAGCTCGAACTTACAGTCGAGGAAACCAATTATTATATCGGACCATACGCTGAATTTGCCTCAGAATTGCTTGGAGTTAACGATCATATCAAAGAAAATAAGACCGAAATCAATGTTAATGGCATTGATATTCAATTAGGTAGCGAAATAGACCCCAATGTGGTGTTTTTTGTCGAATTTGATGAAAAGAGTAAAGAGCCGATCCCGAATTTCATAATTGATCAAGATGGAATTATCAGGGCTGTCGGTTACGAAAATCTTCCTGCGGACCTTTCTTTGTGCAGAAAAACATTGGACTACAATGATATGGAATACAGAGAGTCTACACCTGTTTCATTCATCGAAATCCTTGATATTCAAGAAGATGAGGATGATGACGAAGACGATGAAGAAGAGGGTAGTAGCAAGAAAGCTCCGAAAAGGATGACCAAAGAAGACAAGGCAAAAGTGGCTCTTGAAAACATTGAAAAGATAAGGACCGCGCAGTTTGACCTTGTTTCAGGTGTACAGGAAGTGAACTTCGGCAACACCATGACATATATGGTTGACAATATGAAAGCTATTGAAAATGAATATATTAGCTTGTTTAAGGGTAAAATTGTAAAGAGTACATACAAGGTGTGTTATTATGTAACACCTGATAAGAGCCAGGCTAACGGCAATGTCTGGGTTGGAAAAATTGAAGGCGGCGAGACGCTAAAGATGCAGTTCGACACTAAAAATGCCTCGGCAAATATCAATGCCTTAGGCAATGATATCTTGGAATCGGGACAAACCAACAAGATTTTCTACAGAATACCGGCACTTACCAATATAAAAGTCACGTTGGGCAACGATGTCGTTGCAACCAGGATGTTGACTATCAGTCAGTTCGGAGAGTTACGAATGGTATCCACCAAAAACAACAAGATACTGTTCAACCCAAACACCGGTCAGGTCATAACAGTATCTAAATAGTTGATTTACAGAATCTTAGAACGGCAAATCGTCACCATTGTCTGACGCGAAATACTCGTCATTCATCGGTGGCATTGGTGGCAAGGGCTGTTGCTGCATCTGATTTGGCTGCTGTGGCATTTGTCCCACAGGCTGCTGTGCTACAGGCTGGTCGAGTTCAAGGCGGAATGCCGTGACATCGGTGTACCATTTGCCATTAAATTCGCGTGATTCGATACGAATCTGCGCCTTGATAGTCTGGCCGACAAAGAAGCTGTTTGCGTCGTTGACGCGGTCGCCCCAGCACATCAGACAAACTTTTTTCGGAAACTGTTCGAGTGTTTCGATAATCAATTCCTGTTTTTTCCACGGTCCGCGCGGTGAGTTTCCCTCAATCAAAGTACCTAACTGTACAACTTTTCCAATGATTTCCATATCTATTTCAAATTATTTTCTAACTGCAAAAGTAACACATTTTTTGCAATGATTTTCAATTTTAACAATTTTTAACACAAAGTTCAAAAATCCGCATCAATTCTAAAAAGTTTATTATTTTTGCATAACCCCTTTGGGAAAATAATATACATTATGTTAAATAGTATCTTTGAAAAAAGTGGAGGAATTATCTCCTCCACAATTGTTGTTATTCACCAAGAGCTGCTGCCTTGTCATTCATTTTAAGACGTGTGTAAATACCTCTAAGAGCGAGTTTTACAGCTGGATCGTCTGGAAGAAGTTCGTAGGTCTTCTCCACGTATGGCAATGCTCTCTCATCGTATGTCTTAGCCTCTACTGCCATAGCGTCAGTAGCTTCAAGATATTTGTTGAAGTTAGCATATTCGCTTGGATCTTTATCGTTAGCTGCCTGATAGATTTCTGAAGCCTTATCAATCAACAAAGCACCAGCATTGTAATATGCGTCGGCATATGCTTCGTTCTCTGAGATTGCCAGATTGTAATATTCAAGAGCTTTCTCCACGTCATAAAGCTTTGATTCACGGTTGCCGTAGATTGTTCCAAGGATGAAATAATATGCCGGCTGCTCGGTGTTCTTCTGTGCCATCTCGAGGATCTGGTCGATGATTTCATCTTCTCTGTGTAGTGTCAGATAAGAGTTGATCATTTCGTTCATAACGTTCTCATCCTCAGGATATTTAGCTCTTGCAATCATGATGGTCTCAAGCATCTTGTCGTTGTCGCCTGCTCCGCGGTATGCTGCTGCGAGGTTCTGGTAAACTGAAGCTTCGTCAACGCCGCTTTCGAGCAATTTGTTGAACATGACAACACTTTCGTCGTATTTTCCGACCTTCATTGCGCTGAGTGCTGCGCTGAGCAATGCGCTGGTGTCGTTTCCGCCAAGATTTGCTGATGCTTCGTATGATTTCTTGAAGTTGATATATGCATTCTCATAATCGCCTTCGTTGTAGCTGTTGGCGCCAAGGTCATAGTAACGAAGTCCGATGTTGATAGCATACTGCTGCAACTCGCTGGCATTTCTCTTAAAGTAATCATTATCAACGGTTTTGAGCTTATCCAATGCTGCTAATGTCTTTTCGCAAGCCTCTGGATCGATGTCGTTGAACTCAGGATAAGCACTGATTTTGTAGTAAATAACTGCATAATAGTGCCATGTCTTGCCCTGATTCATTGTAGCTTCATGTGTTGATGCGGCATCGATGGCTGTTTTTGCCTTCTGCAACATAAGCTTTGCATTCTGCATCTGTTTTGCAGCCTTCTCGTCCTTTTTCTGTGATTTGTAAACATCAGCCTGGTCGATGTACTGCTGAGCTGCTTTCTGATCGTTGAAAGCGTTCTGAACCTGTACGTTTTGAGCAAAAGCGAATTGGCCAGCAAGTGCCAATGCTAATACTAACAATAATTTCTTCATTTTATTCAATTTTTAATGTTAAACTTCTTGTTTGTTGTCTTCATTTATAACGTTGTCGTTGCCTTCATTATTGTCTGCACCCTCCTGATTCTCAGTGTTTTCGGCATTTTCATCAAAATCTTCCTCTTCTTCGATGTCTTCTGCCTTGACTTTTGTCACAGCAGCAATCTCGTCGTTGTCGCGGAGGTTGATGAGACGCACGCCTTGAGTTGCACGACCCATAACTCTCAGAGTATCAACGGCTATACGGATAAGGATTCCTGACTTGTTGATGATCATGAGGTCATCGCCGTCGACCACGTCCTTGATAGCGACCAGCTGTCCGGTCTTATCTGTTATGTTCATGGTCTTGACACCCTTTCCGCCACGGTTTGTGATGCGGTATTCCTCGAGGTCGGAACGTTTTCCGTAGCCCTTTTCAGAAACCACGAGCACGTTGGTCTGCGGGTCGTCGATGCAAATCATGCCGACAACTTCGTCGTTCTCGTCATCCACTGTGATGGCGCGTACACCTGATGCTGTTCTACCCATCGGACGTACTGTCGACTCTGGGAATCTGATGGCTCTACCCGACTTCAACGCGATCAAAATCTCGCTGTTGCCGCTGGTCATCTTGGCTTCGAGCAGCTCGTCGCCTTCGCGGATGCCCAATGCGATGATACCTGTTGCACGTGGACGTGAGTAAGCCTCGAGCGTGGTCTTCTTGATGATACCCTTCTTTGTGATGAGTGTAAGATAATGATTCTCAACATATTCAGGGCTCATGTTAGTCAAGTTGATGTAAGCTTTGACGTTGTCGTCCGGGTCGAGGTGGATAAGGTTCTGGATAGCCCTACCCTTGCTTGCCTTGGTGCCTTCAGGGATCTCGAACACGCGGAGCCAGTAGCACTTGCCTTTCTCTGTAAAGAACAGCATGTAGTTATGGTTCGTTGCCACGAAGATCTGTTCGATGAAGTCTTCGTCGCGTGCGTCGGAGCCTTTCGAGCCCTTGCCTCCCCTGCTCTGGCGGCGGTATTCCGTCAGGTTGGTGCGCTTAATATAATTAAGGTGTGAAATCGTCACCACCACAGCGTCGTCAGCGATGATGTCTTCCATCTTGAAGTCTTCGGCTGTGCGCTCGATAGTGCTCTTACGCTCGTCACCGTATTTCTCCTTGACGTATAGCAATTCTTTCTTGATGATATCAAACTGCATTGCAGGACTTGCGAGCACTTCCTTGAGATGAGCGATAAGTTTGTGGAGCTCTTCGAGTTCATCCATGATTTTCTTGATCTCGAGGCCTGCCAACTGACCTAAACGATAAGCCACGATTGCTGCTGCCTGCGGGTCATCGAAGCCGTACTGGTCCATCAAGGCCTGTTTTGCTTCCTGTGAGCCGCCCTTGCAAGCACGGATTGTGGCGATGATCTGGTCGACGATGTCGATAGCGCGTGCCAGACCTTCCAAGATATGGGCGCGTTTCTCAGCTTCACGCAGATCGTGCTGGGTTCTGCGCACGACGCACTGATGACGGTGTTCCACGTAGTATTGAATCAACTGTTTGAGATTCAATGTGTAAGGACGACCGTTCACCAGGCACACGTTGTTCACGCTGAATGAGCTCTGCAAGCCGGTCATCTGGAACAACTTGTTCAACACCACGCTAGACACGGCGTCACGTTTCAGTTCGTACACTATGCGGAGACCGTTACGGTCCGATTCATCGCGGATGTCGGCGATGCCGTCGAGTTTCTTCTCTGAGATGAGGTCGGCGGTACGCTTGATCATGTCAGCCTTGTTTGTCTGGTAAGGCACTGACGTGGCGATGATTCTTTCGTGGCCGTTATGCTCTTCTATAGTAGTGTTTGCGCGCAAAACGATACGTCCGCGGCCTGTTTCGAAAGCGTCTTTCACGCCCTCATAGCCGTAGATAATACCGCCTGTCGGGAAGTCAGGAGCCTTGATATATTCCATCAACTCGCTGACTGTGATGTCGTTATTGTCAATGTAGGCAATGATTCCGTCGACCACCTCGCTGAGGTTGTGAGGCGGCATATTGGTAGCCATACCCACAGCGATACCGCTTGCTCCGTTGACCAGTAGGTTCGGGATGAGTGACGGCAGTACGGTAGGCTCCTGCTCAGAATCATCGTAGTTATTCATAAAATCGACAGTGTCCTTGTCGAGGTCGGCAAGCATCTCTTCGGCTATCTTTCTCAGACGTGCCTCAGTGTAACGCATTGCCGCTGGCGGGTCGGCGTCCATGGAACCGAAGTTACCCTGACCATCGATGAGAGGATAACGCATGCTCCAGTCCTGGGCCAGACGCACCATGGCGTCATACACTGACGAGTCACCATGCGGGTGATACTTTCCTAAAACTTCACCGACGACCTTCGCTGATTTCTTATAAGGACGATTCGACAAAACGCCCATGTCCATCATACCGTAAAGGATACGGCGGTGAACAGGTTTCAAACCGTCTCTCACATCAGGCAGAGCACGTGCAACGATAACCGACATCGAGTAGTCGATATAACTCGTTTTCATGTGGTCCTCAATGCCAATCGGGACTATTCTTTCACCTTCAAACTGTTCTTCCATTTATCTTTTCTTTAATATTTAAAATCCAAAAATTAGTTGACAAAAATACGGAATTTTTTTGAATTGAAAACAATTTTCTTTATTATTTTTTAAACATTTTTTATAGTGTTTCTAACATGTTTTTAACAAAAATCGTGCCAAAATGGCTGCGACAAGGAATATTATTTGTATTTTTGCAGTTTGAAATTTTAAGAATATGGATCAGAAGTTTTCGCAAAGGGTTCAAGATATAATGCTTCACAGTCGCGACGAGGCTGTGAAAATGGGCAATCCCTACGTCGGTTTGGAGCACATTTTCCTTGGTATTGTCGACGACAAAGACAGCAATGCGGTACAGATTTTGAGGAACCTGGAGCTTGATATTGAGGCGTTTAGACAAAAACTGGAGTCTTCGATAAAGACTAACAATATCATCATGGGCAGCACCAGCAACATGCCGCTAACCAAACAGGCCGAGCGCGCGCTGAAGTTCACCTATATCGTGGCCAAAGACTTCAACAGCGAGCAGGTGGCGTCAGAGCATCTGATGCTTGCAATTTTGCATGACGATAACAATATTGTGTCGCAACGTCTTGAATATGAGGGGATTACGTTTAATAAATACAAGAAGGAAGTGGAGAAATTGACACCAAATTATCCTGCAAAAAGCGCTAATGAAGATGTTGTTCAGGAGCCTAAAAATATGTTTATGGATGAGGATGAGGAAGACGAGACTCCTACTAAAACCACTGACAATCAACAGAATAAGAAAAACGCGAAGTCGGCAACACCTGTTCTCGACAGCTTTGGCCGTGATTTGACGAAAGCTGCTGAGGAAGGCCGCCTCGACCCTATCGTAGGACGTGAGACAGAGCTCGAACGTATAGCTCAGATTCTCAGCCGCCGCAAGAAAAACAACCCGATACTCATTGGCGAGCCAGGTGTTGGAAAGTCAGCGATTGTTGAGGGCTTGGCACAACGTATAGTGGAACATAAGGTCTCGCGCACATTGTTCAACAAACGTGTCATCGTGCTCGACATGGGCTCAGTGGTCGCTGGAACGAAGTATAGAGGCCAGTTTGAGGAACGCATGAAAGGCATCATGAACGAGCTCGAGAAAAACCCAGATATCATCATCTTCATCGATGAGATCCACAATATTGTGGGTGCGGGCAATGCCAACGGCTCACTCGACGCTTCTAACATGTTAAAGCCTGCATTGGCACGCGGAGTGCTACAGTGCATAGGCGCGACCACATTAGACGAGTATCGCCAGTACATCGAGAAAGACGGCGCATTGGAACGTCGTTTCCAGAAAATACTGGTGGAGCCGACGAGTCCAGAGGAGACTGTTCAGATCCTGAATAATATTAAAGGTCGCTATGAAGACCATCATCTGGTGAGATATTCGCCGGAAGCTATTGAGGCTTGCGTAAAACTCACCAACCGTTATATCTCCGACCGTCACCTGCCCGACAAGGCCATCGACGCTATGGATGAGGCCGGCGCGAGAGTGCATATCGGAAATATCCATGTTCCTGTGGAGATTACTGAGCTGGAGCACGCTGTAGAAGACATCAAACAGCAGAAGAAACTCGCCATCAAAGAGCAGCGTTTCGAGGATGCAGGCAAATATCGTGACGAGGAGAAGACCTTGGTTGAGAAACTTGAAAACGCTAAGAAAGACTGGGATAAAGAGACAACAGAACATCGTGAGACCGTGACCGAGCAGAACGTCGCTGAGGTCGTGGCCATGATGACTGGCGTGCCGGTGCAGCGTATCGCACAAAACGAAGGCGACCGCCTCATGAGCATGGAGACAGAGCTCGCAGGCACCGTCATCGGTCAGGATGAGGCGATAAAGAACGTGGTGAAGGCCATCAGACGTAACAGAGCGGGCTTGAAAGACCCGAACAGACCGATTGGAAGCTTCATTTTCCTCGGTCCTACTGGCGTCGGAAAGACATATCTGGCAAAGGTCTTGGCGAAGTATCTCTTTGATTCTGAAGATGCTTTGATACGTATCGACATGAGTGAATATATGGAGAAATTCGCGGTTTCACGTCTTGTGGGAGCGCCTCCAGGATATGTCGGTTATGAAGAAGGCGGCCAGCTTACCGAGAAAGTGCGTCGTAAGCCCTACTCTATCGTGCTTTTGGACGAGATCGAGAAGGCACATCCGGATGTGTTCCATCTTTTGCTACAGGTCTTGGATGACGGTCAACTCACTGATTCTCTTGGCAGAAAGGTTGATTTCAAGAACACCATCATCATCATGACATCGAACATCGGCTCACGTCAGCTGAAAGATTTCGGTCAGGGTGTGGGATTTGGCACACAGGCGAAGAAAGATTCAAAAGACACCGATAGTCGCGCCATCATAGAAAACGCGTTAAAACGCACCTTTGCGCCTGAATTCCTTAACAGAATCGACGAGGTGGTTATGTTTGACTCGTTGAACAAGGAAAGCATCAACAAGATCATCGACATCGAGCTGAAGAACGTGTTCGAGCGCACCAAAGAGATGGGTTACGAGCTGGAATTGACAGAAAAAGCACGCAATTTCATTGCAGAGAAAGGCTGGGACGAGCAATACGGAGCACGTCCGCTGAAACGCGCCATCCAGAAATATGTGGAAGATGTCCTCGCCGAGGAGATTATCAAGAATAATCTTGAAATAGGTGCGAAAATCGTTATAGATTATAACGAAGAAAAGAAAGATATGAATGTAGAGACGCGCCATGGCACGTCTGTACAAACAATAGATAAATGAATCTGAAAGATAAGATCGATAATAAATTTTTCAAGGTTATAACCGCCGCATCGCGTGAATTGGGATACGATTCATACATTGTGGGCGGCTATGTCCGTGACCTGTTGTTGCAACGCCCATCGAATGATATTGATGTGGTTACGGTCGGCAGCGGCATCGAGTTGGCAAAGAAGACCGCCTCTTTGCTGCCAGGCAAGAAACGCGTGAAATATTATGGTCGTTTCGGCACCGCGATGATCAACGTGGCGGGCCATGAAATTGAGTTTGTGGGCGCCAGGAAAGAGTCGTATACCGCTGACAGCCGCAAGCCAACGTGCGAGAACGGCACCTTGGAAGACGACCAGAACCGCCGTGACTTCACCATAAACGCAATGGCAATCTCATTGAATGAGAATGACTTCGGAGAATTAGTAGACCCATTCAACGGCGTTCAGGATTTGCAAGACAGAATCATCAGGACGCCATTAGATCCCGACATCACCTATTCCGACGACCCGTTGCGCATGATGCGGGCCATCAGGTTTGCGACACAACTGCATTTCATGATAGAGGCTGAGTCGTTTGAGGCAATAAAACGTAACGCACAGAGAATCAAGATAATATCGATGGAGCGCGTGACAGAGGAGATGAACAAAATCATCATGTCTGACGTGCCGAGTATAGGTTTCAAGCTGCTCGACAAGAGCGGTTTGCTGCCAATCATCTTCCCACAGATGGCGGCGTTGAAAGGCGTTGAGATTCAGGAAGGCAAAGGACATAAGGACAACTTCTATCACACCTTGGAAGTGCTTGATAATGTGGCGAATAGCGGTGGTGACTTGTGGCTCAGATGGGCAGCGGTGCTGCACGATATCGCCAAGCCGCAGACCAAGCGTTTCGAGAAAGACGCCGGCTGGACATTCCACGGCCACGAGGTCAAGGGAGCGAAGATGGTGCCTAAGATTTTCGCCAATTTCAAGCTTCCGCTGAACGAGAAGATGAAATATGTGGAGAAGCTAGTTTACCTCCACCTCCGCCCTATCGTCTTGGCTCAAGACATCGTAACTGATTCAGCAGTAAGGCGTTTGCTTTTTGACGCAGGCAATGACATTGACGATCTGATGACACTGTGCGATGCCGACATCACCTCGAAAAACGAGGAGAAAAAAGCTCGTTTCCATAATAATTTCCAGATTGTTCGCCAGAAATTGAAAGAGATTGAGGCGAAAGACCACTTGCGCAACTGGCAGCCACCTGTCGACGGCATCGTCATCATGGAAACATTCGGAATTCCTGAGAGTCGCGAGGTCGGAGTGATTAAGACAGCCATCCGTGAAGCCATTTTGGATGGCATCATCGGCAACAATTTCGCGGAAGCGTACCAGTATATGAAAGAAGTAGGTTCGAAACTCGGCTTGAAAGTCGTGAAAGAAGTAACCGAGCCTGTCGAAGTGAAGTCAAACGGACCAGTGCCGGAGAAACGATAATGGCAAAGAAGCATCTCATAGTATTGGCGGGACCGACGGCATCGGGCAAGACGGCGACCGCGATAAAGCTCGCGAAGGCTTTAGATGCTGAAATCATATCCGCCGACAGCCGTCAGTTTTACAAAGAATTGTCGATCGGAACAGCCGCTCCTACAGCTGATGAGCTGGCACAAGTGAAGCATCATTTTGTTCATAATATGAGCATTGAAGACAAATACGATGTTGCTGATTATGAAAGAGATGTATTAGACTTTTTAAAGCAATACTTTAAGACTAAAAATATCGCCATCATGACTGGTGGCTCGGGGCTTTTTATCGATGCTGTGTGCAATGGATTGGATGCCATTCCGGATGTCACGGACGAGATCAGGATGAAGGTCCAGAAGATGTATGAGGAAGGCGGCATCGAGGCTTTGCAAAGCGAGGTTGAGAAGGTTGACCCGGAGTATTTTCAGATTGTCGACAAGCAAAATCCACGACGTTTGCAGCGTGCTTTGGAGGTGTTTTATCAAACCGGGAAGCCCTACTCCACTTTCAGGCAGAAAAACGTTGCGGAACGTGATTTTGACATCATAAAATTGGCGATCCTTTGGGACAGAGACAAACTCATTGAGAGAATCAACATGCGCGTTGATATGATGATGGAGCAAGGTTTACTTGATGAGGTAAAGTCGATGTATCCAAAACGTCATCTAAACTCTTTAAACACAGTAGGTTACAAAGAATTGTTCGATTATCTTGACGGTAAATGCACGCTTGAGCAGGCTGTTGAACAGATTAAAATCAGCACTCGGCAATATGCAAAGCGGCAAATGACGTGGCTGCGGAAAAATGGTGATTATAAGTGGTTTACGATTGAGCAGACCGAAGATATTATAACTTACATCAAGAAACAATTAGAAACCAACGTCATTTCGAGCGTAGCAAAGCGAAGTCGAGACCTGAGCTTTGCGAAAGCATTCACCTTTGGTGAATAAATCACCGGTATTTGATTATGACGTTAACAATTGTTGGGCGGTGATTTCTCCATTTCACTCCATTACATTACGCTTCAGTCGAAATGACGTCAACCAAGAATAGTTTTCAAATTCTCTTTAAGTTTTGTAACGTTTTCGAAGCGCAAAGCATTGATACCTACGGCTTTGGCGCCTTCCACATTTTTGAGGTTGTCGTCAATGAAGAGCGACTCTTCAGCTTTCAGGTTGTATTTATTCAATAATGTGTGGAAAATCTCAGGATTCGGCTTCAGTTGCTTGACTTCGCCGGATACCACGATGTTGTCGATGAGGCTGAAGATGCGATATTTCTTCTGCACTGTCGGAAATGTCTCGGCAGACCAGTTTGTGAGGCCGTAGATGACAGGAAAACCATTCTCTTTCAATGACTTGATAAGGTCGAACATGCCAGGAATCTCCTCTCCCATCGTGTCCATCCAGTTGGTCTGGTACAACTTGAGCGGCTCGGCGTATTTCGGGAACATTGCGCTGCGTTCTCTCACAGCCTGTTCAAACGATTTTCCACCGTCCATCTCGGCATTCCACTCGCTATTGCAGACGTTTTCGATGAAATAATTCGACTCTTCGATGTCGTTGAAATACTTATCGAAGAGGTAATGCGGGTTCCAGTCGACGAGCACGCCGCCGAAGTCGAAGATAATGTTTTTAATTCCTGATTTTGTCATTTTTCAAACCTAATAAGCAACATAATATTGAGCCGAGCAATCCGACATATATCGAATCGACGGGCAAAGATACAAATTCTCCGAAAATGAGGCATGCTGTGCCGAAAATTATTGAGAAAAACACCCATTTCGGCTTGAAACGGCCAGGGAAAAACAGTGCCAAGGTGAGCGGCACGAATGTCGCTGTGGTGCGCAAACCCATCGAGAGGAAGCCGAGGTCGTTGATGTATTGTCTTGAGAATGAAGACGCTACAACAAACGCCAACAGCTGAATGCCGACGATGGTGAGACGAGTGACAGCGAGATTGTTTTTCGGTTTGAACACGTCTTTAACCAGTATTGTCGACGCTCCGAGGGTGAGTCCCGAGCCGCCGATGATGATGGTTATCAACAAGGTGCCGAGCACCAGTCCACCGATGAACTTAGGCATGTGGTTGGTGACAAACATTGGGAATGCTTGGGCTGAGCTCGTCATGATGCCGATGCCTTTGGGTATGTCTTTACCGATGATATTCAATGCGTTAAGCTCGTCGATGGTGATGTAATGAGCTCGCATATACATGCCCACCATCACGCAGGCAAAGCCGATTGGTATCGAGATGAGGGCTGAAATCATAGCACCACGACGTGCCACGCTGTCGGATCTGCCCGACCATATGGCCTGGGCGTAGGTCTGGGTCGAGAGCACGCCAAGAATCACCGACAGGCATGAACCTGCGTCTTTTGAGATGCCACGCGCGAAGATGTTTTGGTATTTCGCATTGACATCGTTGATGGTGTTTAACCCGTCAACTAATTGAATATCAGTATGTAATAAGATTCCTTTTATTGAGTCAACAAGCCCTGTATAGCCTTTAGCAAGCACTAATACTATCACTCCTGCCGCAAGTGCCGAGATACAAAGGAGTATTATTTTGACCACGCCGCCGATGCCAGCGCTCCAAAGTCCGCCGAAGACCACGTACAATGTCATGATTATTGCTGAGATTATAGCTGACACCCCAAACGGGATGTTAAATAGCGTCATCAGCAATGCGGCAGCTGATAGCACCTGTGCTATAATGCTGATAAACATGCCCAAAGAGCACAAGACAGAGCCTGTCATCTCGGCTTTACGGCCATATTCCTTGCGCACTATCTCGAGTAAAGTGGTGCTGTCGCTATGTCTGAGCGGCACGACGTAACCTATTGCGAGTGCCACACATCCG
>JAEEGL013285048.1_pt1 | contig 14528 bp, 13 predicted proteins | sample 9134231 | NCBI WGS metagenome assembly JAEEGL01 (sample SAMN16246548, study PRJNA631951) | gut metagenome | biome: gut microbiome; feature: rumen; material: fiber-attached | host: Bos | place: Iran: Karaj | collected 2018-10
TGTATTGAAGTTCCAAAAAAGAGAAGAAAAGCTAGTAAAAATTATTTGAAGATTAGAGGAGCAAAAGAAAATAATTTAAAGAATATAGATGTCGATATTCCTCTTGGAACACTTACTTGTATTACAGGAGTATCTGGTTCTGGTAAGTCATCTTTAATTAATGAGATATTAGTAAAAGCAGTTTCTCAAAATTTATATTCTAGTAAAGAAAAGCCAGGAAAATTTGATAAGATCCTAGGAATGGAAAATATAGACAAATTAGTAGCAATCTCTCAAAACCCAATTGGTAGAACACCTCGATCTAATCCAGCAACTTATACAGGAGTATTTGATGATATTAGAGAGCTATTTACCACTACGAAAGAAGCAAAGATGTATGGTTTTGAAAAGAATCGTTTCTCTTTCAATGTAAAAGGTGGAAGATGTGAAGCATGCCGTGGAGACGGAGTTAAGAAAATAGAGATGCATTTCTTACCAGATGTATATGTTCCTTGTGAAGTATGTCATGGAACAAGATATAATGGAGAAACATTATCTATTAAGTATAAAGGAAAGAATATTGCTGATGTATTAGATATGAGAGTAACAGAAGCCCTTAAGTTCTTTGAAAATGTCCCAAAAATAAAGAGAAAACTACAAGTATTAGAAGATGTAGGATTAGGTTATATTAAACTTGGACAAAGTGCTCCAACCTTATCAGGAGGAGAAGCAGAAAGAGTAAAATTAGCCAAAGAATTACAAAAGACTGCTACCGGAAAAACCTTATTTGTACTAGATGAACCAACGACTGGATTACATACGGATGACATCAAGCGCTTACTTGCAATTTTAGAGAAAATAGTGGATAATAAGGATACCGTAGTAGTGATAGAACATAACCTTGATGTTATTAAAACTGCTGACTACATAATAGACCTTGGACCTGAAGGAGGAGACGGTGGAGGAAGAGTTATTGCAACAGGTACTCCTGAAGAAGTATCTAAAGTAAAAGAATCATACACCGGACAATTCTTAAAGAAAATTCTATAGAGGGTGAATCTATGAAATTAGTCATAAAAGAAAAAAATAAATTAAGAATAAATAAACTAGTAGAATGGTTATTATATATGGCTGGTTATACAATAGTGTTTATTTTGGTAACAAGCCTATTTAAAACAATTTATATTGATAGTGATCATTTAATTCTATGGTCAATGTTAATCATGTTAATTATTTATGTATTCAATAAAACAATTAAACCTGTACTAGTAACTTTAACAATTCCAATTACAGGAATTACTTTAGGTTTATTTTATCCATGTATTAATGTATTTATATTAAAACTAGTAGATTGGATACTAGGATCTCATTTTGAAGTAAAAAATCTATTCATTGCATTACTAGTATCGATTCTATTATCCATTACTAATTTCATAATGGAAGAATTAATAAAACATATCATTCGAAAGGTAAAAAATTATGAATCCCATAATGCTTGATTTAGGATTGATACAAATTAAATGGTATTCTTTCTTCATATTCATTGCTATGATAACAGGAAGTGTTCTATTTTTCTTAGAAGCAAAGAAAAAAGGATTAAAAAATGAAGATATAGAAAATATACTATTTTATGGATTATTAATAGGTATTTTAGGAACAAGACTTTATTATGTACTATTTAATTTGGATTATTACTTTTCAAATCCATTAGAAATTCTAATGGTATGGAAAGGTGGTTTAGCAATACATGGAGGAATTATTGGAGGATTAATTGTAATGATAGTCTACTCCAAGAAAAAGAATCTAAATTTATTAATGTTATTAGATATCATAGTAGTAGGATTAATCCTTGCTCAAGCAATTGGAAGATGGGGTAATTTCTTCAATAGTGAAGCTTTTGGAAGAATTACTTCCCTAGAAGCATTAAAAGAATTACATATTCCAATGTTTGTGATTAAAGGAATGCTAATAGATGATTATTATAGAGAACCAACATTCTACTATGAATCTATTTGTTCCTTTGTAGGGTTTATCATTCTATTCATTGCAAGAATGAAATATAAAGATTTAAAAGTAGGACAATTAGCAGGTACTTATTTAGTATTCTATGGAATAGTTAGAGTATTTATAGAATCATTAAGAACAGATTCTCTAATGATAGGTCCTATCAAAATAGCTCAAGTAGTATCCGTAATATTTATCATAGTAGGAGGATACTTAATTCAATATAATCGAAAGAGTAAAAAAACATATCATGATTTAACAATATACAAATAGGAGGAAAATATGTATAAAAAAGTAGTTGTAATGGGTGGAGGAACAGGTATTTCTTATTTACTTAGAGGTTTAAAAGATTTCCCAGTAGATATTACTGCAGTAATTACAGTATCAGATAATGGAAGATCAACAGGTAAATTAAGAGAAGAGTTTCATACACCAGCTGTAGGAGATATTAGACAAGTTATTACGAACTTATCTCAAATTGATGAACCAATTAAACAAATGATGTCTTATCGTTTTAAAACATCTAGTGACCTAGATGGACATGCTGTTGGAAACTTAATCTTAACAGCAATGTTAGATATCACAGGATCTCTAAAAGATGCAATTGCTCATCTAAGTAAAATCTTAGATGTTAGACATACCGTATTACCAATATCAGAAGATTCTGATCTTACATTAGTAGGATTAGATAGTGATGGTAATATTATTGAGGGAGAAGAACAAATAACAATGGCTCATCGTAAATTAGAAAGAATTTTCTATAAGAATGAACCAAAAGTAATTCCAGAAGTTATTAAAGCTATTAAAGAAGCAGATTTGATTATCTTTAGTATGGGAAGCTTATATACAAGTATTCTTCCAAATATTATTTGCAAACAAGTAAAACAAGCTTTTAATAAAGCCAAAGCACCAATCATGTATTTATGTAATATTGTGACACAACCAGGAGAAACAGATGATTTTACAGTAGGAGATCATGTAAAACTTTTAAATAGATATTTAGATGAAAGAAAAGTTGATGTTGTTATTGCAAATAACACAAAGATTTCAGAAGAGTTTGCTAGAAGATATGAAACTCAAGAACAAAAAGATCCAGTACTAATTGATTATGAAGAATTAAAAAATATTAATGTTGAACTTATTGAAGATGATTTAATGATTATTGATACAGATAATACATTAAAACACGATAGTTTAAAATTAAGTTCCTTAATATTCTCTTATTTAATGAGGAAATAAAATGTCATTTACAGGGTTAATTAAAGAAGAAATATCTAATATTAAAAGTTCGGAGTCAGAGTTATTAGCAGAATTATCTGCCTATATTCGTAATAATGGAGATTTTTTAAAAGATAAAATTATTATGACTACAGAAAATGAATTCTTAGTAGATCATATTATTGACTCTTTAAAGAATATATGCGGTAAAGAAGCAAAAGTAGAAGTAATAGAAAATCTTAATTTTAGTAAAAATGATTTATATCAAATTACACTAGATAGAAAAGAAGATACTTATCTAAAAGATTTAGGAATATTGAATGAAAAAGGAGAAATTCTAGAAGTAGTTCCAAACTATATTGTTGGTGCTAATGAAGAAATAAGAGGTTATCTTAGAGGAGTATTCTTAGGAGTAGGAAGTATTAATGATCCAAAAAAATCAAGATATCATATGGAATTATTGATAAGAGAACCTGGAGAGTCAGTATTTGTTCAAAAATTATTAAATTTGTTTGATTTAAATGCTAAAATACTAAGTCGTGATAAAGGTTTTATGATTTATATCAAAGAAGCAGAAAAAATCAGTGACTTTTTAAAGATACTAGGAGCCAATAAAGCAGTAATGTATTATGAAGATGTTAGAGTTTATCGTGATAAAAAGAATAATACCAATAGACTAAATAATATGGAGCAAGCTAATATGGATCGTATTATTGAAACTGCTACTTCTCAATTAGAAGATATTCAAATTATTGAGGAAAATGATGGAGTAATGCTATTAGATGAAAAAGTAAAAGAAGTATTAGAATACCGTAAAAAGTATCCAGAAGCTTCTCTAAAAGAACTTGCAGAAATCATATCTTTAGAAACTAGTAAATCTATTACAAAATCTGGATTAAATCACAGATTAAGAAAAATAAAAGAATTAGCCGATAGTTTTAGAAAAATGAAAAAAGAAAAGGAAGCAGAATAGCTTCTTTTTTTTTGGAAAGTATGTTACAATGATATCTATAATAGAGGAGTGGTAATGTGATAGATACGATAGAAGTAACCATTTTAGGAAAAAAATATCATTATAGTAAAAATATAACCATGCAAGAAATATACAAAGACTTTCAAGATGCTTATGTATATCCTATTTTGATTGCGAAAGTAAATAATAGATGGAGAGAATTAACACATGAATTAACAGAAGATTGTACAGTAGAATTCATGGACTTAACATCAACAGAAGGAAGTAGAGTACATGTTTGTGGTCTTACTTTTATCATGCAATATGCAGTAAAAAGATTATTTGGAAAACAAGCTGATATTATTGTTCAACATTCTATCGATAAAGGTATTTATTTTCAAACTACATTCCGTCTAAATGAAGAAAAATTAGATCAAATTAAAGCAGAAATGAAGGAAATTATCAGAAGAGATTTACCTTTTACAAAATTAACAATTGATAGAATTGAAGCAATTGATTATTTTGAAGAAATTGGAGATACTGTTAAAGCAAAAATACTAAGATACAGTATGGATAACTATTTAACAATGTATCGTTTAGGAAATCTATATAATACCTTCTATAATCCAATGCCTATTTCTACAGGAAAATTAAAAGATTTTGATTTAACTTATATTAAAGGAAATGGATTTGTATTAAGATTCCCAACAGTATTTATTAATGATAAGATTAAAAAATATCAACATCATGATCAATTATTTGATGTATTTGAATTTTTTAAACAATGGGGAACTGTAATGAATTTGCAAAATGCTGCAGATTTAAATAGAATTGTTTCTTCAGGAAAAGTTAGTGATTTAATTAAAATAGATGAAACAGCTCAAGGATATCGACTATTGAATATTGGAAAAGAAATATATGAAAGAAAAGATAAAGTAAAAATCATTCTAATTGCTGGACCATCTTCTTCTGGAAAAACAACTACATCAAGAAAGTTATCTATGTTCTTAGAGTGTTTTGGAATGCATCCAAAAGCTCTAAGTATGGATGATTATTTTGTAGATAGAAAAGATACTCCAAAAGATGAGGATGGAGAATATGATTTTGAATGTTTAGAAGCAGTAGATATCAAACTATTCGATAAACAAGTATCAGAATTGTTAAAAGGAGAAGAAGTAACAATTCCTACCTTCAATTTCATTTATGGAGAAAAAGAATTTAAAAATAAAATGAAATTAGAAAAAGATGATGTTTTAATTATTGAGGGAATTCATGGTCTAGATCCAAAAATTCTATCAAATATTTCAAGAGACAAGAAATATAAAATATATATTTCTCCATTAACAGAAATCAATCTAGATAATCATAACCGTATTGCAACAACAGATAATAGATTATTAAGAAGAATGGTAAGAGATAATACAACACGTAATTATCCAGTAGAACATACTTTATCTGTTTGGAACAAAGTAAGAAAAGGAGAAGAGTTATATATCTTCCCATATCAAGATGAAGCAGACACAATTATTAATTCAGCTGCGATGTATGAAATGGGAGTATTAAAGACTTATGCAGAACCATTATTATATGCAGTAGACACAAAATCTCCTTACTACGAAGAAGCAAAAAGATTATTAAAAATCTTAAGATTGTTCCTTCCTATTCCTTCAGATTCTATTCCAGAAGATGCAATTCTTCGTGAATTTATTGGAGGAAGTTATTTCAAAGAATGAAAACACATTTAATGTGTTTTTTCTTTACAATAAAACATGTAAATACCTCTTCCTTTTGATTGAAACTAGGATTATTCCATTTTATAATAATAGATGGAGGATGAGAAAAAATGATAAGAGTCGCAATTAATGGATTCGGAAGAATCGGAAGATTATGTTTCAGATTAATGGAGGAAAATCCTGAATTTGAAGTAGTAGCTGTTAATGACTTAACAGATGCAGAGCAACTTGCTTATTTATTAAAATACGATACAAATCATAGAAATTATCGTATTGATGAAATCCATGCTGATGGAGATTACATTGTAGTAGGAGATAGACGTGTAAGAGTTTATGCTGAAAAAGATCCTGCAATGTTACCTTGGAAAGATTTAGATATCGATGTAGTATTTGAAAGTACTGGATTATTTACTAGTGATGAAAAAGCAATGGCTCATATTAATGCAGGAGCAAAACATGTAATTATTTCAGCACCTGCTAAGGGAGACGTTAAAACAGTAGTTTATAACGTTAACCATCAAATTTTAACAGGAGAAGAAAAAATTATTAGTGCTGCAAGTTGTACTACAAACTGTTTAGCACCAGTAGTTGATGTATTAGATAAAGAATTTGGTATTGTAAAAGGATATATGACAACTGTTCATGCTTATACCAATGACCAAGCTTCTCTAGATATTGCTCATAAGAAAGGACATTTAGCTAGAAGAGGTAGAGCTTGTGCAGCTAACATTGTACCAGCTTCTACAGGAGCAGCTTCTGCAATTGGATTAGTATGTCCTAATCTAGAAGGAAAACTTGATGGTACTGCTATGCGTGTACCAGTTCCTACTGGATCAGTTGTAGATTTAACTTTAGAGTTAGGAAGAAATACAACTGCTGAAGAAATTAATGAAGTATTAAAAAGACATACAAATGAAACATTAGAGTTTACAATGGACCCAATTGTATCAAGTGACGTAATTGGAAGACGTTGTGGATCTTTAGTAGATGGATTATCTACAAATGTTCTTGAAGTAGATGGAAAACAATTAGTAAAAGTTGTTTCTTGGTACGATAATGAAATGAGTTATACCGCTCAAATGGTTCGTACTGCTAAATACTTAATGACAAGATAAAAAAAGGATTTTACTCCTTTTTTTTCTGTCTAAAAAGTAGTATACTAAAGACAAATAGAAAAGGAGTGATGATATGCCATTCGCAGTCATGTTATTGATTATTGTTGGAATTATTTTACTTTCATCAATCAAACAAATTAATCAATATGAAAGAGGAATCTTATTCACTTGTGGTAAGTTCTCAAAAGTATTACAACCAGGATGGAGATTAATTCTACCAATCTTCCAATCATTCAAAAAGGTAGATATTAGAACATTAGCAGTAGATGTTCCAGAACAAGAAGCAATTACAAAGGATAATGTTTCTGTTAAAATTAATGCTGTAATTTATTACAAAATCTTTGATGCAGGAAAAGCTGTATGTGAAGTATACAATTATAACTACGCAGTAAGCCAACTTGCTCAAACTACTATGCGTAATGCAGTAGGTTCAGTAACACTTGATGAATTATTAAGTGAAAGAGAAAAAGTATCTGAAGGAATTTGTAAGGTAATTGACCAAGCAACAGATCCTTGGGGAATTAAAGTAGAAAATGTTGAATTAAAAGATGTTAGTTTACCAGAAGAAATGAAGAGAGTTATTGCAAAAGCTGCAGAAGCTGAAAGAGAAAAAGCTGCTATCTTAACAAAAGCTACAGGAGAAGTGGAAGCTGCTAATAACTTAGCACATGCAGCTACTATTATGGGTAATACCCCAGGAGCTCTTCATTTAAGAACATTATCAACATTAAATGACTTAAGTTCTGATCAATCAAATACTATTATTTTTGCAGTACCAATTGAGGTATTAAAAGCAGTAGAAGGACTTAGCAACAAACTAAACAATAATAATAAAGGAGAGTAAGAGAAATCTTACTCTTTTTTCTTTTTTTTAATCTTAAAAAATGGTATAATTTGGAATAGATAGGAGAATTGCCAATGAAAACAATTAGAGATTTAGATTTAGAAAATAAAAGAGTTATCATCCGTTGCGATTTCAATGTTCCAATAAAGGATGGAAAGATTGTAGATGATACAAGAATAGTAGGAGCACTAGATACAATTCAATACTGTTTAGATAGAAATTGTTCTATTATTTTACTTTCTCATTTAGGAAGAGTAAAAGAAAAAGAAGATTTAGAGAAGAACAATTTAGCTCCAGTTGCTGCTCGATTAGCAGAATTATTAAAGAAAGACGTTTTATTTAGTGAAAAAACAAGAGGAGATGAATTAGAAGCAACTGTTGAAGCTATGCTTCCAGGAGATGTATTATTAATTCAAAACACTCGTTATGAAGATTTAGATGGTAAGAAAGAAAGTGGAAATGATCCAGAATTAGGTAGATACTGGGCATCTTTAGGAGAAGTATTTATCAATGATGCTTTTGGAACAATCCATAGAGCTCATGCTTCTAACTGTGGAATAGCAGAACATCTTCCTAGTGGAGTTGGATTCTTAATTGAAAAAGAATTAAATGCCCTAAAAGAATTAGATGATCCAAAACATCCATTTGTTGTAATCTTAGGAGGAGCAAAAGTAGCAGATAAGATTGGTGTAATTGAAAATCTTGTTACAAAAGCAGATAAGATATTAATTGGTGGAGGAATGGCGTTTACTTTCTTAAAAGCACAAGGAAAAGAAATTGGTAAATCTTTATTAGATGAAGAAAATCTAGAATTCTGTGCAAATATGTTAAGAGAATATCCAAATAAGATTGTTCTTCCAGTAGATTTTGCAGTAGCAAATGAATATACAGACCAAGAACCATATAGAGTAAGAAGAGTAGAAGAATTTGACTCTAATGAAATGGGACTTGATATTGGAGAAGAAACACTAAGATTATTTGAAGAAGAATTAGCAAATGCTAAAATCGTTATTTGGAATGGACCATTAGGAGTATATGAAATGGAACCATTTAAGAAGAATACAGATGAACTACTAAAATACTTAGTAGAGAATAATATTAAAACTATCTTAGGTGGAGGAGACATTGTAGCAGCAGCTACTAATGCAGGATATAAAGATAAAGTTTATCATGCCTCTACTGGTGGAGGAGCAACACTTGAATATCTTGAAGGAAAGACTCTTCCAGGATTAGAAGCAATCAAATAAAAAAGTATTTCAGGGATGTAGGTGAGAAAATTGGCAGAACGTTTATTTCTAGTGGATCCATATAATGATAAACATATGGAAATGATTGTATCATTTGAAAGAAAACATGGTCTTTCAGAAGACTATTCAAAAGCACTAGGGAAAATACGCGCTTCTTTATCAAAAGAAGAATACCTACAAAATAGAAAGAAAAATAATGAAATAGAAGAAGATTTATTTATAGAAAAAGATTCTAAAATAGTTGACTATTGTCATATTCATGGAGAAAAAGATATTAAAACAGGAAGAATTTCTCCAGCATCATTAAAAGAACTAGAAAGAAAAAGAAAAATAATCTCTTTAGCAACAGATTATGCTTTAACAGATTTAGGATTAGAAGAAGTATTTGTTGAAATAAATCCAAATCATAAAGGATTTATGACTTATTTAGAAAATAAAGGATATGAAAATCTAGGAGAAGAAAATGGTAAAGTCATCTATTTGAAAGAGAAAGAAGAAGAAAAAAGAAATCAAAGGATGATAGCATGAAAATATTAGATAATCTTAAAAAGAATACAATTTTATTATTATTCATTACAGTATTAGTACTATATATTGTGTTAAAAGATGACTTTAATGAAATCGTAAATGCTTTTCAACATATTGATTTTAAATATATTGTACTTGCCGTAATCTTTTTCTTTTTATCTGTAACAATAAAAGGATATGTAAATTATATAATTGCGAATGATAAAGAAAAATTATCTTTAAAAGAAGCAATTAAACATAATTTCATTACCCAATTCTTTAATGGAGTAACTCCTTTTTCAACAGGAGGACAACCAATGGAGGTATATATGTTAACAGAACATGGAATACCTCTTACAAAAGCAACGAATCAAACGATACAAAGTTTTATATTTTATCAAATTGCTTTAGTATTTTGTGGAATAATAGCAGTATCTTATAATTTTTTATTTCATGTATTTCCTAAAGTAAAACTATTAAAACACTTAGTATTCTTAGGATTCTTAATTAATGTAGCAGTAGCGGTAGTTCTAATATTAATTTCTTCTTCCCATGCTATGACAAAAAGAATTGAAAGAATCGTAAAATGGGTTTGTAGGAAATTAAAAATTAAGATTAATGAAAAAGAATTATCTGATAAAATTGAAGATTTTCATAATGGATTTCAAGAATTAAAAAAAAGAAAAGGTTTACTCTTAAGAGGAGTATCTCTAAATATTATTAGTTTATTACTATTGTATACAACACCATTATTAGTACTTCATAGTATGACAGGAGATTATGCTATGAGCTTTGTAGAGACAATTACTGCCTCTGCGTATGTTTATATCGTTGGGTCATTTGTACCAATCCCAGGAGCTAGTGGTGGAATAGAATATAGTTTTACTCAGTTTTTTGGTAATTTTATAGGACTAGATATGATTTCTGCTGTTTTAATTATTTGGAGAACAATAACTTATTATTTAGGTATATTAGTAGGAGCTCTACTATTTAACCTAGAAAAGAAGGTGAAAAGATGAGAATTGGTATCTTTACAGAAACCTATTCCCCATATATTAGTGGATTAGTAACAAGTGAAGTTATGCTGAAAAAAGCCCTTGAAAAACAAGGACATGAAGTATATGTAGTTACTGCAAATCTAGAAAGTTTTAAATATGAGTATGATGAAGAAGAAAAGGTATTAAAAATACCAGGAATTCCAACAGGAATATATGATTCAAGATTATCTAGTATTTACCCAGTAAGAGCAGTCAATCGTATTAAAAGTTGGAATCTAGATGTTATTCATTCTCAAACAGAATTTGCTATTGGAACATTTGCTAGGTTATTTGCAAAACAATATAATATTCCACTAGTTCATACCTATCATACGTTATATGAAGATTATATCTACTATATAACAAAAGGATACTTTGATAGAGCAAGTAAAAAATTAGTAGAATACTTATCAAAATTCTATTGTGAAACAACCGCAACAGAACTGATAGTACCAACCAATAAAATCTATCGATTATTTAAAGAAAAATATAAATTTGAAAAAAATATTAATATCATTCCAACAGGAATAGAAGTAGATCGTTTCTATGTAGAAAATAATGATCCAAGAGAAACAGAAAATTTAAGAAAGAGTCTAAATTTAAGTAAAAAAGACTTTATTATTCTATTTGTTGGAAGAATTGCAGAAGAAAAGAATATTAAATTTTTAATAAATGCCCAAAAAGAACTAGTAAAGGCACACGATAATATCAAACTAGTAATTGTAGGGGATGGACCAGATAAAGAGAAATATGAAGATTATACAAAGAAATTAGAATTAGAAAAGAATGTTATCTTTACTGGAAAAGCAAAATGGGAAGATATGCCATACTATTATCAAATGGCAACAGTCTTCACATCAGCATCAAAAACAGAAACACAAGGATTAACCATTATAGAAGCAATGGCTGCTAGTACAGTTCCAGTATGTATGAGAGATGAAGCATTTCAAAGTATGGTAACAGAAGATTTAAATGGTTTATTCTTTGAAACAGAAAAAGAATATGAAAAACAAATATTATTCTTATATGATAATAAAGAAGAATTAGAACGATTCAATAGACAAGCTCGTATTCAAGCAGAAACTTATAGTTCAAAGTACTATGCAGAAAGAGTATTAGAAGTTTATAATCGTGCCATTCAAGATAAAGCAAAAGAGACAAGATTTGGATTCTTATCAGTTGTAATAAAGAAAATAAGGGAGGCATTTAAGTGATAGTAGCCTTAAATAACAAAAGTAATTTAGAATATAGTGCTTGGGATGAATATTGTATCAATCTATTAAGTACCAAAACAAAAGCAAAATTAATATTATGTCCAACATACTTAAATATTGTTAGATCTCCAAGAGGAAGAATTGGATTAGGAGCTCAAAATGTAAGTAAATTTGAAAATGGAGCTTATACTGGAGAGATTTCCGCATCTCAATTAAAATCATATGGAGTAAAATATTGTATTGTAGGACATAGTGAAAGAAGAGAATATCAAAAAGAAACAGATGAAGATATTGCAGAAAAAATCAAAAGATTATTGGAAAATGATATTACTCCAATTTTATGTGTAGGAGAAACATTAGAAGAAAGAAATAATAATCAAGTAGAAGAAGTACTAAATAGAGAATTATCTTATGTAGAAAAAGAATTAAAAAAAGAAGAAAAAGATCAAATCATTATTGCATATGAACCAATTTGGTCTATTGGAACAGGAGTAATTCCAACCAATGAACAAATTGAAGAAGTATTTCAATTCATTAAAAAGAAATTACCAAATACAGCAGTTCTTTATGGTGGAAGTGCAAATGAGGAGAATATTGAAGAATTAAGAAAGATATCTCTAATAGATGGCTATTTATTAGGAGGATTAAGTCTAAAGCCTGATAAGTTACAAGTGTTTTTAGATAAGTGTATGGAAGACAAGTAAAACTTGTCTTTTTTATGTTGAAGATATAAAAAAGACAAAAAGAATAAAACAAGGTGAGGAAATGGAAAAAACAAGATTACTAATAATTGACGATGATGAATTATTAGTAGGCATGATACAAGAATACTTTTTAAAAGATTCAAGTATTGATGTTGCTCTTGTAGCAAGTGATGGTAATGAAGGAATTTGCATGATAGAAAACCACTTCAAAGATTTTGATTTCATCCTACTAGATTTAATCATGCCAAAAAAAGATGGAATTGATGTACTAAAATATCTTCAAAAGAATTCATATGATAAGAAAGTGATTGTATTAACTTCTTATAGTACACCGGATATGATTCATAAAGTAGCAACTTTAGGAGCAAATTACTTGATGATTAAACCATTTGAATTATCTTATTTAAAAGAAAAGATTCAACAATTAAGAGAATCAGAAGAAAAAGGGAAAATAATCAATTTAATAGATTATAATCTGTATAATTCTATTACAAAGACTCTTCACGAATTAGGGGTTCCTTCTCATATAAAAGGATATCAATATATTAGAGAAGGAATCATAATAGTACTTGAAAAAGGAAACATTATATTAACAAAGGAACTCTATTATATGATTGCTATGAAATATGATTCTACGGTATCGAATGTAGAAAGATCGATTCGTCATGCCATAGAAATCAGTTGGAATAGAGGAAATTGGGAATTAATGGAAGACTTATTTGGACATAGTATTGATAGTGAAAAGGCAAAACCTACTAATAGAGAATTTATTATCACAATAGTAGATAAATTACAATTAGAATCTTTATAAGAGAAGTAGTCTTTTATCTTGACAAAAAAATTATAGAAAAGTATACTTATTGTAGAAAATATGTGAGGTGGAAACAGTTTATGGAACGTAAAATAGAGGAGTTCTTCCACAAATGGAAAAAAGACGTCATTCGTAAGCCTTTAATCGTTTATGGAGCAAAACAAGTAGGAAAGACTTATTCTGTTCTTCAATTTGGAAAGAAAGAATATAAAAATATTGTATATTTTAATACAGAGAATAATAAACCAATACAGGAAGTATTCCAAAAAGAAAGATCAGTAGAAAAAATCATTTTAAAATTATCTCTTTTATCAGGAGAAACCATTTTAAAAGAAGATACCTTAATCATATTAGATAATGTAGTAGAAAATGATATTGCCAAAGGACTAAAAGTATTTGGTAGTGAACATAGTAAATATCATATTATTGCAATCACATCAAAAAGAGAAAAACTATCTGACTTTAAAGGAGAAGAATTACAATTTAGAGGATTAACTGGAATGGACTTTGAAGAATATTTATGGGCAAGAGAAGAAAAATCTCTAGCAGATATTATTAAAGAGTCTTTTACCAAAAGAAAAACCTGTTCTTTCCATAAAGTAGCCTTAGATTTATTCCAAGAATATTTAATAACAGGTGGATTCCCAGAAGTAATAGAAGCTTCTCTAAAAGGATGCAATTCCTATGAATTAGATGCTATTAAACAAAAGATCTTAGATGTTTATAAAAAAGAAGTAGCTCTAAATACAAATTTAATTGATATTCCAAGAGGATTAGAAGTAATGGATTCTCTTCCAGAACAATTAAAGAAAGAGAATAAGAAATTCCAATATGGATTAATGGGAGCAGGAAAAAGAGCAAAAGAATATGAAAGTACTATTAATTATCTAGTAAATAATCAATTGGTATTTAGAAGTTATAAAGTATCTACTATTAAATCACCACTAAGTGCTTGCAAAGAACCAGACAGTTTCAAATTATATGCATGTGATGATGGATTATTATATTCTATGCTTCATCTTAATAAGAAACAATTCTTCACAGATGAGAATTTAAAAGAAGTAGTATACGAAAACCATATAGCAAAGACTCTAGTAGAAGGTGGATATACTCTATACTATTATCAATCAGAAGGAAAAGCAGAAGTAAACTTTGTAATACAA
>JAEEGL015136070.1_pt1 | contig 14528 bp, 4 predicted proteins | sample 9134231 | NCBI WGS metagenome assembly JAEEGL01 (sample SAMN16246548, study PRJNA631951) | gut metagenome | biome: gut microbiome; feature: rumen; material: fiber-attached | host: Bos | place: Iran: Karaj | collected 2018-10
TCTTCATAATTTTCATTTTTCAATTCTGATTTTGACTTTAATTGATTTTCCAATTGTTCAATTCTATCTAATAAACTTTGATTAGTATTAATTAAATCATTTATTTTTTCCTTATATTGCTCTATTAAATTATCCATTACTAATTTCCTTTCATTTAATTCTCCTTCTTTATCTTTTAATTTTTTGCTTGTTAAAATTAATTCATTTTTGACTTTATGATTTTGATCAGGCTAAATCTATATAAATCATATATAAAATTTTACATTATTTTTTTTTAATTCTGTAGTTAATTTTTCAATTTGAGATTTTTGTTTTTCAATTATTTTATTTTTTTCTTTTAAATTCTGTTCAAGTGATTGAACTTGTTTTATCTTTTCAAGTAATCTCTTATTTAAACCTAAATTATTATTAATTTGTTGATTTGAACTTTTAATATTATTATTTTGTTGAGTTAAATTTTTTTGATTTGAAGATATTAATGAATTTATATTTAAATCATCTTTTTCTGTTTTAACAATTTGTAAATAATCCAAAGGAGTATCTTCTGAAAAATAATCAATTGATAATTTTTCAGTTTTATTTTTTATTGTTTCTAATGAATTATTTGGTATTTTTGGTATTTGATTAATCATTTTTTGATTTAATGATGATTGATTTGTATTTGATGAGATATTAAAATTACTAGTGTTAATATTTGAGTTTTTTAAATCATCATCACTGAATTCAAATGATATTTCTGAGTTTTGAGATTTTTTAAATAAATTATTATTATCATCTTGACTTTTATTATTAATGTTATCCACACTTGAACTTTTCCTCAAAAATTGCCTTATTCCTCTTATAGGTTTTTTCATTAAAATATAAAAATAAAAAATATTTAATAAAAAAAAACAAATATAATTAATAAAAAATATCATATTAAAAAAAAGATTTCAAATGAATAAAAATTAAATTTTTATCATTTATTTTCTTTATTATTTTATAAATAATATTTTAATTTCTAAACATAAATAGGATTAAAGAATTAGATGAAATTTGTTTCCTTTTCTAAAATTGAAAAAATCTTCCTTATTATTTGTCTAAAAGAAAAGTACTTTAATAAGTAAATAATAAACTAAATATATTATAAAAAATCTAATTATAATTATAATAAGATTTAAACTAAATTAAAAAAAATAAAAAATTAATGTATAATTGGAAAAGTCTTTGTTTCAAATATTAAAAATATTCACTAAATAAAAGAACTAATTTTCTAGGATTTACATTTTTATTATCTTATTTTTTATTATAAAAACAAATTCTTTTATTAAAAATGAAATTTTAATTAGGATATATTATTTTAAATAGATTTTTTATTATAGTTTATTTATACTTTATATATTTAATTATTATATGTAATATTTATAAGCATTTAATAATTGATTATAGTTTTTAATTTTGGAGATTTAGGTTTTAAAAAAAATGGATTTGTGGAAATTTGATTCTGGCTTTCTTTTGTTAGATCATTTTCTTTTGTTTTTAGATTTAAATTGTTTTGGAAATTTTCATAATTATTTATTGGACTTATTAAACTTGAAAAATTATTAATTTTTAAAAATTTGTTTTTGAAAAATTTATTTTTATGATTTGATATAAGTTCATTATTTTCTTTTTCAAAATTATCATCTTTTAATTGTTGTTCATTAAATTCTTTATAAGTTCTTTTTTTAATAACAAAATTTTGGAAATTTTGTTTATTTATTGGAGATATATTTTCTTTATTTTCATCATTATTTAATATATTCTCTTTTTCTGTATTTTCTAATAAATTTTTAAATACTCTTTCTTCTTTTTTATTTTCTCCATTAGATAAAATTGAAATATCTAAATAAGAATTATCAATATTTTTATTTTTATCTTCTAATATTTGTTTATTTAAATTTTTCATAATTTCTCTTTTTTCTTTCATATCTTCTTGTATAAATTTATTTTCTCTTTTATCTTTTATATTACTTTCAATAATTTGATTAACATAATAATTTAATTTTTGTCCAATACAATTAAAATTTTTTTCATTTTCATGTAAATTAAGTAATATTTTATCTTTATTGTCTATTATTTCTTCTATTTGTTCCTTCATTACTTCTTCTAATTTTTCATTTTCATTATCTAATTCTTTTAAACAAACATCTGTTAATAATATATTATTTTTATATTTGATAGGAGATTTAAAAATATTTTTATTTATATTTTTATAATTTTTTGTATATAAATTATAATTTTTTTTAATATTATTAACTTCTTCTTTTAATTTTGTATTTTCTGCTTTTTCTTTATTTAATAATGATATTTTATTAGAAGTAAATTGAGAATATTGCTCAGAATTATTTCTTACATTATTTTTAAAGGAAATTAAATTTTCGAAATCTATATTTTCTTTATTACCAATTATAAATTTTATATTATCTAATATATTTTTGGAATATTCTTTATAATTGTTATTAATTTCTAAAAGTTCATTTTTTTTATTTATAAGTTCATCATATTTTAATTTAATTTCTTTAACATCTTTTTGTAAATTTGATTTTTTTAATTCATAATCATTTATTATTTGTTTTAATTTTTCAATTCTATTAAAATTATCTGATGTATAACTTTTAATTTGATTAATATTAATATTATATTTTGCTGATAATTCTTTTATTTCTTGACTTTTAATATCAAAATCATCAAAACATTTATTTTTATTGTTTTGTGCTAATAACATTTTTTCTTCAATTGTTTTAATTGTTTCATTTTTATTTTGAATTTCTAAATTATAATTATTCAACTCATAAATTAAATTTTTATATAATATTTCATTTTGATTTATATTTTCTTCAATATTAGTTATTTTTTCTTTTAATATTGAAAATATTTTACATAAATTATCAATTTCTTCTACTTTTTTAGTTTTATTATAATTAATTTCTTCATTTTCCAAAGTTAATTTTTGAATAATATTATTAAATTCGTTAATTTCATTTTCAATATTTTTCATTTCTTTTCTTTTTCCATTTATTTCTTCATCCCATTCTAATTTAATAGAACTATATTGATTTTCTTCTTTTGAAAATTCATTAATCATATTTTGATTTTGTATACCAAATTCTTTCATTTGAATATTCATATCTTTAATAATATTATTCATTTTTTCTAATTTTTCTCTAGTTTCTTTAATTGAATTATTTTTAACTGCAAAATTAATATTTAATTTTTGAATTTTATCTTTTAAAAAATTTTCTTGTCCTTTTAAATTATCAACAAATAAAATTTTTTCATTTAATTCCTTATTCATATTTTCAATTTCTTTTTCAACATAATCAACATTTTCAATAAATTGTTTATTTTTATCAACATAATTATTAATATTAAAATTATATTTTTTCCCAAATTTCATAATATTTTCAATATTAATATTATTACTCTTTTTATTTTTCAAAATACCCAAAAGAATAATTTTATCTTTTATCATTTCTTCATTAATTTTTTTAATTCTAATAACATCACTTAAATCAATTTTATCATCAACAAACAATTCATTAATAACAGCTTTATTTTTAATTTTATTAGCTCTTTGTGAAAAATTCAAAGAAGAAAGAGTTTCATTATAATTATCATAAGAAGGAGAAATATTAATAATAATACAAGTTTTACTATTTCCACCTAAAGAATCTTTTAAAAAATAAGTTAATTTAGAATCTCTATAATGAATTCTTCTCTGTGGAATATTATCACTTAATTGTTGAATTACATATGATAATTGCATTAAACTTTTATTAATCATTCCTGCTTCTTTTAATCTTTCTCCAATTGTTTCTAAAAATTTTTGTTTTTCAATTCATGTTAAATTAATTGAATGAAATACAATATTTATTATTTTTGGTTTTTTATCTTTTATTAATTTATTTTCTAAATATATTGAAAATATTGCATGTGAACGAGATGATTCTTTATTCATTTGTGTTGGTGCGACATGACGAAGTTTATTCCCTTTTATTATTATATTTAAAGCTTCTTCTATTGTTTGAATTGATAATTTTGATAATGAATCTACTATTATTTTATCATTTTGTTCTATTATTGATAATGATTTTGAGTCTTGATTTGGATTTAGTAAATCTGATATATTTTCTTTATATATTTCTAAGAATGAACAAGATAATTTTATATTTGAATTAATATCTTTTTCTTTTATTGTATTTATTTGAGAAAATAAATATTCTAAAACTTGAGGAATTATGCCTTTTAATTTTTCTTCTTCTTTAAATATATTTATGTCATTGTTATTATTTAATATAATATTACTATTTAATGAATGTGTTATTGATAAATCTATTTCATCATTGTTTATATTATTGTTATTTTGATTATTTAATTTTAAAAAATATTTATTTCCTAATAAAGTATAAGTTTTACCTGCTCCAGTTTGACCATAAACAAATATTGTTCCATTATATCCTTCTAATACTTTATCACATATTATTTTTGCACTATTTATAAATAAATCATATTGGGAACTTTCTTCATTTGCTATGTAATCAAAATGAAATTGTCTTGATTCATTTTTTGTATTAATTATTAATGTATTATTTTCTATTTTTAAATAATTACAATTTGAATTTTGCTCATTTTTTGATTTTGGTCTTATTCTTAGTATTACTTTAATATTATCTTGTGACATTTTTTTAAATTTAAATTTTACTTAAAAATTAAATATTTCAAAAAAAAAAATAAATTAATAAAACAAAAATTTGTAACTTTTAAATTGACATTCAACAAATAAATGAATAGAAAATAAAAAATAATGTTAGGAGAAAAAATATATTTAAAATATAATCATATAATATATAATATTTTAATTCTTTTAGTCTAAAAATCTATTATAGAATTATTCTAATGTTTATATAAAAAGAAATTTCAAAGAATCTAAAATTATAATAAAGAAGAAATTATTAATGCTTATTATGAATTTTAAAAATTATTTGATTAAGATTCTTATTTTATTTTTGTATTTTTTATGAGAGGATTTATATATTAAAAATTTATTTTTTCTACATATTATATAAATATTCAGAAATTATTTTATTTAAAAGTTATAATATTGTGTTAGTTTCTCATATAAAATTTTTTTATTATATCAATTGTAATTTATATATTAAGATATATATATTTAACATGGAGCCCTAAAAATTTTTTATTAAGCAATTTTTTTAATGATTATGAACATTTCAAAAACATTAAATTAAATAATATAAATATAAAAATAAAAAAATTATAAATATTTTTTTATTACAAATTTGAAATATGGAAGAGAATAATAATAATCAAAATGAAAATGAACAAAATAATAATAATCAAAATAATAATAATCAAAATGAAAACAATCAAAAAGAAAAAGAAGATAACAAAAATAATAAATATAATGAAGTAAATATAAATGAAGAAAAATCAAAAGGCAAAAAAATATGCTGTATAGAATTTCCAAATAATAATCAAATATTTATTAGTTATGAATCAAATTGGACAGTTAAAGATTTAATAAAAGCAATAATAGAACATAAAAAATTTATTGAATTTTATCAAAATAAAAATTACTTTTTTAATTCATCAAAAAATTTAATATTATTTGATTTACATTTATGTATTTATAGACAAATAAAACCAGATTATGAAAATAAAATATCATTTGATATAAAAATTGAAGATTTATATTCAAAAGGTTTAATTCACGATTTTCCATATCCATTTTTTTTATTTAAAGACAATAGAACTCCTTTTACTTTTCCATATTCTCCAAATAAAATTAAAAATGATTTAATAAAAAATATTTTAGAATCAAATTTTAATTTTTCTACTTTTTATTCAATTTATTTACCAAGATCAAATACTATTAATATATTAAATACTCATCCTGAAATAAGTGATTATTATGATAAAAATAAAAAAAATTATAATGAATTTAATAAATATAATTTAAATACATTAATTGGAAGTGAAGAAAAATATGATTGGTTTTATCATGATAATGAAAGTTTAAATTTTTTAATAGAAATGAATAATTTTGATGTGACTGTTAAATCAATAAACAAAATTTATAATGAAAAAATATATTTTGAAGATAAAGCTCAAATTTATCCAGAAAAAATAAAAGAATTAACTGATGATGATTTAAAAGATTTTTTTGTTAATATTACTTATTTAGTTATTAATGAATTAGAGCAAAAAGATATAATAACAAAAAAAATGAAAATAACAACAAAAACAACTGCATTAGAATTAATAGAAAGTATGAATAAAAGAGTTGAATTAATGAAAAAAGAATTAAAATTTGATTCAAGTAAAAAAATATTAAAAGTTAAATCATTATCTGATTATATTTTTGATTTAAATGAACCTTTAATTCATTATAATTATTTAATTGAATGTGTAAAATTAGGAAAAGAAGCAGAATATATAGTAATTCATAATCCTCATTTTATGCAAAATGAAAATCTAAATATCTCTGAATATCAAAAGCCAATTGATAATTTATTTAATTTTATAATTTTTAATCCTGAAAAATTAAAAAATGAATATGATAATGATGTAATTAATAAACAAATTAAAACTATTGAAAATGAAAAACAAAATGATAGTTTAGATAATTTTGTTGAAATATTATTAAATGAAATTAAAATAAATCAACAAAATAAATATCAAAATATTAATAATGAAAATATAGAAATAAATAATATAAACAATGATAATGAAATTTCAATTTTTGGTGATTCAGTACTTAATTCAAATATTAAATATGAATATGAAGATATAAAAACAATTAATGATAAAGTAAATACAAGTTTTAGTATGATAAATAATTTATCTCAATCAACAATAATGAAAGGAACTTCAGTAATGGGAAGTAAAAAAAGAAAATCTTATTTAAATCAACCAAATGTATATATTGAAAATAAAGAAATTGATATTAAAAAAATGGTTCAAACATTAACTTCAAATATTTCAATGAGAGAAATTGATAGACCTTTTAGTATTTTATTAAATGGGGCATATTTAAATAAAGTTTTTAATTCATTTGATTGTGATAATGGAAATTTTTTAACAATTTTAATATTTAAAATTCAATTATATTGTGGTAAAAAACCATTTAGTAAACCTAAAATAATAAAATGGAAAACTAATTCAAAAGATGTTAATCCAGTATTTAATAAAAGAATATATTTTAATAATTATAATAGTATTCCAAATATTTGTTCAATTATGTTTGAAATTAAATATGTTCAATATAATAAATTAAAAGAAATAATAAGTAATGAAACTAAATATTGGTGTAATTTTAATTTATTTGATTATAATAAGAGATTAAGAACAGGACAACATATGATAAATTTATATGAATCATCATTAAATGAATATTCATATTTTCGTTTTATTGATAATCAATTTGATGAAAATCCATCAAAAATATATTTTGAAATAGACTCTTTTACAACAAGTATAATAAATAAAGTTTTACATATTCAAAATTATTCACTTGATATTGATTCAATAATGGTAAGTCAAAGTGATAATGAAAAAATAAAAGATATTATATTAAAAACACCATCAGAAGAATTAAATAATTATGATAAAGAAGTTTTATGGACAAATAGATTTAAATTAATGGAAAATCCAAAAATAATTTCAAGATTAATTTCATGTTTTAATTATAATGATCCTCGTCATTTAATTGAATTAGAAAAATTAATAGAAATATCAAAAAGAGATTTAAATACAATTCAAGCAATGGAATTATTAAATGGATATTCTTTATATGAATCACTTAGAAATTATGCAGTTGAATGTTTGAGAAATGCACCAATTGAAGAAATTAAACAATATTTATATCAATTAATTCAAGCTTTAAAATATGAAATTCATATTAATAATGAATTAGCAAAATTTTTAATTGAAATTTCTGTAAATTATCCTTTTACTATTGGACATAAATTTTATTGGTATTTAAGAAGTGAAATGAAAGATAAATTTTATCAACAAAAATTTGCTTTATATTTAAATGTTTTTTTAAATAAAGTCGGAGAAGATATATGTAAAATTTTCTTTGATGAAGATTTTCTTTTGAAAAATTTATTAAAATTAACTAAAATAATGGATAAAAAAAAATTATCAAAACAAGAAAAAATTCAATTATTTAAAGATGGCTTAAATGCATTTAATGAATTATTAAAATCATCAAATAGAGAAATTTCACTTCCATTTGATTATAAAAAAAAAATAAATTCTTTTGTTATTGATAAATTTAGAATAAAAGAAAATAATGAAAAAATTTTTTATTTTACTTTAAATAATTCAGATCCTTTATCAGAAGAAATAAATATTATATTTAATACAAATAAAGACTTAAGACTTAATATGATAATATTACAAGTATTTAATTCAATAAGAAATTTATGGTATGATAATAATTTATTTTTAAAAATGTCTTTATATAATGTAATAACAACTGATTATAATCAAGGTTTAATTGAAATTTTAAATAATACAGAAAAATTAAGTGTTGTTATGACATATTTAAGTAAAAAAATTCATTTTTTTAAAAAAAATAATCCAGTTAAAAATTGGTTAGAAATAACTTGTAAAATTCCTGCTGAAGAATATTATAAAAATTTTTTACTTACTGTTTCTTCTTATTTAATTTGTGATTTTGTTTTAGGAATTAATGATAGGAATAATGATAATATTAAACTTAAATTTAATGGTGAATTATTTAATATTGATTTTAATAATTTATTTGGAATTAATGAAAATGAATTAGGAAAAAGTGTTTGTAATATGGTTTTTAATAAAGTTTTTATGGGTGTTTTGGAAAGTGGAAATGTTTTTAAGAAATTTAAACAAATAATTTGGGATGCTTATTCTATTTTAAGAGAAAATAAAGAAATATTATTTAGTTTTTTTAAAATTTTAATTATTTCTGGAGTTACAGAAATGAGTGAAAAGAATTTCAAATATCTTGAATTATCTTTAAATTTAATTGAAAGAAATGAAATGAAAATAAAGCAATTTTTTGAAAAGAAATTTAAAGAAAGTCAAAGTTATTAATTTCAAAATTTGTGATAAAAATATATTTATTTAATTTTTTATTTAATTTATGATAAGAAAAATAATTAACAATATATTTAAATAATATATTCTAAATTGTTTTTATTTAGTTTTTGATTTAGAATTACTTAAATATTTCAAATAAATTACTGTAATTTTAACACAATTTTTTTTCAACTTTTTCAAATTTTGTTTTATTTTATAAATTATTATTCAAAAAAATATTAATACCAAATTAATATATATATAATTTTCTATTCATATAATAAAAATAATTGAAAATAAAAAAATTATATATATATCCATTAAAAAAAATTATAACCATTATAAATATCAATTATATTATTATTAATTTATTGACACTAATTTTATTTTTTAATTAATATATATTGAAATACTTATATTATATTTATAAAAATATATATTTTATAATATAAAAAAATATATCATTCATTTTTAATTCTAAATCTATTTGGAACAGTTGGAACTTTTCTAATTTTAACAGGTGACATATTACCTTTATTTAAATTTGAATTACTTTTTGAATTTTTAGCAGTATTTTTTTTCAATATATCGGAAAATTCATATCCTTTATGATATCTTGTAAATTCTTCCTTTAATTTTTCTCCAACTTTCTTTTGTTTAATATCAAACAATTTCAATTCTTTTCTATATTTTTCCAAACTTTGTAAATCTTCTTCATTTTCTTGTTGAGCAATAATATATCTTTTATTAACTAATTTAATAACATCTAAAATATGAATTTCTCTATTTTTATGAATTTTAATTCCTAATTTCTCAGAAATAATAGAAACTTGTTCTTCATCAATAACAGTTTTTTTATCAGGACTAAAAAAAACTTTACCTTTTAATTTATGTTTATTAATATCATTATCAAATAATCTATCACCTTGTAATCCCATAGGAAATTTTAATTCAGTCATAAATAAAATAAATCTATTAATATTAATAGAATATTTAATATTAGGATCATATTTACTCCATAAACTATAAAATTCTTCAATTTCTCTTGTTGAAATTTCATTACCATTTGAATCAACATTTTCTTCCATAAAAGTACCAACAATAACAGCAATAAACATATTTATAATAATAGTAGAATTTAATATCATAAAAAAAGTAAAATAAGGATATGAACTCCAAGTACCACATCCATTAGGACCATTTAACATTAAATCTTCATATGTTTGTTCTTCATTTGTACAATTTTCTTGTTTTATTGCTAATTCATGCATTATATCATTCCATTGATCTCCTGTTAAAACTCTTATTAATGTAGTCATTGATGATATTATATTTTTAAAATTTACATTATCATTTATTACTTCTCCATATTTTATTGTACTAAATAAATTTATTCCTAATATTATAAAAATTACAATAAATAAAAGTAGTAATGTAAAAATATTTAAAAATTGAGGCATTATGAATAATAATATTTTTAAATAGTTTTTTATTGCTGAATTTAAATTTATTAAACGAAATACTCTTATTACTCTTGTTCCTTTTACTAATCCTGGAATTGCATCATATTTAGTAAAGTAAGTTTTTCCTTTGAAATGATGGTTAATTGTTGAAAATATTACAGATATACTTGAACATATTACAACAATAAAATCAAATATATTCATTGAATCTATAAAAAATAATGATTTATATGCTATTAATTTCATTATCATTTCAAATATAAAAATAAGTGTAGAAAAATTAAAAAATAAATCTTGTATATCAGTAAAAACATTAGATTGTCCTAAATGAGTAAAACACATAATAACAATATTTAATATAATTACAATATTAATAAATCTAATAAAAAATTGATTAACAACAATATTATAACAAATTTTCCTAATTTTTTTAATTTTATTTGAATTAACATTAACAGTGGGAACAGGTTTAAATTTCATAAACATTTTAACTGCCTTAACCCATTCTTTTTGATTACTTGTTAAAAATGCATCTCCTTCCATTTTTTCTCTTAAAGCAACGAAAGTATCAATAACACAAGTAACACTAAAATTCATAATAAAAATACTTCCAATAATCATAAAAGAAATAAAATAAATAACAGATATATTATTAGTTTTATGATCAATATCATCCATAATTTCATACCAACCTGAAGTTGTTGCTAATTCATATAAAGTTAAAATACTTGATGATATTGTATCAAAATTTTCTTCTTGAGGTGTCCATAAAAAATTATTTTTTTCACAATTTATTTTAGTTTTATAAATATCATTTGAACAATTTCCTAATAAACCTTTAAAATAATTTATTCCTACAATTGCATATATGAAAAATATTATTAAAGTTATTAATAAAACATATAATACTGATGGAATTGATAAAACTAAAACAATAAACATGTGACGTAAACTTGTAAAATCTGATATCATTCTTAATGGACGAAGGCATAATAAATTAAATATACTTTTATATTTATTTCTTATTTTTTTTTTTTTGTAATCATTTTTTATTTTTAAAAATAAATAAAAATGTATTATTAATGCAATTAAATCTATTGAATTTATTATACTATGAAGATATGGTTCAATTATTTTATTGTTTTCATTTTCTTTTTGAATCATTGAACTTAGTTTATGAAGAGTATTTATTGATGTTCCTCTTCTTAAAAATTTTTTCATATTTGAACTTTTAATATTGTTATTATTATTTGAACTAATTATACTTTTTTTACTTATTGATGATGAACTATATATACTTTTTTGACTTATTCTACTATTTGATGAAATAACTGATTCATCTTCATTTTTAATTTCATTTTCTGAAATTTGATTTTTATTCATTTCATTATTATTTTCATTTTTATTATTATTATTTTGATTATTTTCCATTGATATCTTAGTTAATCTTTTCAATAATAAATTAGATGATTTTTTTGATAACATTAATTGACTTGAACTATTTGAAAAATATTCTGATGATGAACTACTTATTTCAAGTAATCTATTATAAAAAGTTGTTTTTTGTATTAATCCAATATTATCTTTAAAAATTAAACCACTTGCTATTATTTTTATTATTGTTTCTAACCAAAATAAATAAATAAACAAACCTTCAGAATAATAAAAAAATTTTTTTAATTTTGATTCAGGATTTAAATATGGAGTATTTAACATTAAAAAAAGAGAAGAAATTGCAGTTATTGTTACAAAAAAATATCTAAAACTTTTAAATTCAATTATATTAATACAAAATTTTCTTATTTTTGAATTTCTATGAAAAATAAATAAACTGGATTGTGAGATATAATTATAAAATTTTGAATTTTTAATATCTTTAATATTTAAAAGAGAAAAACCTCTTTTTTTAAAAACCTCAAAAATTTTATTATCAATAAAAACAATTCTTCTTATTTTATTATTAATTCTTTGTGTATCAGTAATAAGAGAAATAAATTTAGAATTTGTTTTTGATTTTTCAAAATTAGAACTTTTAATTTTCTTATTTGTAATAGTAGTTTGATTAATATTTAAACAAGGACAAAACTCAGTAGAACTTTTATTTCTAATTATTTTTCTATCATCATTTTTAATAATATTTTTTAATTTGTCATTTTGTTGAAAATAATGATTAAAAAAAGTTTGAGCCTTTTGAAAAGTACTTGTTCTTCTTCTTTTAGTAGTTTCTTTTTCATCATTTCCAATTAATGTAGTTGATTTAAAATCTTTTGTAATATTATCAGAAGGACAAACAAAACTTCTTCCTGTTTGTTTATTTATTAAATTTAATAAAATATCTTTTTCTACTCCTGCATTAAGATACATTTGATCTAAATTATTTTTTGATTCATTTTCTTGTTCTCCTACTTCAAATTTAAATTCATGTATTCCTTTTTTATTAGTAAAAAAATTATTTGTTATTAAATCTTTTGTACTTTCTCTTTTACTTTTTTCTTCTTTTATATGAAATACTACTTCAGATGTGTTTTTATTTATAGAATTCATATTTAATGAAGATATATTATTTTTTTTCTTTAATTTTTCTTTTTTTTGTATTTTTTCATTAAATATTTGAATTGCTTTTTCTTTTTTTACTTTTTTCATTATTATTCCAAAACTAAAATCATCTTTACTTATGATTTTATCTGTATTAATATCATGTTTAAATTTATATACTTTATTGTTTTCACCAAAAAATTCATTATCTATTTTATAATCAAATAAATCTGATTTATTAAGTAATTTAATATCATTATCTATTAAATTACTATTATCAAATGAACTATCATCTTGAATATCATCTAAAAAATTTAAAAATTTATTTTCTAATATTTCTTTTACTTTAATTTTTTTCATTGTAAATGAAAAAGAACCAGATCTTTTTAAACCAATTGATTTTTCACCATTTCTTATTATTTCAGATAATTCTTCAAATCTTTGTTTTTTTCTAGATACATCATAATGATATACTAAAAATGCAATTACTAAATTCATTATTAAAAGACTTAAAAAAATATTTGTAGAAATAAAATAAGTATAAACTGCAAAATTATTTACTTTTTTTAAATTTAAAAAAATAATCATATCAATATACCAATCATCACCTATTAATAAACTAAAAACTTCTTTTAATGAATTTATTATTGATTCAAAATTTTTAGAAGGAATTTGTTTATTATTATCATTAAAAACTCCTTTAAATAATGTTATACCAATTAAAGCAAAAACATAAACTAATAAAAAAATAAGTAAAAAGAATAATAATATATTTTGTATTGTTTTTTTTAATAATTCCATCATTACATTAAATTGTTTAAAATCTTTTAATCCTTTTATAATATTTAATGTTTTTAAAAGATAAATTACAGATAAAACAGTTGTTCTTGTTATAATAAATTCAATAGTTACTAAAATTGCAGTAATTAAATCAAATAAATTTGATGTTTCTGTAAAATAATTTTTAAATCCCATTCCAAATAATTTCAAAGTACAATCAAGTCCAAATATAATTATAATACAATAATCAATTACTAATTTCAATTTTGAATGTACTTCATTTATATTTGATAATAAAATAATATTTATAATTATAATTATATATGTTATATAATCCCAAATTGGTTGTTGTGATATTATATAACAATAATAAGTAATGTTATATTGTGAATGATGAACATATTTTGGAATAACATGTTTAAATAATTTAAATGATCTAATGTATTTAAAAAAATATTTAAAACTATTGAAAATATTATATGTTTTATTTACTAAAATTTTATTTCCTTCTGCTTCAAAATCAATTAATTTAATCTTAATTTTACCATTATTATCTTTATTCATATTTTTTTCAATATTATCCATTAAAATAGCAATAGTAAAATTTAAAACTAAATAATTAAGAATAATAACTAAAGAAACAAA
>JAEEGL015868241.1_pt1 | contig 14528 bp, 7 predicted proteins | sample 9134231 | NCBI WGS metagenome assembly JAEEGL01 (sample SAMN16246548, study PRJNA631951) | gut metagenome | biome: gut microbiome; feature: rumen; material: fiber-attached | host: Bos | place: Iran: Karaj | collected 2018-10
AGGAATTAATCCAAAATAAGCAGCAAATTCTTTTTCGTTATGGAAACGCTTTACATCATATAACTCAGTCAATATGCACATAGATACAACAACCCCGATTCCCGGTATTGTCATAAGAAGATCGTAATTATGCCTATACCTTTCTGCCTGACTCAAATCTCGTATCATTCTTGTTGCATCAAGCAGAGTTTTTCGTATGGTTTCTACTTGACGAATGAGTAAATCGAGGGAGTTCCTACTTGAAGAAAGAAGAGTCACATCTTCTTTCAGCCACTTGATAAATGCTTTAGACCAGTGTGACCCCGGTTTCTCAAAGCGCTCAGGAAGTAAAACTCCATTACTATGTAACATGTGTTTTACGCGTGACTTGTAACTTGTCAGGTCTTTAAGAATCGTCTTACGAATACGTACAACGGAGCGATCATCAATATTTTCTTTTTCTCTAACATAGATGCCTTTGAGCAAACCAGCTTTTAGAGATCTCGCTAACTTGATAGAGTCAATCTTGTCCGTCTTCATAACCTCTTCGTACTGAGTCGTTGGAACATCTGCCGCATGAATTACAATACTGTTAATACCCACATCTCTCAAGGCATAATAAGTAGAGAATCCACTGAAACCAGATTCGTATACTGCCAGATAATCACCATCAGGATAATGCTTCTTCAAAAAATCAAAGAGCTCTTTTGCAGAGGCTTTCTGAGGGTGCCTCTTCACAATCCCTATTTCTGGGGCTATTGCTACATCCCAGTTTTTCTTATGGACATCAATTCCTATGAAAATCTTTTGTCCTTTGAAAGAAATTTTGTTTCTTTGCATTCTGGTACGGTTTTTAATTGTTTTGTATGTTGTTTGTTTGCACCTACAAAAATACAATCCAATTATTATCGTACCAACTTTTTGCTCAGAAAACTATGAAAAACACCGAGGGGATGCCTCACGGCAGGGGGCTCGCAGCCCCCGAGAGTGGTGTCTTATCCATCGTTAGCGTTTGCAAACATAGTAACTAATGAGGACAAATCAAGATTAAAACACATAGTTATTTCCATATTTCCATTCTCTGTCGTTCTCGGCAGGGCTGCCTTCTTCCGTTTGTTGCGATACTATCGCTACAACCCTTTCGTTCATTGCCTAGCGATTCTATCGCTGTCTCTGCCACATGTCAACTCAAAATCATCTTTGGCTCACCAAATCGCTGATTATTGCCATTTTGCATAATCTGGCTCAGATAATTGTAGATTTCCTCGTCTGTATATATTCGTTTCCCGTCCTCGTCAATTATCTTGCTCATGGCAGCGGCTACAAGCGAATACTCATTGTGGATTGAAGTGGCAAATACGCCCCTGTCATCCGTATTGATACTCACGTTTATCCGGTGTTCATAAGGTTCCTTAACCGTAAAGAAACGTGTCACAGGCAGTTCATCATACCTGTCGAAAGGTCCAATTTTCAGGTTCGACGATGGATTGCATTCGATACATATCCCTTTATTCTCTATTTCCGTCAGCATCTTTTCTTGCAATTCTACTACATCGTGGCATATCGATAGTGGGTACCGAAAACAGTCTGGACTACTTCCTCGCTCCCTTACTTTTTTCTCTGTCTCATATCGCTCATGCAATTCTTTGGCCAGTTCATACTTACGGGCTTGTTCACACTGTTTATTCTTGCATACGGATGACAGTCTGAAAGCCGGTAGTGGGGTTACCCCGTCCAGATTTCTTGCATCGCCTCTCAACAACATACTTTGCCAGTAGAAATAAATGTCTACACCCTCGCCATAACCGATTTCACTCAACAGCGAATGAATGGTATTTTCAAGAAAGGCAACCGTATCACCATGTAAAGTTACTCCTTGCTCCTTTGATTTATAAAGCAACCAGACACAGTTGTCAAGCATATATTGTTTAGGCATGATGGCCCTGTAGTGTCTGTTGGCATAATATTTCCTTGCGTCAACGCCTAATGCCAAACCATGCCCAATTCTGCATCCCCGTTCATATTCCATAAACATAATGGTTTCGTCTATAGAACGAAGCCCGTCAATAATGTCGTAAAAATCTTCTCCGGCATGAAAGGTCATATTACCCAGTCCCTTTAGCCTTGCCCATCTGAAATAAGGGGCAAACACTTCGGGACGGCAGTTCAATTCCCCACCTGCAGCATCTATGCCCATAAGTAGTGGCGTCTTCCTCTCGTGGGCATACACGTTCCTTTGTGCATTTCGAATCACCTCCAACATCTGTTCATGAAGGTTCTTCCTCAATTGGTAATGCCTGTACGACGAGTCTCTTTTATTTGTATCTTTCGTTTTGAGGAAATGTACAACCAGGCTGAACTGTTCACTCACGTCTCGGTCGAAGTAATCTCCTTCCCCGAAAAGTGAATGTTTATAGTCCAAATGTCTCAGTTGGTTCACCGTCTTACTGGTCACTCTCGCTTCCAGACTATCACGCCCTTTTTTGCCTACGGCCGTCTGCACGGCATACTTGTAGGCTATCGACGCATGATATTGTGAAAACAGTCCTTTCTCGTCCTGATAGTTTTTGAAATTCTCAAAACCAGTCAATGGATTAGTCTGAACAAATTCCCTTCTGTATTTCGATTTTATCAGCGTGTACAGATATACATACGGTGCCATGTCAATTGCTACTGCATCATGGTCATAGTAACGACTGAAAAATCCATATAGTAGTCGCCGCTCTCCTACATGGAGCATATAGGGACTTTTCAGATCTTCCTCATCGATGTCTCCTATGTCTTTCTTGTTGATGGCATAATCCAAAACTTGTCCATCTGCCATCCGCAGAGAATCATCCGATAGGTCACTGATCATGCCTTTAATTTCAGCTACTCTTCCGATACATTGTGTTGCATTACCTATCATTCTGACAATTCCCTTTGTATCAAATTGCAAGCCCTGATACAGATACCCGGCCAACTGTGCCCTGATGGCCGCCGCAACGATACCCCATTGGTGTAGCGTCAGAAAATCCTGATCATCCCAGTAGTCGGTATCTCCTTCTTGCTGCGCCCGATGAAACTCAACTATCCCGACCACGCCGTTTCTCTTCTCTGCAAAGGCTACGTGGTTCATCAGTGACACCCAGTTTTCTGCAAACACGTCTGTTGTAGCAAACAGGTGTGCATGTATGTCCGAAAGACCACCATCAAGTATTCTGTTCAGGTCTTCATTATCATGTCGCAAAATGTCTGGCCAGACAAAACTTGTACGAGAATATCCCTTCTGCAGGTCTTTCTCTGCAAGAAAAGCACATGTCAACAAGTTTTCTCCGATAGGTAATGAGGTTTGATGCCATCTCAGCAGGTTTTCATAGCGCACCGTTGGCTCTATACCGTCGTTAAGCACCTCGTCGCTAAAATGATTGAGCATCAGGAATACACGCGACATTTCCGAGCCCTCTATATCACCACCTAGACTTCTCTTCATCCATTTTTCGCTGATGATATCACTGAGCAGGCGCTGCTCCGTAAGGGTAAACTCCGGCGTGTTCCATTTCGCAATGTCTGCTATGCGCGAGCAGTACTGATCATACTGTACTTCGCGCATCATCTTCGAAACCGATGCCCTCGGATAGTCATAGAAACATGCCTTTATGGCAGCGCGTATAAAGTCCATCTTTGCTCAATCTTCCAGATTATCCGAACTATCACCGTCCTTCATCACAAACTCAATAAGGTGTTGTTGCAGTATTTGCAGCACTTGTTCCTTATTGTATGTAGCTTCTTTTTCAAACCACTCCCTCCACACTCTGGTAGGAACCATGTAGTACATATCTTCCTGTTTCTTCCGGATTCTATTGATAACACTACTGCCTTTCATTGGGGTGAATCTGTATAAGGACGGGCCAAACACCGATTCAGCCATATCTGTACGTTTCACTGATGTTTTGGAGTTCTTTTCTTTCACAACATACACATAGATTTGATCGAATGTTGGCAGTGCTATCCCTCCTACCTCTCTTTCTTCATCAAGACCTCCATCGTAAAGCATTTCTATAATCGGATTCAGAAAATCAAAATTGATATAGTATGGAGACACTTCTTCACTTCGGTTGTAGGTCATCATATTTGACTTGACAATCGATTTATAGAAACCAGCTAAAAGTTCTCTTGAAACGCTGCTGTCTCTCAGGTATGGCCTGTTATGCTTGCAACTTTCCATAATAGCCAGAGAAACCTCTGTGTTGCGGATGACCGCATTCGACAGCAAACGCCATTTCCAATATTCAAGATTATCTTTCACGGGCAAATAGTTCTCACGCTCCTCTTCGGGTATAGTGGACTCGTTTTCTCTTATCTCTTTTTGTCTGACGGCCTCCATCATTTTTCTCATTAGTGACCATTCATTGTTTAATGCTGTTTCATAAAGATCTGCTATGTCACTGAATCGTGCGTAAGCATATTGAGGGTTAGTCATCGCGTAAAATGGTGCCAACACATCAAACACATAATACCCCATTTGGTTATTGAAGGCCTTCAAATAGGCTGGATTTGCAGCACTTCGTTCCAGTGGAGGCAAGGACACAGTCTTTTCCTTTTTGTCTTCACGGATGTCACGGCCCAATATATTTCTGGTAATGCTCAACATAAAGTATTCTGCCATTCTGAATTTCAGCATAAAGTATGATCTATCCTTCTCTGGCAATGTATCAATGCCTCCTCCCTTCAGTATCTTTGAAAGGCCAATCAACAGGTCAGTCAAGCCACTATCGCTTTTGCCGTTCACCACTCCGTAGTCGCGACTTTGGCTGTAGTCATCGATACGCATAGGTGCGATTAGGTCATTGGGAGCATATGAAAAGTAACTGCCTGCAACAAACCTCTGCAAAACGTTTGTACGCTCAAACATAGCGTCTGCCTTATACAGATTACCTCCTTCAACGGGTTCTGGGTACAACTCGGAATCAAAATGATTAGTCACGTCATCGTATTTCTCAAACAGTCTAATACTATAGAATGACTTGATAAAGAACAACAGCATGTTCAGCTCTTCGTCAATCGAACTCTGTTCCAAATATGAAACCAGGTACAATACATCTCCTACCGATATATTATACCCGTAATTCGAGCTATTGGTTATTTCTGTTATAAGTTCGTCTTTTACTTTTAGCTTTAATAGCCACAATCCCAAATAACTTACGACATACTTATTCAAGTCGTTCCCGTCCTGACGTGCAGTCAAGTCGGCAACAAAATTCTGGTCTTCACGCTTCAGCTGCTTTACCCACGACTTATATAAATAGCCTTTAAAGAAGTTCTTATTGATTTCCAATGCATCCGTCTTTTCATCATCTTCCACACTGTCTATGTCCCGCATTGAGAACAGAAGTCCCAGTAATTGTGCCAGTCCTCGCAAGTTGTTTGGCACTATTCTCGACACACTTCCCTTGCTGTTATAAAACAGGAAACGGCTTGTGGCAAATATCTTACGAACCACACCATTTTTCACCGACAATGAGGGATAGATAAGTTTTGCATCTTCTCCTCTTTTATCATACACCTCCAAACGATAGTCGCACAAGTCATAGGCTTTGGGCATATTCACCCTTACAGGCACAGGAATGAGTTTATCCACGTATTTGCTGGCCATGCCACTGAAATCAATACTATCCGGGAAACTGGCATCCTTATGAATAGAGTTCTCAATAGCATCAATCAGCTGATCCACCTTCACCGACATCAATATCAAACAATACTTGTTATTCAGATATTTCCTTATTTCCTCACACATTCTGTAAGCACGACTCATGTTCAGGTCTATGTCGTCAATGCATATCAGGAGTTTTTCTCTTCCTATCAGCCGCAGGTATGCATCCATCAGTGACGAAATGCAACTGCTTAGTTCTACGCCTGCCGAAAGCACTTCCAGTTCCTCTAGCGGGTCATACATCTCCACCTTGCTCTGTCCGATATGCATCAGACATTCTTTGGTCTTTTGGAAGAGCTTCGACACCTCGTTAGTGGCAGCATACATTCCCTCGCTTTCGTGATTGTTACGCCAGTCTTTGAATCCTTTGTAGATATGTCCGAGTAGTAATTCTATGATATTATGTTCCTTGTCAAAGAAAGCTGGGTCAATAATAGGAAGAATCTCGAACTTTGTATGCGCTATTTTTTCTATATCTACGCCAATAGCCATCATTTCATTCTTGATGCTTTCGGTCGTTCCGTGTTCAATGATATAGCTCACAGTCATCATACACGATGTTTTTCCCTCTCCACGGTCTCCACAGAAAGTTACTAGGTTGGGCACATCGTCTTTGGGGTGCTCGGCAATGTCTGTCACCAATTGCAGTGCCTGAGCATACTGTTCCCTAAATAGCGATTCTTCATAGTTCTTCTTCTCTACAACTACGATGTTTTCTTCGCCTTTATAATACCTAAAGATTTTCTTTTTCATAGACTTGTCATTTATGTTTTCAAGTTAATCATACTGTCGATTAATGACTATTCTTTAGTTCCTCTAGAAATGCACTGAGTTATTTCTCTTGACCACAGCCATCAGAATGGCAAATCCATATCACCATCTTGATTATTGGACGGTATTACTATCTGCAATTCGCTCAAGCCATATTTCCGGAACAATGGATTTACTGCTGCCAGCACATTTTCTTTCATAATAGTCTGGTTGTTTGCGAAATTATCATGCAACAAACTGACATATTGTTTATCCAGATATTCTGCCTCAGACAATACTTGTATGAACTTTAGAGCAATAGTATCAGACGAAGCATTCAGAACCAAGTTCACCAGTTTGGTAAAGTATTCGCCTCTTGTAAACTCATTTACGCAAATAGCTTTTGTCAGATCCTGCGCCATATCATTAGCATTCATTTGACTTGGCAAGGCTTGATATTTACCAAAAAATCCGTATGGATCTTTGCCTTTCTTGATAGAGAACACCATTTTCTTTCTTCCTAATGCAATGCCAACCTCTTGATCACACCAATTACTCTTCTCAAAGCCAGGAACAACAATTGCACATAACGCATCAAGCGAAAATAGTGCAGCCTCTATTTCCTGTTCCCATTCTTTGGATGGTGTTATATCCTCATGTGCCACAAAACCATCTATTCCGAAGTTCTGCAAACACTCTTTCAGGTTTGAAGCAGATTCCTTGCATTCAGACAAATGGCTGATAAAAAGGCGGAAGTAACCTGGCTTCCACATCCTGTCGTTATAGTTATTGCCAAGTTGCGAAACATCTGCAGTTGTAGGTCTGATTACCACACTTGCAATTTGCAGAGATTCACCTTCGCCTCGCATGGCATCCGCATAGCATTTGTCTAACTCAGCTTCTGCCTGTTCTATGACGTTCCTTCTTCTCAGCGACTTAAACAGGTCTGTCGGAACTGTCAATACGATATTGTACGTGTCAATCCCACCATTCCAATTATCATGGCTCAGCCATACTTCATCTATGTTTGCATCTACGAGGTACTTTGACAACTCTGCATCAAAGTCCTCAAACAATGTACGTACTGTAGGTATATAGGAAGAAAAATAGCCCATAGTATTCTAATAAATTATCACAAAGTTGCTTTAACGAAACTCACTTTTTCCTTTTTCATTGCCTTCCAATCCCCGGGAAGATTATCCTTCGCCACTACCTCATAACAGAACAGCCAGTATCTATCCATATCCGAGTCCTTTAAACGCATAGCCTCTCTCCTTAGAGGTTTTAAGTCTGTGGCTGTTTTTTTCCCATGATTAACTTTCAAGTAATAAAGCCATGTCATCAGCAGCAGAACGCAATCACCACGTTTAATGACCCAATTAACATCAAGCTCTTTTAAATTAAAATCATGTTTCAGACTATAATAAATAGCATAACTGATTGCCTCATAATTATGAGTTGATTTGGAATCAGCATAAAGAGCATCCGCATAGTCTTTAATCAAATCCTTCTTTACACCCATTGGGCCAAAAACACTATCCTCCATCATCTGTACAAGATAGGGATAAACAACAGACATATGCATAATGCGCTGTGCTGCCAAGTTTTTGGCACTCGTTGTCAAATTTCGACCAGAGAGAGCCTTTATAGCATATTTCAAGACAGCAGAGTTTCCTGTACTATTGGCTAAGCCAAGAGCCAAATCGAGGTAAGCATTAACTTCTTTATATGAGATTTGCTCTTTATTAATGGAAAGGAATCCGTTCAGTTTATGAATCCACTTTTCCGCAATAGCAACAGGCAGGGGCATTATCGCTGTCTTCTTGTGATTTAATGGTAAATCATACTCTCTGAGGGCTTCCTCTAAATCACTAAGAAACCTTTGTGCGGCTTCATTACTATCAACATAACATTCAAAGTCATCAATATTACGGATATAACGGTAGCCCTTATCATAGAGTTTTTTATCTACTTTTGTCAGTATAACTTCAGACAAGAGGTTTGATGCATAAGGCCCTATTAGAAGACCATGAGTTTCACCATTCTTTAATGTTGAACAGGCGGCATCGACTTTATTATACCATAGCCCATCATTTGTACATGTTGTTTTTGCTGTCGCTTTTCCTACTAAAGCCCAAGGTATCGAATGAGAGTATATACTCGGGAAGCAAGTTGATATATCTGCCTTGACAATAAACTTACTGGCACCGTTAGTCTTAGAAATCAACAATTCAGTTTCCGGATTTCCATCTATACGCCAGTTACTATAGTTCATTTCAAAAATCTCTTTCTTGCCAAAAAGCTTTCTGAGATGAATACGGCTTACCCTGTAATCTTGATAATCTGTTTGTGCATGAAAGTGATTCTTCAATTCTACCCAGTGATCTCGCAAAGTAGCACAAAGGCGTTGATAGTTCATAGGGGTAGGAATACCAAATAATCTGGGGATATTGATATTCCTCATAGAACTGTAACTTACGTAATCATGCCATTTATCTGGAAATGCAGGGTGGTTTGCCTGACAATAGTTAAAGAAAGGCTCTGTTGTGAAAACAGGAGGAAGTTTGTTGGCAAACATACCATAGCCAAGAAGCCCCTCGTAGAGCTCATCAGCTGTAATCTCTTCTAGAAACTCGCAATATTTCTTTTCCATCCTATTATCTATTATATCTCACGTATAGGAATAATTCTATTCTTCCTTCCATCCCCCTGCCGTTCTCGGCTGGATCTAAACCACAAAGAGGCATGCGCTCCTCGCACATACCCCTTCAACAATCTTTATCCTTATATCACTAACCCCGCAAAATCCAACCACAAATGAAACAGCACAAATTCATGAGGTGTACCGTGCCGGGATTCCAAATCCACCCTAGCGCTCATCGTTGAACTCGCTGTGACCAAATGCTCTGCTTGTTCCAGATGGCTATTTATCTGACTCACCGTAGTTGGCAAATCTATGGTACAGACTACAAATCCCAGCATGGCATTACATCCAAGCAACGACGGATACTTGTCTTCCGTAAAACGCCTGACACCATTATCTACATACTCCTTGCTAAGATGACTCTTTCCATCAAGGCGTTTGCACTCTATCGCAAAGAACGCATCTTGTTGATCATAGCAGTTGGGGGATAGAAATTGCATATCAACTCGACCAGACGTCAATTGCAACCATACTTCAGAACCATAATGGTAGTCCTTTGCTGTGGTTGTCGTCATCTTATAGGCCTGATCAAAGAAATACTTACCAAAAGCATCCCTAATCTTGTTTTCGTCGTCTGGCAAATGCTGTCCGCTCTGACATATAAGGGCATATACACCACAAATGTCATTCAACAAGCCTTGTAGTTGCAAACGATAATATACTTCTCTATATTCAAACACCGATGCATCCATTCCCGTTACCTTTCTGTTTTCGTTAATAATGCATCTACAAACTCCTGAACATCCACATATGCCATGGCGGGATGCCATAGCCGTTGCTCAGAAGGTTTGATGATATAGAAACCGTCTTTCTCAAAACCACGTATATCCTTGCGAAGATACAATTGGTCTGTCACTCTCTCGGTCGACAATGCCAGTAGAAATGCTTCCAATGTACTATAAGTGCCTTGTCTGCATTCAAATGCCTTATACTCTTTTGCTACGTTAAAACGCATCAGGACATGAGAAGAACCTATCTCACAACTACAATTCAAGTGCATTCCTTCACCAAATTGTCCTTCGAATCTATTTAGGAAAACACAAGCATAGGCTTCCATCAGTTTCTTTCCTGCCCTGTCATTCTTAACAGGTTTTGTGACGACATTACCAGTGGCTATCGGAATTGAATAGTTGTTGGCATAGTCAATAAGCAATTGTTCTACCTGAGACAACCCCAACTGACTGGCTATGCAATCTTCTATTTTGTCTTTCTCTCGTTTAATTTGCTCTGCAAATACATCAGGATCCAGAAAAGAGCCTTCCTCAAGTCCACTGTATTTCTTCTCAATTCGCTCAACAATCTTATGAATATCACCGCTCATATATGGCAGTGAGAACTTCTCCATATTATGTCCCTGCTCTCGTTCAATTCCCAGTGAACTAAAGCACATCATGGCATAGTATGTAAAGAAACGGGAATTTAACGTTCCAGCAATATTTCTCAACACCTCAATACTATCACCATGAACTCCGGTGATGGCATCTTTATACACAGCGTCCTCTATGCAGACTGCCGCTCTACAAGAAAAGTCTGACGCATCCAAACTCTTCCTTATCAACAGCAAGGGTGCCTCAAACAATTGCTTGCGTCGTCCCCATTGGGCAGAAGCGAACTCCCATCGTTCATTCGATGGACTTACAACATACTGATGCAGTTGATCTGCCTCTATTTTTATCTTACCAACATAATCGCTAATGTCGTAATGTCTATTCCCCTCTTTTCCGCAAGTAACACCAAGTCCACATTCAAAGCCATGTTCATTTAACTTCTCCTTGATGGTTTTCTTCTCTTTAAGTCGTTTCACAAAAAGGAAATCCAAATAAGAACCATAAAGTAATATCTTCCATAGATAATCGTACTGGCTGAGCAATTCTTGGCGTACATACTGTATATCCGCCTTCTCCACTGTCAGGACCTTGAAAAGTGAGAAAAACACACTAGGTTTGACCGAAGTATGCTTCACAAGATGCCCATTATCTATCTCTGCCATTTGCTTTCTCTGATAGAACATCACACAAGCCGGGGCAATCGAAGGGTCACTGGACTGTGAGAAAACTTCACGTCTTACCGACGACAACTCCAGTACAGCATTCAGCTGCACGTTTCCCAAAAAATAACTGCGGAAGTGACTGCTCTGGTTGTTATAGAGTACTTTACTCGTCAGCACAAAGGCCGTTTTAGTTTCAGCACCCATGAAGTCAAGAGCCCTTACCATGAAAGCCTGAGCAATCTCTTTGTTTCCAATAATGCTTCGCCTTCTCTCCGCACGGGCGCGTACTTCGATATACTTTTGGTATTCTGGTTTGATTTCCACACCCGCTTCGTCATATTCCTTACGCCCTCTGTTCCAAGGTGGGTTGCCTATGATATAGTCAAACTTCACGTCTTTAAATCCTACAGGACAGAACGCATCTTGGCGAAGCAGATTCGATTCAAGAAGATTAGGAAACCTGAACGTAGAGACATCCGCTGGCTTCTGGTAATCCAACAACGTAAGATAGATGGAAAATGCTGCCACTTGCACGGCACTTTGGTCACTGTCTATGCCAAAAATATTATTAAGTGCCAGTTCTCGCAACTTCTCCTGGAATCTCGTTCCCTGCAAATCCTCTTGTTTAGCATGGGCGATGTAATGATCTATAATACGACGAAGTGTTTCAACCAGGAAGATACCCGACCCACATGCTGGGTCCAATACCCTACATCCGCTCTCTGTTGTCGTCCTTAGATAACGGGCAACTGTGTTCTCAACAACATATTCGGCAAGGAACAAGGGGGTATAGTATGCACCCTCCTTTTCCTGATTCTCTTTTCCAATAAAACGCTCATATACATTACTGATGAACTCAACGGGAAGAATAGAGAAATCATATATATCAAACAAAGCCTGTGAGCCGTCTTCCAAATCGTCGCTTCTTAGCAGTCTGATAAGAATATTCAGGGCCGCATTGGGTATTGTTACAAGTTCTTCTCTCGAAATCTTAAACAAGTCACCATTAAAGCCCTTTTCCTTGTCTTGCAGCGTCTCAAACAAATCAGACAGCCTATTCTTGTCTTGCAGCAGTTCAATAAGGTCATCGTTGGTTAATGCCTTTTTTACTCCCTCAAACCTCAGCACGACATGCCGGTCTGTCAGATAGCGCAAGAAAATCATCTTACCTATCAGACGGTTTGCAAGGTTACGCGAAACTCCTATTTTTTGAATACGCAACTGAGCGAATTCTATATTTTTCAGCAAATAATAGTCAACCCTGTTATGATAGGCCAGTCGGGTGCGGTATTCCTCCCAACTTTTACCGGTTACCAGTTTAAAGTATGTGAATTGATCAAGAACTTTCTCATTACCTATCAACTGAAGGGTTTTCAGTTCCTTTTCATATTTGAAGCCATTGAATACATCGACATGGGTATCATTCACCAATATCACAATGGGCACTTCATTCAAGTTCCATATAGCTTTGAATAAGGCCGTAGTATCTTGGGGGCGCTCAAAGAAAAAAAGCAAGGGTCTGCCGCCTATTGCAAACAAACCAGACATCTCGTGAAGAGGGCTTGTCACGTCTTGGATAAGCGAAAAAATTCTTGGTGACAACTGAACCTTGTTGGGCCAGTTTGCATCATCAAGGGTAACAAAGCCGTCCTTAGACAAAAAGTCCAATTTCCTATATAGCTCTTCGATACTCATAAGTTTGATTCATATTATAAAGACTCTAACTACTATTTTATCCATCTTGCAAATATAACAATTTCCCCCAAACAAAATCGCGTTTCTTGTGTTTTATTCTATTTTTTTAACAGTTCTAATCTTTCTCTCATTCCTAGTTCTCACCGTCCCACATCAACTTACTTGTCCCCTCCTCTCCTCCACAAGCTTCTTCTTAAACCACAAAGAGGCATAGCCTCATCAGCCATACCCCTTCAACAATCTTCTATCCTTTCTCTCCGTAAATTCGTAATTCCATCATTCCGTCTTTCCGTCACTCCGCGCCTCCGTAATTCCGTCATTCCTTGGTTCCGTTAATCCTCTTTTTAACCTTTGCAGTGATTGTAATTAGGATTTTATTGATCCTCGCGCAATCCGTAATCAGTGATTCCGAAGCCCGTGGTTCCAAAAAACCGTTGTCGGACAACAGGCGAAGCCAGTTTTCCGACTCTCGCGCTTCCTTCAACGCGATACTGGCCTTACTTAGAAAATCCGCGTCGCTCTGTGGGTGTTGCGCTTCATTCATATTCGCATTGATACTAGTAGCCGACCTCAACAGTTGCCTACCAAGAGCATCTACAATATCCCTATCCGCCTTACCCAGCTTCCCTTCATTCAGGTACTTGTATAGCCTATACAAATTTATGAAAAACTTTCGTAACTGCCAAACAATTTATAAAAAATTGTCTAAGACACGTAGGAGCAAGCCCCTACGCTAAAGTATTTGACCCCGTTGGGGTAGCGAAACCTATCAGTGGGGCCTGGCCCGGTGATAGGTTTCCCCGTCCACCATCTTCATCAGCTGCGGCATCAGTTGCTCTATAGCACGACACTTCACCTTGCCATACCTGTCAAAGTCCATATCGTCCAGGAGTTCATTGGCCAGTTCCTCATCCATGTCGCCAGCATAGCCTGCGGCTACGAGAGAGATGGCGGCAAGTTTGGGGGTATCTTTCTCTGATGTCAAATGCGAAGCACCCAATATATTGGGCAGCATCTCGTACAAGATGTTGCAATAGTGCAGCAGGTCTGAGAAATAATCATCATCTTGGAGGAAGGCATCAAGCATTTCTTCTTGGTATTGCCGGAGCAGGAGGAAGAACTTTTCCTTTCTCAGCTTGCTCTTAAAGAACTGTAGCTGAGTCATCGTCCAAAACATTGCATGCGACAGAACAATCCTATCCTCGGAGGGATGGTAGTAAAACAAGCTATCCTCTTCCGATGACCACGATTCGTGCAGCCTTTGCTCCATCTGAGCAAACATCTGCTTACGCACCTCCATCAGTTCTTCTCTACTCTTCGCCATGTCACTCCTCATCAAGATACGCCCTCTATCTCCATCATATCGCCAGTACCATAGATGATGACCACTCGCTCCCTGAAACCTATCAGTGGGGCCTGGCACCAGTGATAGGTGTGGGTATAGTTATTTTCCTCGGACGAGCCTAAATTTACTTATTGTCAGCGAGTTACAAACATAAGCCATAAAATACAATGTACTCAGGATGATATTTGAAATCGATATCCTTTTCTGGCTACAAATTTATGAAAAACTTTCGTAACTGCCAAACATTTTCTGAAAAATTGTCTAAGATACGTAGGAGCAAACACCTACGCTATAGTATTTGACCCTATTAGGGGTCGATGCTGCGCAACGATGGCGAGGCGGAGTCTGAGCGGAGATGGCTAGCGAAGCCTAT
>JAEEGL015109640.1_pt1 | contig 14527 bp, 9 predicted proteins | sample 9134231 | NCBI WGS metagenome assembly JAEEGL01 (sample SAMN16246548, study PRJNA631951) | gut metagenome | biome: gut microbiome; feature: rumen; material: fiber-attached | host: Bos | place: Iran: Karaj | collected 2018-10
GTCCAACCCCGCACCGGCAGTCGTTGCCAGCCACGGCTACCTGAACAACCGCGAAATGCAGGACTGCAACTATGTGGAACTCGCACGCCGAGGATACGTGGTGATTGCGATGAACGCTTACGGGCACGGTGATTCCGACGTTGCCAAGACTGCCTATGAAGGCACGCCGGAGGTAAGCAGCGGCGGCATGATCGAATTCGTCCGCTATCTTGCCACCCTTCCCTATGTCGATAAGAACAGTATCGGCGTGACCGGTCACTCCATGGGAGGCGGTTACACCGTAACGACCATGCATTATTTCAGCGGTCTGGAACTGGAAGCGCTGAAAAACGGCATGGCTCCCGAAGAAGCGCATAAACTGAATCTGGTCAACGGCGGCGTCGTGGTGGGCAACTATCCCGGAATAATCGCCCAAGAACAGGTCCCCTTCCTTTGCAACGTCGCTGTGATCGAAGCGAAATTCGACGAGTTCTTCTACGGTTCCAGCCTGAAGCTCCTGACCTCCGAGGAGACCCGGAGTATCATCAGCCTGCAAACCGGTGAGGATTTCGCAGGTCCCGCTGAAGAAGGGAGATTTTATACGAACCCCGAAACAGGAAGAAGCACGGTTTTCTACAATCCCGCCCAGTTCCACGCGACGAACCACTTCTCCACCACTGTGGTCGGAGAATTGTTGACCGCGTTCGAGCACTTCATGCCCGCGCCGAATCCACTGCCTGCCTCTGATCAGGTGTGGTGGCTGAAGGAACTCTTCAACCTTGTGGGACTCATCGGGATGTTCCTGTTTATCGTTCCCTTCACGGAGCTTCTGCTCAACACCCCTTATTTCAACGAACTGCGTGCGGATACGCCCGACCTGCTGCCCGCAAGCGCACGCGGCAAAGGCTATGTGCGTTCCAATGTAGTCTCCGGACTGATCGTTACACTGCTCACGGTCCCGTTCCTGCTGCTCGGTTATCTACTCCTGATCAGCCCCGTGTGGCCGCAGGACACGACCGGCGGCGTCGGTCTGTGGAGCTTGATCAGCGGCATCGTCGGTCTGATCACAGTCCGCAAGGGTTTCGGCAAGAAATTCAAAGGCTGCGGAGAAGAACTGCATGTGAAAATCGGCGGAAAGAAATTCCTCAAGACCGTTATTCTCGCCCTCTTCGTCTGCGGCGTCACCTACGGTCTTGTGTTCGCAGCGGATTTCCTAAACCAGACGGACTTCCGAATCTGGAGCTTTGATATCCGCGTATTCTCCGCCAGCAAACTATGGGTCATGGTGAAATATCTGCCGTTCTTTGCGGTCTATTACATCGTGAACGCGCTGGCGGTATCCCGGTCCTCCTTTGAAGACTGGTCTGAGCGCAAACAGATGCTGGTGACCGGCCTTTTCAACGCCATTGCGCCGGCGACGATCCTGATCATCACCTACGTGCCCACCGTCTTCCTTCAGAAGACACTTTGGGTTGCACTGCTCGCCGACGCCAAAGGTGTGCTGGCTCTTCTGCCTTCCGCCATGGCGCTGATCCCCATCCTGATGATCCCCTTCGTGCCGATCCTTGCCATCGCCGCGTTCATCGGTGTCAAACTGTATCGCCGCACCAACAGTATCTGGCCGGCGGCTCTGATCAACACCCTGCTGATCACAATGATCACGGTAGCGAACACCTCCTTCAGTTATCCTTATTGATACTGATCTGCTGTACGGCAGTTCTCTGCCCGATCTGAACCGGACAAATGAAAAAGGGACTGCTCTGTGCAAGACTGCCGGAACAATTCCTTTTCCTTTATGCTAAAAGTGATGCCGCATAATTAGAACTCACTAAACGAATCTTTGATACGAAAAACGTGACCAAACGTCGTTGATCCTGATATATGAGGCCATAACGCACAGCAGGTTTGCTCCTTTCACGACGGCCTCAAAATGCCGCAGACAAATCTTTCTAAAGGCATGTTCAGAGACGCGGAATCATTCCGGTTGCGGTTCGTTTTCTGATTATTGCAGGCGAAATGCTTCGGACATGCGACCTTTCCCTTGCTCCGGACACCCGCACGACGGCAGCGCCGATCTTGCCGGACAAAAGCGGATCTTCCGAGAAATATCCAAATCTTCACCCTCACATCGAGTCCTTATAGATATTCATGCCAAGTGCGGACTGTGTACTTTATGTTCTATCCTAAGCCTGTATCCGCAATACAGCCGCTAAAGGCCGAATGCCGCACATTTCACGTAAAACAGCTAATCAAAACCACTAGTAAACTGTACTGCCCCCCATTATTTGTCCAAATAATGGGGGGCAGTACAAAACAGGGGTAGATTTGCCGCTAAAGCGCCAATCAAAAAGTGTTTCCATGCCACAATCGTGCACGGAAACACTTTTTCCCAAAAATCCCTACTGGCCTCACTCATGTTCCAGTACACCTCCTCGCAGAAAAAGGCGCACGTCTGCCCGTTCAGGAAGGAACATGTCGTGCGTTACAACGATCACCAGCTTTCCATGGTCGTGTGCAAAAGAACAGAGAATGTCCGCTATCGCGCGAGACGTGCCTTTGTCGAGATTCGCAGTGGGTTCATCCGCAAGGATCACCGGATTGTTCAGCGCCATCGCCCTCGCAAATGCGACGCGTTTCTGCTCTCCGCCGGAGCATTCCGAGGGGAAATGAGTCAGGAGTTCCTCATCCAGTTTGACATCGGAAAGATATTCCGCCGCCTTTCTTTTTGCTTCTGCAGGGTCTTCTCCTTTCAGGAGCATCGGATACATCACGTTTTCCAGCACCGTCCGCCCTTCAAACAGATGGTTTCCCTGCGCTACAGTCGCCGCGATGTTCCGCCGGTACTCCGTCAAGTCCCGTACCGGTTCGCCGTCCATGAAAAGTCCGCCTTTCGTCGGCAAGGCCAGACCGGAAAGCAGGGCAAGAAGCGTGCTCTTTCCGACACCGGATTCGCCTTCGATCGTCGTCAGCTTCCCGGACTCGAAAGACTCCGACACGTTCTGAAAGATCATCCGCTTACCGCGCGGATATCTGAAGGATACGCCTTTCAGTTCCAGTTTACTCATATTCTTTCTCCCTTAACAAAACCGACGGATCAACAGCGCAGAGAATAACGGTCACAAGAGCAGTAAGCGTCACCGTGCCCAGGAAATGCCATAAAAGCATGATTCGGGAGAGATACTGTCCGAACGAAGTGAGCAGCAGTATGGCGATGCAGACGTAGCCAGGCATGCACAGCAGAAGCGTTGGCAGCCAGATCCCGAAAAACACGGCGGAGCGGCTGTCTCCTAGGAACCGCCGCACCCCGATCTCGTTCCGGAAGCCGAGAACGGCGAGGAACTCGATCACATACGCCACGACGGGCAGCACCATGCGGAACAGTCTTCCGAAGAATTCCGCCGAAGCGATCGACTTCTCAAGCGGCTTCAGCATGCCGTCGATCTCCGAGGCGTTATAGTTGACCGTTACATCCCTGTTCCTGTCGTAGGGATTCGGCGTGTTGAGCAGAGCCTGCAGTTTCTTCTCGATCTCGGCCATCATCGGATTGTATTCCTTTTTCAGACTGAAATGAAGATCCGTCATGTCGAAATCCGAAGCGTAGGCAAAATAGATCCAATCATAGAGTTTGTCAAACAGTTCTTCCGGCAGATAAGCTATGGAGGCATCCGTGATCGCCGCGACGGGTAATCCATAGGCACGCTTTCCAACACCGAAATTCATCGTTGAATACACCGTGAGCATATCCCCGACCCCGACTCCGTACTGCTCAGCCTTCGCCTCGGGAAGCCAGATCCCCTCATCCAGTTTTCCTTCGACCGCGCGGATCCCCGCCGCTTCCGGATCATATGTCCAGCCGATCAGCATCGTCTGTCCCAGCCGGTTGTCCGGATCCATCAGCACGGACAGGTAGATATCGCTGCATCCGAAATTCTCAAAATACTCCCAGTGCTCGATGCGCCGCAGTTTTGTAAGCGAGATCGAAAAACCGGGAACAAGGCTCCTTCTTCCGGCATTGAGAAGAAAATGGACATCCATTTCCTTATAGATCCGCTCGATCTCCGCACGGTCATCCGAAGCAGTCTTATCCATCAGTCCGACAGAAAGAAAAAGAAGCAAAAGGGCTGCTGTAAGCGTGATCCAGACCCTGCGCCTCCGGAGGATCGGGAGCAGATTGTATCTGTTCATCTCAGCCTCCGATCTTTCTTCGGTCCATCAGGAGGACCGAACAGAGTGCAGCCAATGCGCAAAGCAGCAGCTCCGCTCCCGCAAAAACGGCCATAGCCGTCCACAGCCGTGGAGACAGATTCTCCGGCGCGAAAGAGGCAACAAGTCCCGTCCTCCCCGTCAGAAAAACTGCAAGGGCGGAAAACACCAGGGAAAAAGCAGTAATGATCCCGAATGCCCGAACATACAGTCCCATAGCCTCCCGTTTCCGGGCACCGAGGCGCCGTTCCGTGAGATAATCGCTCCGCCAGAAAAGGACGAGCGATCCTGCCGCGACCGCAAGTCCGACCGCGAGCGCGATCCCGGATGTCAGGAACGCCGATGAGGATCTGGAACGAAGATCTTCCAGCTGTTGCTCCACGTCAGCATATTCGGGGCGCGACATGATAACGGTATACCCCATCTCCGTCAGAAGCGGTTCCGTCTCAAAAAGATAGGATTCATAATCATCCTTATGCACAGAAAAAGAAAAATGATACATGCTTACCGGCTCATATGGCCGATCTTCGGAGCGGGGGATCAGGATCTCATGCAGGAAGAATCCCGCCGTGCTGCTGTCTAAGTCCATGCCGGAATCGTTCGCATAGGTCCCGACGACCTCGTATTCCTCCGGCTGCCCGAAATCTTCCGGATCAAAATCCGAAAAGATTCCTGGCAACCCGTTCCATCCTCCGGACAGGTCGTGATCGGAAACAGCGAGGATCACGGTATCCCCGACCTTCTTTCTCAGCGAGACCAGCATCTCCGAAGGGACCATGCATACTTTCTTTCCGGCGTCCGCTTCCGTAAGCGGCCGACCGGATACGATCCGCATGAGATTGTTCCTCCAGGGAAGGAACATATCAACCGTCGGGATCTCCAGGACCGCAGTCATGTCGATGACATCGTTCAGACGTTCCGCGATCTTCTCAAGATCGTACTCTCGCATGACTTTTGCGGCGAATTCCTCATCCGAAAGCAGTTCGTCTCCCGGCTCCTCGCCGACGATGAGCGTGTGCTGCGGATAATACATCGCCTCTTCTTCAGGGGGATTGTAGATTCGGATCGAGTTGCTGGTGTTCTTCGGCGAGTGCGGCGTCTCACCGAACAGGAAAAAGCGCTCATCACGGTGGACCTCATAAGGCACATCCGGATGAGAGAAAACAACGGCCGGGAGGATCACTCCTTCCCCGTACCCGATCTTGAATGTGTCCGGATCACCGGCGGCAAGATAAGTCGGTCGAAGCGTGAAACGCTGATTTGATACGCCGTGATCGTTTGTGCAGAAGATCTCTGTGCCGGAGGTCCCGACGACCATGCAGTAATATGCCGCGGCGCCTTTGACGTACTTTTTTCCGTCTCCGAACCGAGCGGTGCGCAGTTCACAGGATTGTATCGCTCCGACGTACGGGGATGATTCCAGAACATCGACCGCGTCCTGACTGATGGGATAACTGCTGTCATAATACGTCCGCATCCCGGCGTCAGATTGGTATTCGACGACGCGTGTCAGCGTTCCCGTATAGAATCGGCTTCCGATAGCGGCCTCCATTGCCGCACGGGTCTCCGTCATCTGTACCCCTTCGATAACTGTAAACAGGATCACGATGAGATTGACGAGGCAGCAGAGCAGAAGTTTGTACGGACGTCTGAACAGCAGACGGATCGGATGGGTCCTTGAATGCATGTTCCCCTGCCTCCTTTCTCACGGATTTTTAATCTGTATTATAGTGAATCCGGTAAAGCCGTTCAATATATGGGGATTACGGAAAAATCTTCCCCCCTTCCCGGCTTCTGAAGTAACAGAAAAGTCCCCCGGAACCTCTCCCGGGGGACTTTTCTGTTTATCGTTCCCTGTCGTTGATGTCATTGTACATCCCTGTCCCGTCTTTCATTGAAGATCAGCAAGGCCGAAATGTTTTTTCATCGTTTTCCCATTCTGCATGGCCTGGGAATATTGGTACCTTATTCAACGATTGCCTGTTCGGACTCGCTGATGCCGAAGACCGTCAGGAATACCGTCTCCAGATCCCGGGACCCGGTCCAGATCCTGTAATAATACTTTCCCACGGGGATCGCGATCTTGTGCTGCGCCTCTTCCTCCTCATGAACATACATGCTGCTCGTCTCGATGCGGGCGAATGGCGATCCGTTCTGAGAGACCTCATAGATAAGGTTCGGGAATTTACTGAACAGGTTGGTGCTGATCCTCAGACCGCGGTCATGGATGATGTCCCAGATGTTCTTTCCGTCGAATTTGAACCAGGAGCGGTTGGACAGAAATTCGTTGTTATAGGATTCCGACAACTCGTGGCCGACCTCATGCTCACTGACGGATCCTGTGGTATGGTCGGTGAACCGGAAGACGCGCGCCCCGATTAGGTTGTTCTTTTCCATCTTTCCTTCGAACAGGACTGTTCCCTCCGCGTCCTCAAGAATATAGCCGGGTTTGAATGTGTTGCCGTCATATCGGCAGTAGAGCTCCCTGACGCCCTCCGCGTTCTTAAAATCCCCGAATTCCACTGCCGGCGCGCTTTTCCCGCCTGCAACCTGATCCAGTTCCCTGCTCTTCCTAAACGCTCTGACCGTTTTCAGTATACCGGCTACCGCAGCAGCGATGCCCGCCGCGATGAGCCCGAGTCCGATGAGCCCGTTCATACCGCTGTTCGAGATCGTGTTCGGATCTGCCGCGTCATAGAAGATCCTGATGTCATCACCGACGCTGTAATCGCCGGACATATTGTAGAACGTGTTGGCATATTCCCTGCCATCGGCGTTATAAGATACGTCGACGTCAAACACTTTCTTCCCGTCCTCTTCCCCGGCTTCCCTCACGCCCGTCACTTTTCCCGTTGTTTCCACCATATTGCGGGAACCGAAAGAACACGTGATAACGCCGAAAATGATCAGAACGATTCCAATCGGGACCAGCACTCTTGCAGGTCCGGAATTCCTCATGAATCTGGACAGTTTGTTGATGATATCCATACCGTTTTTTCTCCTTTTTTCTTTCCTCTCCATTATATTTGCTGGACTGTTCTCGTCAACAAGGCCAGCGAACGGGCAGTCCTGCTTTGCCGCATTTCTGAAAATCCGCCTTTGAACTTCACTGTTGATTCTGGAAAAATCATATCTATCCATGTATACACGAACACGGGATCGACCGCATCCTGCTGCGATCCTGTTACCCCGTTCAGGGAGAAAAAGCAGTTCTTAACCGGCAGATCGTTCTGCTGAATCAGGAGATCAGACATCTTGCGGAGGAATATGGATGCCTGTTCGCCGACGTTCATTCCGTTCTGGCGGATCCCCGCACAGGAGAGATGAGGATAGCTTACAGCAGGGACGGATTGCACCCGAACCGCACAGGGTATACCGTGATCGCGGATTATTTGGAAGATTATCTGAGAGAACTTACCGCACAGAGATAATGACTAAATGCAAATGACGGACAAAACCGGGGAAGATTTCCCCGGTTTTGTCAATTCTTTGCCTTTTCCATTCTGAATGAGAAGGTTCTGGCTGAATCCTGTTTCCCTCAGCCCCCGGTGTTGATCCTGATCAGTACGGCCAATGAGCGGGAACAATAGTTTCGAGAAAACCGGAGACTGTTCAGCCCAACGGTGTCTTTATCTTGATACCGCGGTCAGTGAGCCATTTTTTCGCATGGCTGTTGCCCACCATTGCCGCCAGATTCATCATCTCCTGTGCCTTCTTTTCATCACTTGAAATGATGGCGTTGCCGACTTCCCAGCAAGCTCCGAGAAGATATGGGGGGGTATCAAGCTCAAGCGGATCTGCCGGCTGTACATCGAAGAAACGGTATTCTCCCACAGCCTCCAGGAACCTCGCCGAACTCGAGATCCCGCAGCCGACACCTGCCCACAGCATCGCCATAAGACGGTCCTGCTTCACTGTGCCGGTGTTGAAATACTGTAAAGTAAGATCGATGACAGCGCTCAGATAACCTTCTTCCGCAACCGCGGTCATGAATTCCAGATCCTTCTCGCTCTTCACACCGCGTCTCATCGCCGCGGCATAGACATCCGGGGTATCGGGATCCATGTTCGCCCACCACATCGAGTCGGGTTCTGGCCACATCTCATGTTTCTCGCTGGTATTTTTCCAAACCGGACTGAGCGGCAGTATTGCCTCGCCGTGATCTATTTTCCAACCGGATATCTTCTTCCAGGTCTCGTCCAGTCCCGCGCAGACCCTGCGGGCCGCTTCATGCCAGATCTGATCCGCTTCTTCTGATGTCGCCGCCCACTCGCCGGCAAACGCGTTTATGTTGTCCTTCAGTCCCGATAACAGACTGTCCGCAGCGGCCGATATCTTCCTGTCGCAGTCCCTCAATCTCCTGTTATCCTTGTCTCTGATACGCGCGGTGTCTATGAAATAATACAGGCATCCTGCCAGACACAAGGCCATCATTCCAATGAATACCGGCATCCTGTGCATAAACTTGGTGTAGATCACGGTGATCAGGATGGCTGCGCCGATCCCATAGAGATCCAGCTCGGTATGAGCCAAGAACAGATAGCAGAGGTCCGCTATCATCCCCAAAAAGAGAACGATAGCCGTGAGAACGTACCAGTTCTTTCCGGCGTACTGCTGTTCCAGAAATCTCTCCATGCAGTAGATGATCACCGCCAGGACAGCTGCGATCACGATGGAGCATACCGCATGCCTGTTGTCGGCGATGGTGCCCGACTCGCTGGCTTTCCGGCTTTCCAGTGCAGCGTCCCTCTCCAGGACCGCTTTTTTCAGTCTGATGGACTTCGGACCGCCGATCTCAGTCTGGTATTCCCACGGGCGGGCCACATGGGAAGGATAGCATCCAACCGCCTCCTCCACCGTGCGGGCTTCCACGCACTTCAGGACATTCTCATCATCCTGGTCGTACACCGTTCTCTGTTCGACGTTCAGCCACCATATTTCGCCGTTGTTCGCATCATCCATGGTAAGACCTCCGCTCATTTTGTCCTCGATCCGGAAATGCCGGACCGCTTTCATACATGATATCACAGTTCGCCTTCAAAACAGAAAGCATGTTCTTCAACTGACAGGCCCAAACTCCTGCAAATGCCAAAGACTGCCCAGGCTTCCTGCAACCCGACAGCCTTCCTTTCCTTCTCTGAATATATAGTTTCAGCCTGAGATTGTTCATAACGGAATCCGCGTGATACAATGTTAATGATATTAACTGTTCAATGGGAGAAAAGAGCATATGAGCGAGAAGCAGAACCGGAAGACCCTGGAGATCCACCGCAATGAAAAAGGATTGAGAGTCCTGTCCGGTAAAGAATGGTTTTTCGTTGTGGTCGTCGGACTGGCAGGCCAGCTGATCTGGTGTGTGGAAAACACCTGGTACCCCAATTTCGTCTATGCCAAGATCGCGCCTGACGCGTCCATCATCTCCTGGATGGTGGCATTGAGCGCGATGGCCAGCACCTTCGGCTGCTTCGTCTGGGGAACAATGGGTGACAGACTGGCGAAAAGAAGACCGCAGATGCTGATCGGCTACGCGGCATGGGGCATTACGGTCATCCTGTTCGGCCTGACTGAATACTTCGATCATAAAAACATGACGACGCTGACCGTCCTCGTCGTTGCGGCGGACTGCGTGATGAGTTTCATCGGCGCGATGGCAAACGACTCCGGGTTCATCGCCTGGACCACCGATATCACGGAGGAAGGCAACCGCGGCAAGATGGGTGCGGTCGTCGCCGTCCTCCCGGTAGCCGGTACGATCCTCGGCGGGCTGCTCTTCGGCAAGATCATCGAGCAGATCGATTATTTCAAGTTCTTCATCGTGCTGGGCATTTTCCTCGCGGCCATGAGCGTGGGCGTTCACTTCATGGTAAAGGACGCTCCCGATGTTGTTCCGAATAAGGACCCGAAAGGATTCTGGCATCAGGTCTTTTCCGTTTTCGACTTCTCCATCCTGAAGAAGAACAAACTGATGCGGGACATCTGCCTCATCTTTTCCATTTATTTCATCGGATTCCAGATGTATTTCTCTCATCTGACGAACTTTCTCGTATATACACAGGGGTACTCGACCGGCAACGCCGGACTGGTTCTGGGTCTGCCCCTGATCGCCGCCCTGCCCTTTACGTTCCTCTGCTCCAAATATCTGGACAACGGCAAATTCTATAACGTCATGTATGTCTCGGTCGGGCTGACCGTTGCCGGTCTGCTGCTCGTCTGGGTCCCTAAGACTGTCGTAACGTGTCTCGGCATCTTCCTGTTCGGGACCGGTTACATGTGCATCTATCAGGCTCTGATGGTCATGCTGAAGAACAGTATGCCCGCCAGCATGCACGGTCAGTCAGAGGGAATCCGGCAGATCTTTTATGTCGTGATCCCGATGTGCGTCGGAACGCCGATCGGTTCCTTCCTGATCAAGCATTTCGGTTACGCCATGCAGAATGAATACGGCGTCGCAGGCTATTCCGCGAACTGGGTGGTCTTCATCACGGCCGCCCTATGGATGCCGCTGACCCTTATTCCCATAACCATAGCCAAAAAAGACTATCTGGAAAGTGTGAACCAAAATAGAAACGAGTAACGACGTCCGCAAAGGCCTTCTCCGGCACAAATTCGTCTATCATTTTTTAAGGATCCTGACTGGGTGGTGGTTCATCCTCTCCCAGAATTTTTCCTATGAATATTACAGGATCAAAGAAAAACCCGTCCTGATCCTTTCGACGCACAACTCCGACTTCGATCCTTTCCTGATGATCATCAGCTTAAGGAAGCATTTCAAGTTCGTAGCCAGCGCCAACATCATGTCCGGTCCTGTAGGGAAACTGATCGCTTTTCTGGTCGGGCCCATTCCCAGGGAAAAGGGAGCGGACGCGGACAAAACCGTCCAGCTGATCATCGACAACCTGAACGCAGGCATCGATGTCGCCATGTTTCCGGAAGGCAACAAATCCTGGGACGGTCTGACGAACTTCATTTCCAAAAGGACGGCGGAGATCTTCAAGGAGACAGACTGCGGTCTGGTCACCTACCGGTTTGACGGCGGTTATCTGCGTTCCCCGAGGTGGGCCAGATTCCCCCGCAAAGGAAAACTGTACGGCCGGGTCGTGAACGAATACTCTCACGATCAGCTGAAGGATCTTTCTGTTAACGAGATCTATGACATCATCGTGAAGGATCTTCAGGTGGACGCTTATCAGTACCAGGACGCACACCGTATCCCTTACCGGGGCGAAGCCCTGGCAGAAGGGATCGAGAACCTGACTTATCTGTGTCCGGTATGCCACCGGTTCGACACCATTCACGCAAAAGGAAACGTGTTCCGGTGCGACTGCGGAATGGAGGCCGTTTATGATGAATACGGCTATCTGAAGGGCAAAAAGATCCGGAAATACAACAACACCATCAAGTGGAACCGCTTCCAGAAACGCTGGCTCGCCCAGCATAAGGAAGAACTCAAAAAACAGATCAGCACACCCTTCTCAAAGGATGAGAAACTGCACCTGTATCAGATCGTCAACAACGAGCGGGTCCTGCTGAAAGATGACGTGACCGCGCAGCTGTACGGAGACCGCATCCTTCTGGAAGGTGACAGCGGCTACCGCTTGACGTTCCGCTGGAAAGAGATCGCCAAGATCGGCATGTTCCGCAACAACCGCCTGTTCCTGACCTACGCAGACAAGCGGTACGAACTGGAACGCCCGTCCGGCTTTCCCCTGATCAAGTATTTCTCCCTGTGGAGGGTCCTTACCGACAAAGTTCTGGTTTAGCGAGGAGGAGACACCCGTGAAGATCGCCGTCATCACCGGAGGAGGTTCCGGCCTCGGATCGGTCTATCTGTCGGTCATCCGGAACCGTTATCCGGATCTGGACGAATACTGGATCCTCGACATACAGAAGGAGAAACTGGAAGAGGCGGCCGCAGCCGACAGGAAGGTCCGTCCCGTCGTCCTGAATCTTGCGGATCCGGCGTCGTATCCCCTGCTCCATGACCTGCTGGAAGAGGCTCACGCGGACGTCCGCATCCTGATCAACAATGCCGGCGTTGAGACGGTCGCTTCCTTTGCGGAGGCTCCGGAGAAAGCGCTCGTAAACACGGTCAAGGTCAATGCCGAGGCGGTCATGCGGATCGACAAGATCTGTATCCCATTCATGGGAAAAGGAAGTTTTATCATCCATACCGCTTCGATCTACGCCTTCTCGCCCATGCCCGGCGACGCTGTCTACGCCGCTTCCAAAGCCTTTGTCCGTTCCCTTTCTCTTGCGCTCCATGAGGAACTGAAAAAGAAAGGGATCAATTCGATGGTGCTCAATCCGGGCGGTATGAAGACCGCGCTGGACAGAAGCGACCTGAGAAAAAAAGGCTTCTCCATGCCCTATCTGGATATGAGAGCCGTGGCGGAAGGAGCGCTGGCTCACGCCGAAAAAGGAAGGGCTTCGTATACCCCGCGGCTGTACTACCGCCTGTACGGGCTGTTCTGCAAACTGCTCCCCTCGTCTTTAGCAGCCAGGATCCTTGGAAGAAAGTATCTGTAACGTTCTGACAACATCACAGCCCGCCTCTGTTTTCCGCAGAGGCGGGCTGTTTTTGTTGTGCTATGACATTCACCTTTGGGATACAGTAAACAGCGAGTAGAAGTAGCCTTTTTTCTCCATCAGCTCATCGAAACTTCCCTGTTCTTCGATCCCGCCATTCTTCAGCGTGAACACGCCGTTGCACCTGCGGAGGATATTCTCATCCAGATCATGGGTTACGATCACGCGGGTGTATCCGTCCAGTTTCAGGATCGCGTCCAGCACCTCAAATGATGTCTCGGCATCCAGAGAGGCCGTAGCCTCGTCCACGAACAGTACGGGTGTTTTGCGCAGCAGAGCTCTGGCGATGGAGATCCGCTGTCTCTCGCCGCCGGAAAGTCCGGAACCGTTTTCACCGCAGAGGTAGTCCGCTCCTTTCTCCTCGATGAGCCTGTTCAGGCCGGAAAGCCGTACCGCCAGTTCGATCTCCTTCTGGGGGAACTCGGAAAACATGGTGATATTGTCGCGTATGGTGCTGTTGAACACGAACACGTTCTGCTGAATGATGGACACAAGATCATAGAGCGATCCAGTGGAAACGGTTTTGAGTTCTGTCCCGTCGTAGAGGATCTCCCCCTGATAGTTTTTTGATGCCGCCATCAGGAGATTCAGAAGCGTCGACTTGCCGCTTCCGGAGCTTCCGACCAGCGCGTAACAGCCGCCGGCACGCAGATCCATGTCCACATTTTCCAATACGTTTTTACCATCTTCATAGGAAAAGGACAAATCACGGACAGAAATCCCTTCGCTGAGACTCGGAGCGATCTGCTCCCCCTCATCGGGGATATTTTTGTTCAGCGCTTGAGACAGTTTGTCGATAAGACTGTAAGCGGACATCATGCCGGCGAAAAAGGCCGGGAACGTCTGTATCGGACCCAACACGTAGTTCAGAAGCTGCACAAAGACAATGGCGGTACCTGCCGTGATGCCTTTGCCGGAGAGCGCGAGCGCGGCTGCTACAAAGAACACACCGAACTGCAGGACCGCTCCTGCAATACCGGAGGCATTTCTGACCAGCACATTGACTTTCGTCCGCTCTTTCGAGGCTTCCGCTACGTCTCCGTTGCTGAGACCGTGCAAATGGGTAATGCTTTTTTCCGCTTTGAAACTCTTGATCACAGAGAATCCCATAAGCGCATCCTTCAGCATGCCGGTGTATCTCTCTTTTTTATCGGAAGCGTTCTTTTCCGCTATTGCCGCCTTGTTCCCCAGGATTACGGAGACGATGATGGGAAGCAGGGAGAAACCGATGGATACAGCTGTCAGAAGGGGATTGATCCAGAGCATGAGACCCAGCGCACCGACAAATGCGATACCGACCTCAAAGGTTTCCTGCAGCCTTCCGAGATATTCCGTTTCGATCGTGTTGACGTCGTTGGACAGCGCGGAGATATAGAGCGAACTGTTTTCGCCGGAGAAAGCCTGAATGCCTTTTTCCATAAGCCGGTCAAAGACGTATTCCCGGTACTGTTTCATCGCTTTTGCGCGGAATTCGGACAGGAAGATCCGGTCAAGCATTCCTCCCGCCAGAAACAGCGCGATTGCTACTCCCGTGACGGTAAGGAGCGTTACGAAACTGTAGGGACAATTGCCGGAGATCAGATCGGAGGTTTCTTTGATGAGCCAGGAGATCACCAGTTCTGAGGCAGCAGTGAGCAACGCTGCCAGCACGGTCATGGCGAAGTTGAATCTGTTTCCGCGGAACAGCGCCATGATGAACGGGCGCCGCAAGGCTCTGATTTCTTTCTTATCCATTTTGATTCTCCTGTTTAGAGAGGGA
>JAEEGL010465277.1_pt1 | contig 14526 bp, 6 predicted proteins | sample 9134231 | NCBI WGS metagenome assembly JAEEGL01 (sample SAMN16246548, study PRJNA631951) | gut metagenome | biome: gut microbiome; feature: rumen; material: fiber-attached | host: Bos | place: Iran: Karaj | collected 2018-10
ATGCGTTCCGGTTTGCAAAGGTCGGACTTCGGAATTTTGAGACGCCGTTTCTGACTTTTGAAGCGGGACTTCTGTTCGCTGAAGTATGGCTGCGGTCCGCACGGGGTGTTTTGGCGTTAATAATGTTGAAAAACACCGGCAGAATGGCTTTTTTTCAATATTTCTCTGTACTTTTGCAGTTTGTAACAGAAAAAATAAATAGAAACAATCTGATAAAACTATCTATGAAGATCAAACAAATGACAATGATTGCGCTGCTGGGCCTGGCTATAGTCCCGGCCTGGGCGCAGACGGACAAGTATGACGGTGCTCCCGTGGACATACTGCCGTTGGAAAATCCGAATTTCGGCCTGATGCATCACAAGACCAGCACGGATGCCAAGACCAAGAGTGTGAGTGCCAAGTATCGCGCCGGTCGCCCCGACCACGTGAACAATGCTCTGTTCAAATCGTTCGTGCCGGTGTTCAACCAGGACCGCGGCTCGTGCGGCTCGGCCGGTGCCGTGCGCTACATGTTTACATCGGAGGTCGCCTCGTTCCGCAATGTAGATGCCTCTGACGACAACAACAGCTATCCCAGCCACTTCACGTGGCTGACCACGTACTCCCACTCTGACAAGCGCCAGATACTGCGCCACGTGGGTGTGCCCTCGGCCGCCGTCTATGGCGGACGCACGTATTCGGCCCTGTTCGGCTCGCAAGACTACAGCTGGAACAACTACGGTTGGATGCAAGGTTACGACAAGTGGTACAGCGCCATGTTCAACCGCCTGCAAAACGCCTGGTCGTTCCCCATCAGCCTTGAAACAGAAGAAGGCCGCGAGGCCCTGAAGCACTGGATGTGGAATCACAACGGCGACGACGACTTCATCTGCGGCGGTGTGGCCCAGATTGGTGTGGCCAGCGCCGTGACGCAAAAGGCCATTCCCAACACGGCTGCCAACCAGGAAGCCGGCGTGGTGGGCATGAAGTATGTGGGCTCGTGGGGCGAGACCTACGACCACTCGCTGACCATGGTGGGCTATGACGACCGCATCGAGTTTGACCTTGACGGCAACGGCGTGTGCGGCGAGGCCGAGAAAGACGAAGTGGGCGCCTGGATCATCGTCAACAGCTGGGGCGCCGGTTGGGCCAACAAAGGCTTCATCTACTGCCCCTATGCCTATGCCGGACCGTGGAAGCCCCGCGCCGACAAATCGAAGGAATTCTTCAAGCCGACGGTATATTTCATCCGTAAGAACTACCGCCCGATACGCACCTTCAAAATCAAGATGGACTACACCTACCGCAGCGAAATCGCCCTGTCGATAGGTATCGCTTCCGACACATCGGCCACGAAGCCCGAACTCACGCTCGAAATGGAACACTTCCGCTATGCCGGTAACAACAGCATCAGCGGCAAGGATCCCGACGCAGAAATGCCGATGCTCGGCACATGGGCCGACGGCGTGCACGACGAACCGATGGAGTTCGGTTACGACGTGACCGACCTCACCTCGGGCTTCGACCGCACGAAACCCCTCAAATACTTCTTCATCGTGAAGTCAAAGAGCGGTGCCAAGGGTACGGGTCACATCTACAACGTATCCCTGATGGACTACGAACTCGACCCCAACGGCCTGGAAACGCCCTTCCCCATGGAAGTGACTGAACTCTCCGGCGGCGGCAAGACCACGATGGTATCAATGGTGGCCACCGGCGAACCGGCAGCCAAACCGCGTAACCTCGTCCTGAACGACGGCAAACTGCAGTGGGACGCTCCTGCCCAAGTGTCGCTGAAACTGACGGGCTACAATGTGTATGCCGACGGCGTGCTCATCGACAGCCTCACCGCCGACGCCACATCCTACACGGTAGCCACCGGCTCCACGCTCAGCTATAGCCTGAAAGCCCGCTACGCCTCCAACGGCGGAACGCTGCTCTCGGCCATGAGCAACCAGGTGCGCGCCGCAGCCAATGAAGAGGCATCAACGGACAACTATGTATACAACTTCCAGGACGACATCTTCACGGTGCCCGACCTGCTGAACGAATACTGTCCGGAGTTCACACTGGAATTCTGGGTAAAACTGAAAAGCAGTGTAAGACATCCGCAGGACATTGGCGGTTTCGACATTTTTGCCCTTCAGATGACGGCTTCACGTACCATCAGCTTCGGCTGGGAGACACTCAACAGCGGCCACGCCTACCGCGAGTCGGCTGTGACGCTTGCCGCCGACCGCTGGAACCACGTGGCCCTCGTGGTGGACAAGAACACCATGTCTGTCTATGTGAACGGTTCGCGCAAGAAGCAGTTCTCCTCCGTTTCCTACAACGGCGTGCCTGCCTTGGGTGAGCTGAACTTCGGCAGCATAGGCAACCCCCTCAACTGCTATCTCGACGAAATACGTATATGGAAGAAAGCATGCACCTCGCGTGAACTGCTCTACAACAACCGTCAGCCCATTGCCCGTCCTGACCTGCAAGACGACCTGATGGCCTACTTCAAAATGGACCTTATCGATGATAACGGCGAGACCAAACTGCGCGACTGTGCCCGTGGCCACCATGGCATTTTCGTGGACTACAACCCCGAAGCCCGTGAAGTGGACAACTCGTTCCTGACGATGAAGCGTGAGTCGAACGCCAACTTCTCCATCTCGGCCGGCCCGCACTATCCCGGTGACAACATTGAACTGACGGCCAATTCGCTGCTCTCTGCCACGGGTTGGAAGTGGGAAGTGCCCGGCGCCGACGTTGACAACCTGAACTCACAGAAGGCCCAGGTGGTTTACAACGAAGTGGGCAAATACCCCGTTTCCCTTACCGTGACCGATGTTGACGGCACCGACACCACCAAGGTGGACACCATCGAAATCGTGGCCGCTCCCGAACCCGTCGTAGATTTCAACATTCCCGCCGAGATATTGCCGGCAGGCGAGCGCTTCAGTTTCGTCAACAAGTCAACCGCCCCGGGCAGCCGTTTCGTATGGACCATGAAGGGTGCTGACGAAGAAACAGTGAACGGCACCAATGCCGGTGCAACCTATAACAACGCCGGCACATACGACGTCACCCTCACGGCAGTCAGCTCCTCCGGCAACAAGTCGGTGACCAAGCAAGTGACTGTGACCAAGGCCGCCCCACGCTCCGCCTTCAACGTCAGCCCGCGCTACATCATCAAGGGCGAAGAGGTCTACCTCACCGACCATTCGCGCTACCAGCCCACGTCGTGGTTCTGGCTCATCACTAACAACGGCAACAACTCCGGTGTCGTAGGCCAGAAGTCATCGTTCACCCCCGACAAGGCCGGTTTCTACAATGTCTCGCTCACAACCACCAACGACCAGGGCAAGAGCACGGTGGAAGAAAAGAACGCTTTCATCGTGGCCAACGCCGACTCCAAGAACGGCCTGCACTTCGGTGGCGACAACCAGTTGCTCACCTTCGACTGCCCCTTCGATGCCGCCACAAGTTCCTTCACCGTAGAGTGGTGGATGAATCCTTCAAAGCTCGAAGGCGCCTTCTCGATGCAGTGCGGCAGCGCGCTGACCTTCTCGACCGATGCCCTCGGCGTCATCAGCGTGGCCAACAGCCGCTCCGCGTTCAAGAGCAGCAACAACTTTGTAATAGCCAACGAGTGGCACCACTATGCCGTTGTCTATAATGCCGGCCGCGGCACATTCTACCGCGACGGCGAGTTGATCAATACGACAACCAACACCATCGGTGTGCCTGCCGCCGACCTCAGCGGCAAATTCGTCATCGGTACTGCCAAGAACGGCATGAACACCATGATGGACGAACTGCGCGTCTGGGGCAAGAACTTCACCCAGGACCTCGTCCGCCAGTATGCCAACCAGCCCATCGAGGACGTGAAAGCCGCCGAAGAAAACGATGCCCTCCTGCTGTACTACAACTTCAACCAGGGCAGCGGCAATGTCACCGACCAGACCAGCGGTCAGCACGACGGCGTGCGCTCGGGCTTCGGTCCCGACGGCGATGCCTGGGGTCTCTCCATGGGTGTCTTCACGCTCAACTTCGACCAGATCAAGAAGAGAAACGTATCGTCAACCTACCTGACCAACTACCGCAAGAACTTCCTCTACGATGCCGACGCTCCCGTTCAGGGCACAAGCTACTTCAAGGTGCTCAGCGACGGTAACAAATCGACGTGGCAGACGGAGAACGCCGTCACCGAGGGCGACATCATCACCGGCGTACACGTTGAGAAGTCCACCGGCCTCATGGCCATGCGCACCCGCTACAGCAACTTCGCTGCCACGCTGAAAGACCATAAGATCTTCCAGACTCTGAAACTCAAGAAGGGCATCTACACCCTCAGCATGGATTTGGCCCGCTCCAGCTACAGCGGCAGCGGCAGCATCTATTTCGCCGTCAACGAAGGCACCAGCCTGCCCAACACCGTTGACATGGCTACTGCCACCGATGCCGTCGACCTCGTGTCGCAGGGCAACCGCGAGCTCCGCTTCATCGTCACCGAAGATGATGCCGAATTCACCATCGGTCTCGTCTTCAACGTCACCGGCTACATGAGCTGGGCCGTCAACGAGTTCAAGCTCATGTGCGAGGAAATCGAGGTGCAGCAGGCCGACGGCATCCGCAGCCTCCGCGACGCCGTAGAAAAGGGCGCCCAGGCAGCCATCCGGCCCATTGCCGGCGGTGTGAGCGTCTATAGCAGCGACATCCAGCTTGTCACCGTATGCGACGTGCAGGGACGCATCCTCTTCAGCGAGAAGATGAGCGGACTGCAGCGCATCGCCTTGCCCGTAGGCATCTACATTGTCAACGGCACCAAGGTGGCCGTGACCAAATAAGGAGCAGGGCGTTCCCTGACATCCCACTCTCTCCCCAAGGGGCGGTTGCTTTGGCAGCCGCCCCTTGCGATTGACTGGCCGTCTTCAGAAGCACAAAACGGACTTGGGCGTGACGAAAACGCATTTGTGTGTGACGAAAACGCATTTGGTTTTTTAAACAGATAAAAACGCTTTCTGTCGTCAGAGAACAGTCCGTCAAGACAGCGAGAAGACAGATCCAGATACTAAAAAGGGTATTTTTTGCCGAAGAAATGCATTTTTTCATCCAAAAAAATTTGGTATTTCTCTTTTTTTTTTAGTTTTGCAGCCATAAAAGAACAATAACAACAGTCCATTAACTCGAAAAGAAAAGTGCAATGAAAAAGCAATGGTTTTATGTCTTCCTCATTTTTGGCGTGTGGGCTTCTGCCTCTATGGCCCAGGCGCTGTATGCCGGCGATCCCTTCAAATGGAACGAACTGAAGACCGGCGACGAGATACTTTTGGGCAATGGTGGAACCAAGGACGGCAGGATGGTTGCCGGCCGCGATTTCGGTCAATTCCTTTGCGGATATACCGTAGCGGCCAATGGCGGGCAAACGGGGCTGTCGCTTGCCAAAACCGACACCCTCAACTTTGCCAGCAACACCGACCCCTCGGGGCATGTGCTTTCAGATGCCAACGTGTGGATTCTCGAAGATGCCGGACGCGTGAAAACACTTGCGAACGAAGACTACCCGGCCTTCTTCCTGAAAAACAAGAAAACGGGCGAGTACATCGAGGCTTTCACCGTGCCGGCCGACGGTGTCGTGTCGCACACCACGCCCTCGAAAGAGCATGCCACCCCGTTTGTGTTCCGCAGTGCCGATACCTATAGGCAAACGGAGACCAACCTGTTGAAGATGTTTGAAGCCGACCCGGATTACGGTGCCCTGCTGTCGCACTATGAAGTGACAAAAGACACGCTAACCGGTCTCGACACAGGCGTTTGGTATCAGTTGGGCCACTATTGGGACAACACTTATACCTATTATGGCACCGACATTGACAAAGTGGCCTGGAATGTGCTGAAAGTAGCCTCCACGGAGTCATGGGAGAAGAAAGTGTCCGACTACCTGGTTAGTATAATTGGAACCAAAACATTCATAGCAGGCACCGACCCCGGCATGTTCGGCGAAAAAGAGTTAAAAGCGTATGAGAATGTGCTGGTGAGTATTTATGACGCTGTTGATTACGGCTATTACCCCGGCGGAACAGGCATCATTGACGACTCCCAGTGGGGAGAATGGTATCGGCAGCTGATAGCCGCCTACAAAGCCGTCCTGGCCAGCCAGGTGCCGCTCACCGACGGATTTTACTACATCATTATTGACAATGACTACAGCAACTACTACCTTTCGGTCGAGGCCGCTTATTACCCGCCAGCCTACAAGGCGGGCAACGACCGTAAGTTGTGGTATGGTCCCTTGGAGATAAACAGTGCCCAGTATGTATGGCAAATCACCAAGACGGGCGAAGAAACGTATAGCGTCAAGAACTTGGCTCAAAACACTTTTCTGGGCTATGACGACGTCGACGGACATATCACTATGGGCGAGACACCCGCGTGCGGGTATGCCTTTGTGTCACATTTGAACAGCCGGTGGAATCTTATTCCCGACAAGAGCGACGGTCTCACCGGTGGCCTTTGGACGAAAATAGTCGGTAAGGAAGGGGAAACCGGTTATATGTCGCGAAGCGACGATTTGCCCAAAGGCGAAGTCCGCCTCGTTGCACCCTCGGCTAAAGATCTGGCACTGATGGGCGTGAAAGTTGTCGCACCCGATGGCCCGCGCGACAATACCGTCTATTCCCTTGACGGCAAACGTGTGAGTGAAAACGGAACGAGAGGTCTGCCCAAAGGCATCTACATTGTCAACGGCACCAAGGTGGCCGTGACCAAATAAGGAGCAGGGCGTTCCCTGACATCCCACTCTCCCCAAGGGGCGGTTGCTTTGGCAGCCGCCCCTTGCGCGTGGCTGGCGGGGACGATGGCGGCGTCGCGGCCGGCAAAGGTCGGACTTCGGCCGGACGAAACGCCGTTTCGTCGGAACGAAGTGGGACTTGTGAAAAACCAACTCCGTTTTCGTGCGCACGAAAACGGAGTTGGTTGCGGCGAAAGCAGATTCAGATTAAACCAAAAAGCGTTGGAAACGTCAAAAAAACACAAAATGGACGGCCAACGGGACGATGTACAAAAAAACGGCGCAAAAACGGCTTTTTTCCTGCAATTTCATCGGCCGTGATTGAGGTTTTTCAAAAAAGAATGAGTAACTTTACATCGCAAAAAATGGCCTTTCTGCACTTGAGGCACGGGGCCGGCTTGCGTTTTGTTAATTATAAAATATTGAAAATAAAGAAAGATGAGTATCTTGAAGATTTTTAATCAAGGTGCGCGTCGGGTGTGTCTGCTCGGCGTGCTGTTGGTTGCTGCGGCAAGTGTATATGCCGAAACCAACGAAAATTTGTTGATACGCCTGCGCAATCAGATGGCGCAGACAAGTGATGCCAAGGCCCAGTTGGCCATAATGGACCAGGTGGGCCAGGTGGGCACGTTCCAGGCCCTGGCCTTCGCCGCCGAATGGCTGGGCAACCCGTCGAAGGCTCTGGCCAAGTCGGCCGCCAAGGCCGTGGTGGACATTGCCACGAAGCATCCGGAATATAACGGCACGAACACCCGCGCGTGGGTGGGCCGTGCCCTGCCTCTGGTGAAAGGCGAAACGAAAGCCCGCGCCAAGGCCTATCTGCTCATCATGCCCAAGGACGAGCCGGGCTACGTGAGCCTGTTCAACGGCAAGGACCTGACCGGTTGGAAGGGCCTGGTTGAGAACCCCATCAAGCGCGCCAAGATGACCAGCGACGAGCTGGCCAAGGCTCAGGTGAAGGCCGACGAGACAATGCGCAAGGACTGGGCCGTGGAGAACGGTCTGCTCTGCTATGTGGGCCATGGCTACGACAACATCTGCACACAGGAGATGTATGGCGACTTCGAGATGCTTGTTGACTGGAAGCTCGACCCCAACGGCAAGGAGCCCGATGCCGGCATCTATCTGCGCGGCACGCCCCAGGTGCAGATATGGGACCTCTCCCGCGTGAACGTGGGTGCCCAGGTGGGCAGCGGCGGCCTGTATAACAACCAGAAGAACCCGAGCAAGCCCACATGCGTGGCCGACAACAAGCTGGGCGAGTGGAACACGTTCTACATCAAGATGGTGGGCGACCGCGTGACCGTGGACCTCAACGGCGAGCGCGTGGTGAACAGCGTCATCCTGGAAAACTATTGGGACCGCTCACAGCCCATCTTCCCCGTGGAGCAGCTGGAACTGCAGGCCCACGGCAGCAAAGTGTATTACCGCGACATCTATGTGAAACGCCTCAAGTAACGCTGAGGACGCCACAACGACGTATAATCAACTTAAATAATAACTATACAAAACCAAAACAATGAAGACGAACAGACGTACGTTTTTGAAGACATTGGGAGGCGTCGGACTCTTTTCCATCGTGCCTCGCAAGGTATTGGGCGGCACGGGTTACATTGCCCCCAGTGACCAGCTCACGAAAGGTATCATCGGAACGGGTGGTATCGGTATGTCAGCCTCTCACTTCTCCACCTCCGAGGCTTGCCGCCTGGTGGCCGTGTGTGACGTGGACAAGAAACACCTGGACAACGCAGTGACCCAGGGTAAGAAACGCTTCAATGAAGACCTGAAAGCCTACGACGACTTCCGCGACCTCATCAGCGACCCCAATGTGGACATCGTTCACATTGCCACTCCGCCCCACTGGCACGCCCTGATGTCCATCGCGGCAGCCAAGGCCGGCAAGGACATCTGGTGCGAAAAGCCCATGACACGCACCATTGGCGAAGGTAAAGCCGTGGTAGAAGCCGTGAAGCGCTACAACCGCATCTTCCGTCTGAACACATGGTTCCGTTTCAAGGACACATTCTACGGACTGGGCACCACCGTTCAGCCCCTGAAGAAACTCGTCGACAGCGGCATGCTCGGCTGGCCCCTCAAGGTGGTCGTAAGCGGCACGACAGGTTTCACCTGGAAATTCTTCTGGGTAGGTAAGGAAAACCTGGTTCCCCAACCGGTTCCCGCCAACCTGAACTACGACATGTGGCTCGGCCCGGCTCCCTTCAAACCCTACAACGAGCACCGCACACACCAGACCTTCCGCGGCTACTGGGACTACGACGGCGGCGGCCTGACCGACATGGGTCAGCACTACCTCGACCCCGTGCAGTATCTGCTTGGAAAGGACAAGACTTCGCCCGTGAAGGTGGAAGTGGACGCCCCGCAGCAGCATAGCGATGCCGTAGGTATCTGGCGTAAGATCACCTACACCTATGAAGACGGTTGCCAAATCGTGCTCGAGGGCGAAGGCTTCGAGAGCAAAGGCAAGACAGCCTTCATCGAAGGTCCGAAGGGCAAAGTGTTCAGAGGCTTCGAATGCACCATCCCCGACGTGATGAACAAACTGGCCGAACTGCCCGATCCCGAACCGCAGCGCACGGACTTCCTGGAGTGCGTACGCACCCGCCAGAAGTTCGCCCTCAACGAAGAAAACGGTCACCGCAGCTGTACGCTGGTTAACCTCGGAGCCGTGGCCCTGCGCCTGAACCGCTCAGTGCTCAACTTCGACCCCGTGAACCAGGTATTCGTCAACGACGACGCTGCCAATGCGCTCATCTATCAGCCCATGCGCGGCCCGTGGCATCTCTAATCAAATTCATCAACCAGTATAAAGAATAAAAAGATGAAAAAGATAAATATTTCCATATTGCTTTTTATCGTCTCCATGACGTTCGGGCTCAACGCCTCCGCACAGCTCGACAGCCGCAACCGCACGGTGGAGACCATTGTCATTGACAACCTGGGACAACTGCCCGCTCAGAACGCCAGAAGATACAACCAGGTGATGAGCGAACTGGCCGGTACAGGCGAAAACGGCATTACCCTGCTCGCAGGTATGCTGGGCCCGGCTGCCACGACCAAGAACGCTACGTTCGAATATGCCCTCAACAGCGTAGTCGATTACGTGATGGAGCCGGGTAAGGAAAACCTCCGCGCCGGTGTCCGCAAGGGTATCATCAACGGTCTGGCCAAAGCTGCTGACAAGGACAACAAGGCTTTCCTGCTCACACAGCTCCAGAAAATAGCCACGGCCAACGAAGCCGGCATCTTTGAATCCTACCTGAAGGACAGCTACCTGCAGGATTATGCCGTACGCGGTCTGGCCGCACTTCCCGGCATCGACAACAAGGTGGTTGACCTGATGAAGGCTTCTGCCCCCAACGCCGGTCTGGCCTACATTGCCGGTTTCAAGAAACTGCAAGCTGCCGAGCCTATCCTCATTGACTGGAAGAAGACGGCTGACGCCAAGACGCAGAACGCTATCAACAACGCTCTGGCCAGCTGTGGCGGCGCTGCTGCCATTGCAGCCCTCCAGCCCGAGGTAAGCAAGCTCGCCTTTGCCGACGACCCCACGGATGCCACCAATTCATATCTGGCACTGCTGGGCAACTGCAATAACAGCAAGACAGTCCTTGCTGCTGCCAAGTCGCTCGTCAAGGCTAAGATTCCCGCCGTGCGCTGTGCCGGTTTGGAACTGCTGCTTAAGAACGACAGCAAAAAGGCTACGAAGAATATCCTTGCCGCATTGAAGGACCCCTGCCGCCAATACCGCGCCACTGCCCTTGACTTTGCACAGGATGCCGTTGGTTCCGGTATCATCAGTACCGTTGCCGGCAAGTTCAAAGGTTTCAAACCCGAGGCTCAGACCGACATCGTCCGTTGGCTTGGCAACAATAAAGCCGCCGACCAGATTGACGTCGTAACGACTGCCATGAAGTCATCCAACACCGACCTTGCAGCCGCAGCCATCGAAGCTGCCGGTCGCATCGGTGGTGAAAAGGCTCTCACGGCCATTGTAGGCCAGCTCGGTGGGGCCAATGCCGCTGCTGCCAGCAAAGCCCTGTTGGCTTTCAACGGTGATGTTAAGAACGGCGTAGTCAGCGCCCTCTCTTCCACCGATGCCAACGTGGTCAAGGAAGCCCTGAAACTGGCCTCCACCCGTCGCATCAGCAGTGCTTACGGCAAGGTGCTTGACTTGACGAAGTCCTCCGACGCAACCATTAAGGACGCTGCTTACGATGCCCTCCAGGGCGTGGCTACGGCCGACAAATTCGCTGAAATCAGCCAGATGCTCAATGCATCCAGCGGTGCCACCACCGCCAAGTTGCAGGCCGCTGCCAAGAGTGCCATCCAGGGACTCAGCGCCGACCGTCAGTACAGCACCATCAACAGCGCCATGGCCAGCACCAAGAACGCTGCTCTCTACTATCCGCTCCTGGCTCAGGCCGGCAACTCTGCCTCCATTGCCAAGTTGCTCCAAGAGTACAAGAGCGGCAGCAACAAGGCTGCTGCCTACAAGGCTCTGCTTGATGTGAACAACGCCGAAATGATCCCGACGCTCTACGATCTGGCAAAGGATAATGCCGGAGAGAAGGACGCCGCTCTTGCCCGTTATCTCACTTTGGCCAAGGCCACACCGGCCACTCCCGAAGCCAAATACCTGCTCTACAACCAGGCTCTCGGCCTCAATCCGTCTGCCAAAGTAGCCAACAGCTTTATCAGTGCTTTGGGTGACACCAGAACACAGTCGGCCCTCAACGTCGTTAGCCAGTATCTGGACAACGCTGCCACGGCTCCTGCCGCCGCTGCCGCTGTGAAGACTATCATCAGCAAGAACGAATCCCTCCAGGGTGGTGACCTCAACAAGGGCATCCTCAAGAAGGCCCAGGCCGTTTATGCTGACATCAAGGCCAAGAACCCCGCCGATGCCGACGCCGGTTATGCCGTTGACGAAATCAACCTGCTCGCCGGCAAGATGGGCGACCGCGGCTATGCCGACATTGAAAAGGGTAAGAAATACGAGAACTTCGAACTCCTTGTTGACTACAAGGGCGAAGGCGCTGTCTTCGCACACGCCACCGAAGTGGTGAAACTCGCCAATCCCGTGGCTTTCAATGAAACCAACGTGAATGTTCAGGGCAAGGCCAACGCCGTGGCTACTGACAAGGACGAGTGGAACACGCTTTACATGAAGGTTGTCAACGACCGCGTTTCCGTAAAGGTTAACGGTCAGACCGTGGCCGACAATGCCATCATCAAGAACGGCAACCCCACCGGTCTCATCGACCTCAACGGTGTGCAGACCCGCAGCGCCCAGGTGAAGGAGCTCGCTTCCACGCCTATCTTCACGCTCTCTCCCGAGGAGAAAAAGCAGGGCTTCGAAGTCCTCTTCGACGGCCGCTCGCTCGAGAAGTGGCACGGCAACACTACCAGCTATGTTCCCGTTGACGGAAACATTTACGTTTCTGCCCACTACGGCGGCAACGGCAACCTCTACACCAACAAGAAGTACAGCGACTTCATCTATCGCTTCGAATTCTGCTTCGATGTAGTAGGTGTGAACAACGGTATCGGTCTCCGCACCAGCGACGGTGTTGACGCCGCTTACGAAGGCATGGAAATCCAGGTGCTCGACAACATGGCCGACATCTACAAGAACCTGGCTCCCTACCAGTACCACGGCTCCGTCTATGGCATCCACATCCCCAAGAAGCTCGACTTCGGTCCCATCCGCACATGGCATACCGAGGAAATCGTAGCCAAGGGCGATTATATTAAGGTAACGGTCGATGGCACCGTGGTAACCGAGTGCAACATCCGCGAAGCCTGCAAGGGCCACAACGTAGCTCCCGACGGCAGCCAGCACAACCCCTACACCATTGACCACAAGAACCACCCGGGCCTCTTCAACAAGGAAGGTTACATCAGCTTCTGCGGCCACGGCCCCGGTGTCATGTTCCGTAACATCCGCATCCTCGACCTCAGCAAGCAGGGTGCCAAAAAAGGAAAGTCCAAGAAATAATGGTAAAAGGAGAGAACAGTAATGGGCATCACCCGATGCCGGCTTCGGTAGTTGCTATCGGAGCCGGCAATCGGATGCGCACTTACATGCACTATGCGGCACTTCATCCTGACGAAGTGCGTCTCGTAGCAATCGTTGAACCCGATCCCATCCGTCGCAACACGATGGGCGACCAGTTCAGTGTGCCCATGGAGCACCGTTTCGTACACTACGACGACTTCTTCGCCAGCCCCGTGCCTGCTGATGCCATTATCTTGTGCACTCCCGAGAATGAGCACTATCGCCCGTGCATGCAAGCCATTGAGCTTGGCTACCATGTGCTTTTGGAGAAACCCATAGCCCAGACCCTTCAGGAATGTCAGGACATGGCCGATGCCGCCCGCCGCAAGGGTGTCATCGTCAGCGTGTGCCACGTGCTGCGCTACCACCCCTTCTTCCTGAAGGTAAGCGAACTTGTCCGTTCCGGCGACTTGGGACACATCATCAGCATCAACCATACCGAGGGCGTAGGTCTCGACCGCGCCACCCATGGCTATGTGCGCGGCATCTGGAATCGCGAAGAAAACGGCAACCCCATGCTTCTGGCCAAGTGTTGCCACGACGTCGATTTTCTGCTCTGGATCACCGGCCGCAAGTGCCGCAAGGTGTCCTCCTTCGGCTCCCTGCGCTGGTTCCGCAGCGAGAACGCGCCGCGCGAGGCTACCGACCGTTGCATCGACTGCCCCCTCGACGGCAAATGCCCTTACTCGGCCGTTGACCTCTACTGGCGACGCCGCGAGTGGATCAGCAATTTCGACGTGCCCCAGGGACAGACCATCGAGGATGTCATCCAGCGGGAACTTCGCGAAGGCAAGCAGGGCCGCTGTGTCTTCCGTTGTGAAAACAACGTGGTGGACCACCAGGCCCTCCTCATGGAACTCGACGACGAAACCCTCGTGAGTATGACCATGGACATCTTCACGCTCAACGACTATCGTACCACCAAGATTTGTCTGACCGGCGGTGAAATCATCTGCGACGAACATACCATCACCGTCACCGATTTCGCCACCCGGCAGCAAAAGGTTTACGATTTTGCCGGCACGCTGGAGCAACCCTACCATGCCGGAGCCGACCTGAGGATAATGGAAGAATTCCTCCGTGCCATACATGGCGAGGAAACCCATCTCAACACGCTCATCGACGAGTCCATACAGAGCCATCTGGTGTGCTATGCTGCCGAGCGCAGCAGACTCACCGGTCAGACCATCAACATTTGACCTTTTCGGAAAAGGCACAGATTAGTGTAAAGAACCAAAAGAAATTTTTTCATCCTATAGATGACCGTGGAGGGCGCCCCGCAGGGGCCCTCCACGGTCTCTTTTTTATGTCAGCGGCCGGCCCGAGATGACGAAATCCGATTTCGGCGCCACGAAAACGCATTTGGTCGTGACGAAAACGCATTTAGTTTTTCAGAAACATAAGGTCGGCGGATAGAAATCTCAGGTTTTCTTATCGTCTGTCCTCTCATTTATTTGTAAATTTGCACCATATAATGCAACCACCAAAACCCATAGGAATAATGTCACAACCGTTGCTGATTTACAATACCCTCACGCGGCAGAAGGAACTCTTCCGCCCGCTCCACGAGGGGCGCGTGGGCATGTATGTCTGCGGCCCCACCGTCTATGGCGACGCCCACCTGGGCCACGCCCGTCCGGCCATCACCTTCGACGTCGTCTTCCGCTACCTGCAGCACATAGGCTAC
>JAEEGL010857598.1_pt1 | contig 14526 bp, 15 predicted proteins | sample 9134231 | NCBI WGS metagenome assembly JAEEGL01 (sample SAMN16246548, study PRJNA631951) | gut metagenome | biome: gut microbiome; feature: rumen; material: fiber-attached | host: Bos | place: Iran: Karaj | collected 2018-10
ATCATTGAGATAATCATCAGTGCTATCAACGAAGTATATTCGTCCAGTTCATGAAACACCGTGTCCTTGCTAAACTCGCTCAGTTCCGTATCCATGAACTGGCCAGCAAATCTTTCAATAAATTCTTGAATTTCCATAATGTATATTGTATATTGTGCAATTATAAACTTTCAATTCTCAACTTTCAATTCTCAACTTCCAATTCTCAACTTTCAATCTCCTTTACATCAGTCTCTTTGCCGGGTTTCCCATGACTGTTGTCCCGGCTTTCACGTCCTTGATGACAAAGCTCTGTGCAGCCACATGTGCTCTGTCCTCTACTGTCACATTATGACTAATGACCGCCGACGTGTGTATAATCACTTCGTTCTCTATCACTACGCCTCCCACGCATGTCACTCGGGTATCTATGCGATTATAATCACCGATGCGGGCATCGTGGCCAATAATGGTGTAAGATTGTATCATGTTGAAACAGCCAATCTCCACATCGTTACCTATTACTGTGTCGGCTCCGATAAAGTTTCCCTTGCCTATCACCACATTCGTAAGCAAGCGTGCCGTTTGGTGTATCACATTGATGAACTCGCCACCACGGCTAATGATACTTTCCATGCAGGGCCTACGTGAGACTCCACCTATAGAGCATACAAACACATCATCTACCTCTGGAAGATAATCGCTGATTGTTCCCACAATAGGTGGATAGTTCGGAAAGCTGTCTAATGCATGAAGATCATCATCAATAAACCCCTTCACTTCAAACGTTTCTCCATAGCCCACGCTCTCCAGAACGTTACTATAAACCGTGCGGCCCATGCCACCAGCACCAATAATAATCAATTGTTTCATCTACTATGATCGCTTTTAATTTTTATCACATCTTTCTGTGCCGTCACATACGGCAAGTATTTCTTCATCAATGTAATGAGATACTTATAATTGTATCGTTCGTTCGTTTGTCCATTCAATTAAAGCATCGGCTTTATCAACATTGACAAATGTCTCTGAATCTAGCAAATGCTCCAGTTTGGCGAAAGCGCCAGACACACCTATATTTGTTTTTAATTGTCGCTTCCATCGGTTCAGGAAAGTGCCAGGCTCCTTGAAGTAACGTTCGTACTGCTCACGGGTCAGGCGTGGGCGCTTTTCATCTAACAGGTCGGCCAGATGGAAGTAGAACATCAAATAGTCACTATCCTTCACCAAGCGGTGGATGAGCCAATAAGGGAATATGCGGAAGTAGCCGCCACCCGTGCATACTATATTTTTACCTAATAGCAACATCGTATTCACAGGGAATTCATGAATCATGGCATTACCATACAGAATGGTGGCAGGTTCTGCACAGCCATAACTTTGAAAGCCACCTAATTCGCGAGAGGCCGGAAACACCGAGGCATCCCGAGTAATTCCACACTCAGCTAAGACCTCGAAAAACCAAATGTTTGTTTCACCTACAGAGAAGGCAGGTGCCCGATAACTCTTCACCTTTTCGCCAATAAGTTGCTCTAATGCATCCACAGCCTGACGAGTGTCTGCCAATGCCTCCTCAGGCGTCAGTTTATTCATCCATGTATGGACATGGGAGTGGCAACCGATTTCATGTCCTGCAGCATGTATTTTCTTGACTACATAAGGGAAGTCTGTCGCCATCTTGCCTAAGCAAAAGAACGTGGCTTTCAGTCCGCGCCTGTCAAGAGCTGGCAGCAATTGGTCAAGCAAATCATCAAATTGCTTGTATTTCCAATCCCGACCGTCGTGAACGTTTTTCTCAAAATACCACTCCTCTGTATCAAAAGTCAGGATATTCATTCTCTTGCTCTTTTAAAGTCCTCGTATAATTTTTTAGCGAAGTCGTCACTCATATTTTTTACGTCTACATCTCCATACAACCTTTTGAACTCTTCACTGTACTTTCCATGTTTGGCTGCATATTCTTCTATGCTACAGATACGGCGTGCTGGTATGCCAGCATATACGGCATCTCCAGGCAGGTCTTTGTTAACGACAGAACCAGCACCTACAATTACGTTTTTCCCGATACGAACATTGCCTAATACGATACTATTGCTGCCGATAAATACATTGTCCATTATTTCTATGCATCCCACTTGTTCCTTGTAATTATTAGATGCATAAATTGAATTAAGTAAAAGATGACAGCCATTATGACAGACGAGCTTTACAGACGGAGCTAAAAAAACATTATTATGTAAATGGATAAGTTGAGGATAAAGAGGAATCTTTCGCAATTGAAGGATACAACCTTCTCCCATGCTTCCAAAAACATGATGACAACGCATAAACTCAGTTCTCTTGATGGATGTCGGAAGCAAATTGAGTATAATAGAGTATAGAATTCTTTTTCTTTTTAACTTTGTCATAACTTTTATTCTTTTCGATATGGTATGTTTTTTACAACCTTTGCAGGTCGGCCCACGGCAATCGTCCAGGCAGGAATGTCTTTTGTCACGAGTGAACCAGCTCCGATAATGGCACCTTCCCCAATGTTCACACCTGGCATGATGATGGTGTCGGTACCCGTGGAGCACCCCCTACCCAAATGTATTTCACCGGTTATATAGGGCAGTTTAGCATAATCATCCCCTACATAGTAGTTGTTCAAGTCGTGCTTATGGCAGAGCAACACAGTACGCCCTGTCACATGTGCATGGTCGTCAATATAAATCAAGTCTGCATGGCCTGCATCTATCCAGACTTGAGAGCCGATAAACACATCCTTACCCACATGGCAACCCACTTTGCGCAACACCCATGGACGCACTTTACGGGGTAATAGTGGCGATAGCAAAGCAGAGTTCATTATATGGTGCAATAGAAACGCATCGCGCAGTGTCTTGGAAGTGCGTTTCACCACTTCCCAAGGCGACACATTTCCATATTCCTCCTCAGGGAAGTTCAACCCAATGCGGCGTAACAGACGGTATGTAACACTCAGTTGTTCCATATAATCTCTTCAAAAATCAGTTTTTTTCTATGGTCTTTACAAAGTTCTTTCAAAAAACTGAATACAACCAAGTCTTGTGGAGAATCTGATAATCAACTCTTGTTTCCTGAATATTTTGCTTGCCACAATTATATTTATACGCGAAGAAGACTAAAACTCATCTATAATTCCTGCGCCATTCTTCTCATACTCTTCAGCCATCTTCATTAAGTACTGACCGTACTGGTTTTTGGACATCGGCTTAGCCAACTCTTTCATCTTCTCGGTGGTTATCCAACCTTTTCGAAGGGCAATTCCTTCTAAGCAAGCCACTTTCAATCCCTGACGCTTTTCTATGGTCTCAATATAGTTCGTTGCTTCTGTTAAACTATCATGAGTACCTGTGTCCAACCAAGCAAAACCACGTCCAAGAGTCTGGACTTTCAACTCACCATCCTTCAAAAACTCCTGGTTCACTGTGGTAATCTCCAGTTCGCCACGAGCAGAAGGTTTGATTTGCTTGGCAATATTCACCACCTTGTTGGGGTAAAAATAGAGTCCCACCACGGCATAATTGCTCTTAGGAACTTTGGGCTTCTCTTCAATGCTGAGGCAGTTACCTTTCTTATCAAACTCTGCTACGCCATAACGTTCAGGATCATTCACCCAATAGCCAAACACAGTTGCTTTCTTATCCTCCTCAGCAGTGCGCACAGATTCTTTTAACAATGCACTAAAACCAGCACCATGGAAGATATTGTCGCCAAGGACAAGGCAGACAGAATCATCGCCAATAAACTTCTCGCCAATAATAAAAGCCTGAGCCAGACCATCAGGTGAAGGTTGTTCTGCATATTCAATATGAACGCCATAATCTGAACCATCGCCAAGCAAACGCTTAAAACCTGGCAAATCATAAGGCGTAGAAATAATCAGAATATCCTTTATCCCAGCCAGCATTAATACACTGATGGGATAATATACCATCGGTTTGTCATAAACAGGGAGCAATTGTTTGCTCACACCTTTAGTAATCGGATAAAGGCGTGTTCCTGAACCGCCTGCTAATACAATACCCTTCATACTACTTTATAATTAAAAGTTGACAATTGATCATTAATAAAGGCTGACATTGATATCAAAAGGACTTTCAAAGTCCTTAAACAAAGCATGTTTTGTATCCTTGTCACTGAGGGTCGCTTTATCTTTAGGTATATGCCAATCTATTCTCAGGCTATCATCCAAAATACTAATTCCGCCTTCGGCTTGTGGGGCATAGAAGTTATCGCATTTGTATTGGAAAACAGCAGTCTCGCTCAACACAGCAAATCCATGTGCATAACCTCTCGGCAAGAAAAATTGCCTGTGATTCTCCTCTGTCAACTCCACAGCCACATGCTGTCCATATGTAGAGCTACCCTTGCGAATATCTACCGCCACATCCAACACCGCTCCCTTTACGCAACGAACCAGTTTGCTCTGTGTGTATGGTGGACGCTGAAAATGCAATCCTCTCATCACTCCATAAGAGGACATACTCTCATTATCTTGAATGAAGTTGATAGAATGTCCGAGAATAGGAGCTACCTTCTCGTCAAACTCACGTTGGGAAAATGACTCAAAAAAATAACCACGGGCATCACTAAACACCTTCGGTTCTATGATGAGTAGACCGTCAATATCTGTTAGTATTACGTTCATACATTAAGTCTTCCTTTTTAAGGGAATGGTCTAATAATTAAAGAAATATCAGCTCCAGCTTTTCGTATTAATCCATTTACCACACAGTGTAAAAAATAATTTAGTACGACTTACGTGAAAAGGAAGGTATTTCATTCGCTCAAATTTTAAATCAAATGCTTTGAAAACACGAAAAGGATTTTTCAGGACTTTGCGCGCGACAGTTCCCTGACCTTCATTAGTAATCTTTTGGAAGGAGGTAACATTTTTGCTATGTTGTCGATACTTAATAAGTGGTTTTTTCACATAGTCAACCTGCCCATATTTGGCACAAACGAATACTACAAGGCGATCGTGATAACCATGTTCCGCAGGATAGTTCTTGCCTGTAAGAGCCAATCGTCGAGCCTCATTATTAAACATCATCGTGCAACCCAGGGCTGCTTGACGGTAAACGGCATAGCGATAAACATCGCGGGCATCTTCGGGATTACGATGGTTGGACTTCCAAAGAGAATTAGCTGTAAGATTCATGTTTTCGTCTGTAATCAAGGCATCTGTAAATACCACGCTGGCAGTTTTTGCATGACCAGTAGTGTCCAACTCCTGCATCTTATGCAAGGTTTCCTCTATCTTCGTTGGCAACCAAATATCATCTTGGTCGCAGTACATATAGTAATCTGCCTCTGTATGTTCCAACAACCACATAAACGACTGTCCGCAACCTAAATTTTCTCCACCAGCATCCACATGCTTTATCTTATCTGGATATTTACCGGCATATTCATCAACAATCCCAGTGGTTCCATCCGTAGACCCATCCACACGGATATAAACCACAAAACTCTGATAGGTTTGTGTCAGCAAAGAATCTATTTGTTCCCTTATATATTTTGCCCCATTATAGGCAGACATCAATATCGCAATCATAATCTATTATTATGTTAACATCCGCCATATATACTTTCGCAACAGCGAATGAAACTTTTCATTTTCGTCTAGCAACTTTTCGTTTCGAAGGATAAACGTCTTCTTACGTGGGTGTTTCTCCAATTTCAGGTATTCTACATTCCGAGCATTCTTTCCTTCTCCGAACAAGATGGATGGTTTATAGTTCAGTTTCCAGTAGATATACATAAGGCAGAATTGGTCACGGTGGGTATAGGTAGAATACTCTTTCCACCACGCCTCAGAAATTTCAACAACTATCGGATCATTATGTTTTCTCAATATAACATTGTTTTCGAACAAACCATAATGCATCGGGAAACCCTCTTGTTTCAGATGCTCAAGCTGACGTTTAGCCCCACGGAAATCTACTTTTCTTTTTCTATAGGCAATTTCTATATCTTTATAAATGCAATCTCTGAATATATTAGGAACCTGCGCTATCAGTATGCCTTCTTCTATCTTCTGATCAATCACATCATACAATTCTCTACCTGTTATTTGGATATTAGCATCCAAATATAAACTATAATCATATTCTTGCAGTACTTGATGAGGTAGCAGTTTCGGATAACGTGAAACGCGCGTCTTGTCAGCATCATCAAAAGGAATCCGTCTGACATTCCAAACGCCCACATTTTCCTCCTTGATTTCGTTAGAAAAACATATATAGTCAAAACTACTGTCAACCTCCAAAGGTTGTAGCAGTTCGTCATAATGCCCCACTATGATGGTGTATATTACTTTTTTCATCTTAATTTCAGTTGAGAGGTTCTCTTTCTGTCATCACATTGATAGCTCATGGCGACACAGTAACCCAATGCCATACCCGAATAAAGAGTGTACTCGGTATAAGACATAGAGAACAACGTTTTCAGGAAATAAATTACAAATAACATGACAAGGCAGCACTTGACCTCTGGTGGAACATTCTTCTTGAACAGAAGTTTTATGAATGCTATCCAGTAAAACAGATACAATAGCATTCCTATTAATCCTTGATTGATTGCCAGTTCTAACCAATCGTTATGAGCATACATTCCGAACAATTCCAAAGTAGTGTTTGCACCACCTCCTATCATTTGTTCTTTTCTTGAAGCCTCATTGAAATAGTAATCCACAAAGAAACCTTGGATCTCGTCTCGACCATTCGAATCACCCTCCAAAGTATCATCAACCCGCTGTTGGAAATAGGCACTACTTGTAGAAAGTTTTTCAAAAATAGAATATGTTCCGTATAGTCCTAAGACCAACGCAATGATTACACCAAGAAATGTTGAGCGTTTAGCATGCCTGAAAATATACAAGAAATAAATGGCAGAACACATGAGGCCAACCAAAATTGCGCCTCTTTTCATTGAGAGGAGAACCAAGACCAATGCTCCTGCCAAAAATGCATACTGTAGCCACGATCTCGTTTTCATGAATATAAACATTGGTACCATCGATATGATTATGTAACCGCCATTATTAGTTACCTCGTCTTCATCTCTTCTTAATTGGCTAATCTGCAACGTGTAGAAATAGCATACTACTGCCACAATAGCAAAAGTAAATAGCCACTTCAGCATATATTGTTTGGTCAACAATCCCTTCTTGGCATAATTGTAAAAAACAAATATGGGCAATAGAGACCACGACACTTTTACTATATAGGATAGTGCTACCACGTAACGAACTTCTAGCACTCCTACCTGGAATGTTTTCCCTTCTAACGCTACAATGATGCCGTAAATAGCTAGGAGTAAGTAGAAAATCGTCAGTGACTTAATTATTGCGGGTTCTTTCTTATAATTTGAAACGGTCATTATATAATAGTAAAATGACCATAAAAAAATTATTGCCCTGAATAATGTCAGCACAAATCCGCTTACTATAGTCTTTTCTAACAAATCGCATGCCAATAGCAAGATAACAAATATGTTTATTCCTGTTCTTGAAGCTTGCATTTAATAACAAATCCTATGGTACTGTATAAATATCGAATATTATCTTGGCAATTGTATATAACTGCCTAATTTATAATCCCACTCGCGCGGAACAAAGGGTTTCATGCCACAAGCAGGAAAGAAGGTCATCTCGCCGAAATATACCTGATGGTTGATAATGTAAAAATCAGTGCGCACAAACGGAATATCTTTGGATAGTTTCTTTGCCAGTTCTAACATCTCGTCTAATTCCTCAGGTTTTTCCTGTACTTCTTCCGAGTATCGCAGGCCAGGGCGGGATACGTCAAGGTGCTGCCATTCGCATGAATAGAAATCTTCTGTCAACCCAGACTCCTTATAGCGGTCACTGCAAACAAGTATCACCTTCGGCTCTCCATTAAAATTGTGTATTTTGTAATCGTCAAGGTCCTGGCCGTCATTGTTCATAAACTGCTCGGCGATAATACGTGGCTTTACGTTTTTATATGGCCATTCCCGATTCTGATAATAATAGTTCTTTTTTAGCCCATACTGAAGCTTCCTGATAGCCGCATCACGGTCGAGCAAAGTCTTGTCCTTGCAGATGATGATGCCACCACTGTCGTGGGTACACTTTATGACAAATTGCCGTGGTAGGGCCTCAAACTCGATGTCCTCCACACGGTCATAGACTCCTATGGTCGGGATAATATGCTTTTCTCCTATGATATCCGCAACATATTGCTTTACTTCATATTTGTCCACCAGTTTAGAATAAATAGGTTGGCGGTCATGAAGCTTTAGCCACTGGAGCTTCTCATTAAAAGATTGTGGATCTGCTAAATTGAGAGGATAATCCATATATACTTTCCATCTCCATTTAATATATGTCGCGTCGTCTTTGATGTATGGAGCGATGCGGAAAAGCAGACTTTGTTTCAGTCGTTTACAATTCATCTGTAATATTCATTTTTCTTTTACTAATGACTCACGATACTTGAGTATCTTTGCTGGGATTCCGCCAACAATGCAATTATCAGGAACGTCTTTTGTAACCACTGCATTCGGAGCCACAAAGACATTACTGCCTATAGTCATTTTACCAAACGCTTTGGCTCCAGGTCCAAAAGCTACGTAGTCACCAATTATTGGACGATTAGCATCACCATCTTTTGTGCCAATAAGCGTACCCGCGTTAAATCCGCAATAATTACCACATTTTTTGAGCACCAATACGAACACCGCCACCACCTGAGAGATGTATTATTCGCAAACCATAACCACAGACATTTGGACTAATTTTAATGTTGTAACGCAATCCTAATCTTAGAAGCCTTATTTTATAGAAATAACCCAACAATTTGTGATATTTACTATTGGAACTATTGTTCAGGTGGTATTCACAATGCCTTAGGCAATTTATATACCTAAAGATGTGAGCTTGTTCTTCGCCAGCAAGAAGACGGCAATAAAACTACCACCAAAGCGGTATAATAAAGACTTTCCAATGGTACGTGATTTCTTAATAAAAAATGTGATATTTCGCATCAGAGCGTTTATTGTTAATCTTTTTCTTAATGCAGTAGATGGTATATCAGTCTGTCGCGGTGCGACTCACATTGTATGAAGTCTAATGCCAACAATTTTCGTTTTTTGGAAATTAACGAAGGAAGAATACCTCGTCTTCGTAAAGCATTAAACAGACGATTGTCCAGAGGCTCGAACATCTGTTTGTATTTCATTTTATCTTTGTGATAATAATCATCTTGATGGCTGCGTAACAGCTCCGGATCTGCAATAATTCTATTCAGCTCTTCTAAGCGTTTATTGTAAGAAGTAGGCTCTAATAGTTGGACACATGGTTCTTTTTCACATTGCAGATAAGGATAAATGTGAAAACCTATTGAATTGTCAAGTTGTAACTGTATCATGTAGCCTTCATTCCAAATTCTTGGAATCTTATAAGACTTATCAAAGCAGAAGTTTCCCAATCCATAAAAGATGGGCTTGCCTTGATATATTTCATAACCACTATAGCAGTGCTGGTGATGATTAACTACCGCATCTGCCCCTGCATTAATGAAGAACTGATATGTCTGTTTCATCCTCGGACTGGGAAGTTGCCACAACTCATGACCACCATGAACAATAACCAGCACGTAATCAGCCTTGATTCGAGCTTTTTTTATGGCGTAATATTGCTCAATTGGGTTAAGAGGATTACTACCAGAAGTATTCTCTGTCGCTATAGAAAACTCATGTTCACAGCAATTGATGACAGCAAGCCTTTGACCGTCTATTTCTTTGTACAGAATAGTAGATGCTTCTTCAAGGTTCATGCCTCCGCCAACAGTATCAATCCCTAAACTCTGACAAGTTTGCAGAGTATTCTTGACACCCTCTTCTCCATAGTCCAAAAAGTGGTTGTTGGCAAGTGTCACACAGTCAAAACCTGCCCATTTGACAGCTTCAACACCTTTCTCTGAACATTGAAGGTTAGGACCATGTTTGACTATAGGCTTTTCACCTCCCTTCGTTACAGGACATTCAAAATTAACGATAGAATAGTCAACCAGTCTCACTATGGATTTCACTTCAGCCAGAACGCTTTCGAAGTTTCCTTTCGAAAACAATTCCGCAACTCTATGTCGAGGACAAAAATCCCCTCCAATCAGTATTCTCATCTTTTTAACAATTTGTTTATTAACAACTGTCTTTCCTCATGGAATAAGCAGATTATTGCAAAGTATGTCACTGTGCATATTACAATGGAAACTAACTGCCAAAGTATTGTGTCACTTAACATTCTCAGAAAAGAAGCTACTACCATCATCACTACAGCGGAACACAGAGCGTGAGAGGTGTTCTTCAGCATTTCAACAGGAGAAATATGAATAAGATAGTATGTAATCATCAAATTCACAAATATCAATTCTAACCTTACAAGTGCTCTTGCAGTATAAAGCGTTTCAAAGTCATATCCGATGGCTATCAAAACCGTTGGCCAAAGTACGATAATATGTAGCCACTGAGCTAACACAGAAAGTCTTGGTTGTCCTTTTGAACGATAGATCTCACTCGAATAATGCGAATAGATGATAGTGACCGAGCTAGTTAGTCCCCACAATCCTATAAAACCAGCCACTTCCATCCATTGATCACCAAGGAGTACTTCTGTTATTAGATTGCTGAAACAAAAAATACCGACACCAAGAGGAATGACGAGCATACCCACCAGTTTCTGGAATTTAAAGAAAAGTTTCTTGAATTCTTCCTCGTTATCCTGAAGCCTTGAAAGAGAGGAAAATAATACAGGAGTGGTTGCAGCTGTAATCAAGTGCATTATCTGACCGACAACAGTTATAGAAGTCTTATAAAGTCCCAAATAATGCTGGCTTAATAATGTACCGACAATAAAAACATCTACATATTGCGTCAGCCATATAGACAAAGCTTCAATCAATGACCAAACAGTGAAAGAAATCATCTCTTTCAGTTTTCTTAGGGAATAGAAGAAACGGGGTTTCCATATGGAGTACCAAGTTAACAAAATGGCATTCGCCACATCGCGGGCTATTATGCCTACAATGAGAGCCCAAAAGTTTCGAAAGATAAGTGCACATGGAATAGTAACAAACACCGGTATGCAAATGCCAACAATGCGCACCTTGAAAAGCGTCTTGAAATCAAGATCACGCTTATAAAGAGCCATCTGGATACTGCTGAAAGCGGCCAGTGGGATAGCCACACAGGCAATCACCACTACGTGCCCAAGACCAGGGTTGCCCACTAGCGTCGCCAATGGTTCACAAAAGATGGCAATGATTCCCCATATTAAGAGCGACATGACAAAGTTACTCCAAAAAGCAACATTTGTACTCTGTTCGCGATCTGTTTCATCAAGGAACTCATGTTGAATCAGATATTTCTGAAAGCCAGCATCAGTAAACAGTTCAGCAAATGTAATAATCATTGTGATTGTAGTCACCACACCAAATGCTTCAGGTGTAAGCAGACGCGCCAACACCATGCTAGTTATCGGTGTGACTAACTTGGAGATAATCTCCGTAATAGCTGACCACTTTGTAGCCTTTACGACCTTCCCTTTAAATTCAGACATACAGTATTACAAATACTTCTTTCCAATCTTTGTACTCCGAACTGCCAATGTAAGTATTACAGACAAAACTACGGTCACTCCAAAACCAGCCCAAGGAAGCCAGTATGTGCCACACCACTGGGGGAAACCAGTATAGCGATATAGATACACAAGAATAAATTGGTGGAACACATAAACGCCATATCCACAAGCTCCTATCTTTATAATTGTCTTTCCTAAAGCATGCTTTTTACAATAATATACACTTGTTAGGTATAAAGCGATAATTCCAGACCATCCCAAAAGTGCTTTGGAATAAGTTTTTGCTAAAAGCATACTCCCCTTTAACGCCAAACTTAATTGTTGAGTCGAAGAGATAGAGTTTATATGTAGAATTAAAAGATTTGTGATAACAAAGAGAATCGCAAAGATTACCCATGACAAAAAGATGTTATTTACCGAGTCTTTATCGTGAAACCACTTGTTATATTTCCAAAACATGCCCCCTCCATAGAAGAAACAAATATAATATAGTGCCCGATCAATCTGAAGTGGCAGTGGCACACATGAAATAGCCATACACATTACTAACACAACAAGCATTAACTTCGGGCTGAAATCTTTTTCAATAACAATATACTGAAACAAAAAGCACCAGAATAAACAAGGCAGATACCATAAATGGCCGGCACCTCCAATAATTTTAAGTGCGATTGACAAAGGAGACACCCCATGAAGGAAGAATAATATATAGAGAGTACTAAAAAAGAAGCCAGGTATAAGCAACCGCTGAAACTTAGAAGTAAAAAGACTCTTTAAAGAGGCAAACTTCTTCTTTTCAACAAGTTGGAATGTAAAAATATAGCCAGAAATAAAAACGAATCCTTCCAGTCTAAATGCCCTTGACAACAGACCAATCCAATCATAGACTTCTACTTCGTTAAATCCTTCCGGTAGAGGCCATGATTTCAAAGAAGATATGTATGGGGCAAAAGCATGGTATAAGACAAGCAAAACCAGCAAAATAGGGCGCATAAAGGAAACTTCATTCAACCATTTTTTTGCTAAAACCGGTTGCGAATCGGAAAAGCCACTTGCCGTAATGGTAGAATCAGATAAAGTATCTGCACTATTTGTCATTTCTGAAACAGCTTTCTGTTTTAAACTCTCGGTAGACTTTATCAAAAACCTTAGAAGGTCAACTCACTACAGAGTGATCAATAGTATGATGAAAACTAATCAATGCTTCTTCCTGTAAGCCTTCCTGTCCGTTTTCCCGTTGAAGGTCTTGATGAGCGTATCCACTGCCTCTATAACCCGAGGAATCTTGTACTTCTCCAGTCTGTCGGATAGGAAGGCATTGAGGGCCACAGGGTCGAACTTGCTCTTGTCCTCTAACACGACGAGAAGTTTGATGTAGGGAACGCCGTATTCGTCACGGTCCTCTATGCAGATACACTCATGTACGAGTCCCGACTGCAGCGCAAGGTTCTCCACGTCGGTCGGAGCTATCTTGTAGCCGCCAAGGTTGATGACGTCATCTTTGCGCCCGATGTAATAGAGGTAGCCCTCATGGTCAAACGCACCGATGTCACTGGAGACAAAATAGCCGTCTTTAAACACTGAGCGCGTCAGCTCCGGTTCGTTGTAATACCCCTTCATCACCAGTTCGCCCTTGGCGCAAATCTGTCCTTCCACGCCGGCCTCCTTGGTGAATCGTCCGTCTTCGGTCAATATGGCAAAATCCATTGTCCTGACAGGCTTGCCGATACAATTGGGGCGGAATTCCTCCTTGTTATAATCGTATGCAGTACCTCCGGATATCTCTGTGGCCTGAAAAGTGTTATAAAGCCGCGAATAGGGCAAAAGCTTCCTGATGCCATGACTGTCGCTGGCAAAAAGAGGTGAGGAACTTGTGAGAACAAAATCTATCTGATGCTTGAACATGGAGAATCTGTCGCCAGTCCTGTTGATGATGATGCGGATGGAGGCGGGTGGCAGGAACAGTGAGGTGACATGATGTCTCTCTATGACGGCAAAAAGCTTTAACAAGTCGCCCATACCCTCCATAAACACGACACAACAGCCATTGGCAAGCTGGAAATTCGTGCTTCTGATTCCCCCGACATGGTTCAGCGGTGCAGCCACTAAGAATCTGCTGTTTTTCTTCAGTGCATAAGTATCTGTCGCAACTGCTGTGCAAAGACTCTGCTGGCGATGAGTCAGCACGACGCCTTTCGATTTTCCTGTAGTGCCAGTGGTGAAGACAATATCGCACACCAGGTTGATGTCAGGATACTCAACCGCTGTATCTTCTGTAAACTCGTATTGGTGCAGGGCGGCATATACATCGTCGTATGTTGACCATGAGACAGAAGACGAAGCGGAGTTCTTCTTGGCAATGACAAGACAGGAATCGGTGGCAGTAGCGATTTCCAGGATGCGTGACTCTGGTGCCGTTTTCTCCACAGGCACGGCGGCAGCTCCGACAAGGTGGATAGCGTACCAACATGCCGGACAGGTCACCTCGTGTGATGCCTGCACGACCACGTGGTCGCCCTGCTTGACACCCTTCGCTTTCAGCCATTCAGAAATGGAATAAATCATGCCGGCAAACTCGCGGTAGGTGGTCTCGTGGTCGTTGGCTATGACGGCGATGTCATCGGGAGCTTTCTGTGCATGTTCTAATATCCGCTGCACGATAGGTTTCCATGTCTGCTCCTCGTCAAAGGCAATCGTAGCGCCCAGTCCTTTAAATGAACCGGTAGTCTCCACACGTTCCTTGGGCTGTGCGGACGGCTCCTGTGTTTGCAGCCTTTGTATCAGGAGGGTCATGCGGTCTGCGCTGTCGAAGTGGTCGGCATTGACCGCCTCAAAGGGAATCTTACAGGAGAATGCCTCCTCCAAAAGACTGACCACGGTGATGAGCGACAGAGAGTCGA
>JAEEGL015140465.1_pt1 | contig 14526 bp, 13 predicted proteins | sample 9134231 | NCBI WGS metagenome assembly JAEEGL01 (sample SAMN16246548, study PRJNA631951) | gut metagenome | biome: gut microbiome; feature: rumen; material: fiber-attached | host: Bos | place: Iran: Karaj | collected 2018-10
CTCTTTCCACATAAACCTGCTTTTCTTCAACATACAAAGATTCAAGATACCCATTATCTATGTACAATTTCCTTATTTCCATGAGCGCCCTGGCATGTCTATTAAAAAAGTATGCTTCTCTGTCTATAATATATAAACATCCTGGATTCCATATTTTTTTTCGTAAAAACTCTTCATATTTTTCATCTTGATTGTCTGTAATTAAAATCCAATCTTGCGTATTTTCAAGTTCTATCTCATGTTTACTTTTCCAATCATATTTAGAAATAATCCTAGGAAACAGATTAGTATTATCCAATGTAAAACGTATTTCATCACCTGCTTCAATATATTCTGACCCTGATTTGTAACTATCATTTTTATATTCATTAAATTTATTTATATCTCGTACAACAACCTTACCATTCTTGGCTTTAGGACTATCTACCTCAAGTAGTTTATTGTACAGTTCAGGTGAAACATCATCTCTCTCATCATGAGACAAACGCTTTGGAGCATCCAAACACGCAGAGCACATTTCACACCACATCAGCTGTTCTCCAAAATCTTCAGGACTTCTCTTCCACCATCCAGATTCTACTTTCCATCCGCCTGGGCCATGAAAAAGCATATCTAATGCACCCGCAACCTCACAAAAAAAAGCGCCCTTAGGAGTAATGGACGCCGACCACGTATTTTGAATCCAGCATTGATCCCTCAACTTGTGCCACTCATCATCACCAATCCCCAATTCTTTACGAGTCATCAGAAGCGCTTGATGCATGCTCTCGCTTCCGTGATCATTTAACAACTGATGCTCAAATGTATCATTAATTATTTCAAAGTGATCATAATACCCCTTACTTAATGAAGAAAGTAACACTGCTTTTGCCTTAGGACTATAATTTACCATGCTATCAATATGTAACTGCATATCGCTGATTGGTCCTTTTGCCAATGTATTTTGGGTCCCTCCTCTTTTTCTTAGGATATAATCTGCGATTTTATCAAACTGCGGATGTAGTGTAGGCTCTCCTCCCATAATTCCTATTTGACCTTCAAAGCCATCCAAGGAATCCACTGCTTTTTTAAAAAAATCCACATCCATAAAATATGGCATTTTATGATGGCCACAGAATCGCGTACAATTTGAGCATGAATGAACACAAGCATTAGTAATATCTATTTCAATTATTCCCATGTCTTTAGGACTTCGCATAGTATACTCCCTAATTCAAATTAATTATCTGTTTAGGCTTATATTGTTTCAATACATCATAAATCTCTTCCTGATATTTTTTTGAAACACCAATTAATACAATATAATCTTCTATATTTTTAACTTCATTGATTAAAAGAACTCCATCTTTTTTTTTGTCAGTGTTTGAGTCTGTCACACAAAATGAATACCCATTTATTCCAAATAATGTCATCATAGATGCTACATCTCGTCCGGTATTTCCACATCCTAAAATCAATATTTTCTTACTATCACTTAGTGCTGTATATTCTTGTGGGGAAATCCATCGATTTAAAAAGTGAAACTTATCCAATAAAATAATAGAATAAAATAAATCCCCCTCACAAAAGTCTTTCAAGTCTTCGCCGCTCTTTACTAGATTCACAGCCATCTCTGTAATGGATTGACGTACCCATGATATAAATCTGCATATTTCTTCCATTAAATTATCATCGTCCCTATAGGAAGAAATAAAATCTAATAATGCTTTATAGCATTCAATATATGCTTTTAATCTTTTCCTGTAATTACGAGCAGTCATAGAAGAATTCTTCCTGCATCTGTATCTGTATAACCGCTTATCAAGACGATATACTATTTCAGACTTAAAAAATGCTTCGAATGTAAAAACAAGATCCTCATGTGGAGCAGTATTTTTCACAAAAAACAGTTTATTTTGGAATATAAAGTCTCTTCTCCAAAATTGTCTCCATACCGAAACATAAGAGACTGGTGAATTAACAAATAAACGAAAATAGTCTTTTCCTTTATAAATGCCCTCCTCAATTCTTTCCGAAATAACAGGAGGCTCACCATATTTAATGCACTCCTCATCTTCATATTCTGTCTCCGCATCAAAAACTACTGCACTAGCTTTTGTTTTTTCAGCATTTTCATATAGAATGTTTAATACATCCAAATCATTAAGATAGTCATCCGAATCAACAAAGCATATATATTTACCTTTAGCCTTTTTTAATCCAACATTTCTTGCCGCGGCTTGTCCGGAATTAACACCCGTTTCATATAAATGAACAAAAGGAAATTTTTTACAATATTCTTCGATAATTTTTTTGCTGTTATCTGTAGACATGTCATTTATGCAAATAACTTCATATTTTTCGAACTTTTGATTAACTATACTATCTAGACATTTTTTTAGAAATAAATCAGAATTATAGATTGGAATTATCACAGATACAAGTATATCATCTTTTACAGGAACCATATTTTTCCTCTTTTATATTCCTACTCTAAAAAAGAGGGCTTCCAGAACATGTTCCAGAATTTCCTCTTATAATTTGGGGTTCTTCATATTAATTATTCCATCATAAATAATATCTTCAATGCTGAATATTTCTACATCATTATGAAGTTCTTCTCTAAGATAATCATATATTTCCGGAAAATAAAAAACCGAAGTTACAATAATACTACACTCTGAAGTAAAAACCTCTTTAATACATGCTGGAGTATATACCGTAACAACGTCATCGACATATCTAACCGACTTGTCGATAAAATAATGTACATTTATATCTGTTTCTCTTATATCCTCATATAGCTTTAAACCAAGAGCACCTGCACCATAAATAATTATATCGGAGATATTCCTTCTAAAAAAAAAACCTTTTACATCTCCACCAGATTGAATCAATCTAAGCCAATCTAAAACTACATCTCTTTCCAAAATGTGCATTTTATATTTCACCCTTCTTCTCATTGGAAACATCAAAAAGATCCGAACCAATGCTATTATATTTATCAATATCATCAATTAAATTAAGGCTACATGAAAACTCGTAGAAGATAGAATTCATATTTTCAAAATCATCACTTCGTAATAATTCTAACTGTTTTATTCTAGTGTCATGAAATATATCAAGAACATCATTACCTCTCTTGAAATAAATTCTTGACCTCATAAGCTTCTCCATTGCTAAACTAGCGGACTTTTCAGAAGGCATTTTTAAGTCATTGACACTAAACAGCAAGTCTCTATATTCCTTCTTGCTTTTGGCATTATAAGAAATTCCCCAGTTTACATAATAAGCATTTGCAGCTGTTATTGTAGGAATTCCCTTGGCCCAGTACTCTATCCCTGCATCCCCCGCATATGTAACTACACAGTCCGCACATTCAGATATTTGTCTTCCACTAAAACGCTTATCCACCCAAATTATATTCTCACACGAGTATTCCTTCTCAATTTTTCGTATTAATCCTCCTTGACCATATGCATTTGACTCTGGATGATCTTTAATATACCAATTTACATTTTTTATATCTTTGATAATCTTTAATGTGTCAATGAACCAGTCATAATAATTGTAGTAAACACTCATGTAATTTTCTGTCCGAGGATTATCCATAAATGCATGTGGAAGAATAAAAACATTCTTTCTTCCATTATTACTTAAGTTAATTGATTTCTTGCAATCATCACGTTTGAGGACAAAAAAGCAATCATTCTTTTCGGGAATTTCTAAGCAATACTCCCCCTTGCATCTTATTACATCTGAAATTTTTATATTTTCATACAGTTTATAATTTGAATTGATTTTGGCAAGATAATTCGGTCTATCTACATCAACAACATAGATATCTGCTCCGAACTCCTGTCCTACTCTAGCAAACAAACCGCAAGTATATCCCCATTCACATAAAACTATGGAATGACAATCGTAAATCTTAAAAAATTCAAATGCATAATCAATGGTATTAATTGCAGTTTCTATCCACAGCCCAAGCTCTATTTCTGAAATAACATCATCATTTTCAACAGATATCACTTGTCTTCTTAGCAACTCCCCGTATAATACATCCCCAAACTTTATGTTCTTATATTCCATATTTCTTATGACAGTTCTTTTATCCTTTTCCAAAAGGTATAGATTTTTTAATTTATTTATAAAAACTTTGTTTGATAAATCATCCACATTCCAATCTATATACCATGGAATAATTCCATAAGATTTATCCAACAGTTCTATGCTTTTTTTGTACCCCCTATACTGCACAGATAAAATGCTACTATTTGTTGATAATGCTATCTTTTTTGCAGCTATATTCTCCAACGCACAAAAATTTATTTCTTCTATCAACGAATGTATAACCAATACATACTTAGTTGAGGAAATACAGTCTTCCTTTTTCCATATTTTTTTATTATTCTCAAAAAATCTTAACTCGTAAGAATGGATTCTTTCATCAGTATATTTCATACAATCACCATCATTTTCCATAAGCTTTCAAATAAACAAGTAAATTCCTGAGACTCATAGCGCCAGTATCCTCATTTAATATCTTTCCCCCAGAACCCATAATAATTTTCTCATAATAAACATCATCTATCTCTGTGAACATAGGAATAATATCTACTACGTTCAATTCCTTATTAAATTTCACAATATTCTTGCTCCTCTGCGGAATACAATAAAGATAATTATCATATACTAAAGCAGACTTATAACAAGCTCCATATGGTAATCCTCCTATTTTCCCTCCTTCTTTTTCGCCAAACAGCCTTTCTATGTTTTGTTCAGATTCATTTACTCTCATGAAATATCTCCCATAATAATTCGGAAGTAAAATTTGGTCATAAAATTTTACTATCGCAGAATATGGAAGAAAACTTTTTCCATCAAAATATTCAAACGATATTGCGCTATAGTCTGTATATTTATCACTTGTTTCATCTCTAGACACAACTTTACTGCTATACTGATAGATAAACCAATACTTTCCATTTAAATGAAATACATTTTTTACTTTATCTTCTACACTTGTTATCTTAATGATTTTATAATTATGTTTATTTACGTCTATATCAACTAGAAAATTATTAGCTTCATTCCATAAAGTAAGCGAATCCCCCGCCCCAATGCTAATCAATGATGTATTCTCGCATTGTATTTCTTTCAAAGCATCTGTCAGAAGTCTATCTTTCACAAATTCCATATTTTTATAGTTAAACCTGTATGCTAAACAATTTCCAACCAAACAATAAACGTTATCATCAAAGACAGCTGTTTTATGTTCAATTTTCTCATCTGGTACTAAAATACAATGTTCATTTTTTTTCTTTTTGTTGTACACTCTTATATATTTGTCACATAATGGTACAAAAATGATATCGTCACCTCTTATTACCATTTCACAATGCAACTCTTCATGAATTGCATCCTGGCCATCAAAAAGGTGTTCGAGCGTGATTTTTTTGTTCTCTGTATCGCATTTATATAATCCTCCATAATTGAAATCGGAAAGCCACAAGTATCCATCCGCATCAAATTGAGCTGCCCAAGCACCTATGTTCAATTCTCCAAAATACTTTTTCATTATTATCCTCTTATGTTTACTAATGATTGTATCTCCCTTTTTTCTATCTCATCATTTAAATAATAGTCAACTATTTTATCTTCATATAAGTCATATATCACTCTTAAATGATCCGGTCGAAAATCACTTTCCAAAAAAAGTTTCCCATTTTTCTTCTGTTTTTCGCCCTCAGGTTTTCCTTCAGTGCTTATTTTTTTTATTACATAAAAACAGTCATTTGCCGCAGCAACAATAGCTTTGCAAGCAACTCTATGCATACAATCACCGTATTCTAATACCGGAACCGTTTGATGAACAATATTCCCCGCATCAATTTTCATCGTAATATAATGCAACGTAGTTCCAACATAATTAGGCTCCAAAAAATAGAATGGCCAAAACATAGTAGCTGCACCTTTATACCAAGGCGAAAGTCCACCATGTAAATTTAACGCAAATCCATTAACACTGTTTATAATATTTTCTTTAAACAAATCTGGTCCATATGAAAATAGACAATCCGCAGACACATCACGAATAAACTTCTCTACTTTTGTATCATTTAATTCTGTTCGTTCAATTTGTAACACTGGAATACCACTTGAAACATTAGAAACAGTCAAACTTCCAAAATACTCATCTTCCATATCTAGTCTCAGTTTGAAATGGTGAACATATAACTCCCTAATATGGCCACTCAAATTATCAGGAGTATTATTAATCATTTTTTCTCGTTTCATATAAACAATTCCTACAACCATTCCAGTTTCAGCAATTCGTTGTACAACATATAAATGTCTTGGATGTGATCCACATATAACAACTAATCTCATAATATCAATCCTCCATCGAAATAAGCCCTTCACTCAGAAGTTTTTTCACAATAGGAATTAGCACCTTAACAGGTTGATGAATTTCATTGCTTATCTGTATTAAATCTTTTTTTCCATCAGCATAAGCTATAAAATCCATCATTGCCTTAATGTCATCATATATCCCCTTTTTACTTACCGTTGGATATAAGCCTCTCTTTCCTAGTTGAGGCTCACAAGGAGTAATAATCCTATATCTTCTATTGCACTCTAATAAATCAATTACATCTTTCATTACATCTATACTTCCCTGAAGTCCCTTGGGGGATATATAATCCATCGTGTCCATAGACGTATGATATTCCGGAAATTCCCAGTACTTTGTTCTACAATACCCAGTAACTGGAATCTCAACCCCTGGAGAATTATATTGCCTTTCATCTGATCCTCTTTCTAGATAAGAATAAACTTTGTATCTATCATGAGCCTTTTCTGAGAAAAATAACACATTTTCTAATGCTCTATCTGATAATGAATTTCCATCTTTTGAAAGAATCACTGAATAATTTCCATCATCACCTACGCATGAAAATGTGTATCCCCCCAATGTATATCTTTTCATATAATCCAATCTATTCTCCTGACTAAGATAAACAATGGCACCTATTGTTTCTGGATATAACACAAATCTATAAGAGTAATATTTATTTTTTAAGTTCTTAACATATTTCGCCAATTCAGCGAGTAAAACCATACCCGAACAATTATCATTTGCCATTTGCGGATGACAACAATATGTCGATATTACTATCTCATCTTTAATTTTCCCTTCAAAGATACAATCTGCATATGTAAGGAAACCATCAAACAATTCGCTATCAATAAAAATGCGATATTTCTCATCCGTTAAAGCTTTTTTTTCCTTTTCACTCATACAAAATCCATAACGTTCTTTATAATATGAAGTTACATACGGAATTGCCTCCTCTTGATTTTGCTGTGTATAAATACAATTCTCTAATTTTTCTCTTTCCACCCACTCATCTACTGGAATGGAATAACCCATAATATGCAAATTGTTTTTGCAAAACTGTGCATATCTTTCACCTGTCTCAGACTCTATAAACCCATCACGAATAGCCCATTCTTTGGGTACATTCCAATCAAATGCCTTTGTGCCGGATTTTACTTCATATATCTTAAATTCTGCTGCATCTATATAATCTCTAACTATCTTTAGAGATTTTCTAACCCCGTCACCAGTTATACTTCTATAAATTGGAAATAGTTCTTTCGCAAGACTGTATGCACATTTACCTTCTTTATATTGCTCCATATGATATATTCCACCTAATCAATGCATCCATAGCACTCTCTTAAAGTCAAATGTCTATGTATGCTAAAACCATTCTTATTCACACAATCTACATCATGATACTTTCCAACATAGATTCTGTCACCGTTGTGATCTGTATCACAACACCAAACAAAATCGTGATTCCATAGTACTATATCTTTGCACAGCCATGTATAAAAAAAAGAGTAACAACATTTGATTGCACTCGGAAACTTATATTTTTTTATTAGAGCATCTGGCTGAACCGCCCTACTTGTCTCATAAACATCTTTCTTAACCAGAAACCATTGATTATCCATTTGCTTGTCAATGAAATGTTCTTTTTCATACCAATCCTGATCATAAAAGCATGGTTCCTTAATATCTGGATTCTTACCAAAAACTTTTATCATATTTCTAATTGTGACAGGACTTCCATTTTCAAACTCATCTAGCCCAAGTATCATCAGATAATCATCTTTCTTCTTAATAAGCTCATCTATACAAAATTCTATTTCCGGAATTTTTGAAGGAATTTTAAGCCTATTTTCGTTTATCTTATGGAGCTCATCTACGCCTATAAAATTGTCTCCCATTATCGCCTTAACGTCGGCAATACTCACATTTTCGCTCATTTGTTCAGAAATGATTCCTTCCATTTTTGATATGCTATTACTTCATCAGCATTGGCAAGATGACCTTTAGCAGAATACTTCTCTATCCTTTCAAATTCTGCTATGAGCCTGTCAAATCTCATCCCCCAGCCACTATCAACAAACCAGTTTAAGTTTCTTACTGGTGCATTATATATAATCAAACCACTCTTTGTATCCAAAACTTCTCTTAGAAATGTCAGATAAGCTCTGTACTGATGCTCATGAGATGCAATTAGGGCAAGTTTTTTCCATTTATTATACTTAGCCATCTTAACAACTTCTATCGCTTGTTCTCTTGTATTTGTAGACTTGTCCTCATGAATAATAATACTTTCAGGTACTCCTTCTTTCATGAGATATGGTTTGATTTCAGAAAATGGAAAACTTCCATAATGCTTATCAATGATATTTCCACTAAATACAACTTTTGAAACCATACCTTTTTGGTACAATTCTACAGCCTTTTGAAAGCGAAAAAAGCCGTCACCTTCAAGCAATATTGCAGCATCTGAATTTGTTAAACAATCATTATCTACAATAGCCATTATTTTTTCTCTATCGGTAATCAAATGATCTTCACCGCCCCTTTTTGAAATACCTACGCATTAAATATTTTTAGATCGTTGATTACTATTTATAAATCCGTCCAAAATATTGGATCTCTCGCAGAAATATCTTTATTTACTTTTTTTCCAATCAATACTTCTTTATACTTTGGAGGTATACCTAATGCCGGCCGAAGAACGTCTATATCTGCTTCAGTGATTACATGCCCAGCCCGAAGATTATTCTTTGCATACAGGCACCTTCTCTGCACAAAAACTGTCTCACTTTCTTCCTCAACAACCTCTTTACGAGTACTTCCCATTGCTCTTTCAACTTCACGAATAGAATCCACCATAAACTTAAACTCATTTGGTTCCATAGAATGAGGATGATCAGGACCTTTGTCAGTTTTATCAAGGGTAAAATGTTTCTCAATAACCCTTGCCCCAAGCACTACAGATGCTAATGCTACAACATGTCCTGGTGAATGATCGGAATATCCTGTCAAACAGCCGAAGGCATTCTGATATGTCTTCAGTACATTAACATTAGCACTATCTATCTTGGACGGATAATTCGTTATGCACTGCATAAGAACAAGATCTTTATTCCCAGTTTTCTCAATTGTACGAATTGCTTCATCAATCTCTGACATCGTGGCATCACCCGTTGCAAGCATAATAGGGAGACCTTTTGATGCAATATATTCAATCATCTCAAGCCAGGTAATTTCACCCGATCCAATTTTAATGAAAGGAAGCTTCATATCACCGCATAAGTCTACCGCTTCTTTAAAATATGGGGATGTTGAAAAGTCTATTTCCATACTTTTGCAATAATCAGCAATTTCTTTATGCCATTCAAGCGGAAATTCAACATCTTTAAATACTTCAGAAACAGCTCTTCCCCACGAACCATGAACACCGTGGAGTTCCATTTTAGAGAATCCCCCCTCAGATACAATAGTATCCGCAGTAAAAGTCTGAAATTTTGCACAATCTGCACCAGCCTCTTTTGCAGCATCGATAAGTCTTTTGGCTTTATCCATACTTCCATCAAAATTACCACCGATTTCAGCGATAAAATAGGTTGGATAATTTTCTCCAATTGTCTTATTCCCAATCTTTATATTAGAATTAAATTCTAACATAACAATTTCCTCCTCTAATTTAGTCTTCCAAAGCCTGATTGACATACACTGCTTACAATCTGGCTTTCTATAGTTGTCCCGTTGTTTATCAATTTACTCATAGTCATAAATACTTCACCTATATCATTAAGATAATTCTTTATGACATCTGTACTATGCGCATATGAAGTATAAAATGCATTTGATGCCAAATAACCTTTCTTGAGCATTTCTTGCGTAATAAACGTTTTATAAACTAAAGGATTTTCTTCTCCAATTATTACAAAATGACTCATTGGTAATATCCCACCTATCACTATTTGTAATCCGGCATCTTTTGCCTTTTCAGCCCACCCTTTCTGTATTAGCATTCCATATTCATTTTGCTTTTGCCATACCTTTTCTCGCTCATATACCTCTATGCTCTTTAAAGTAGCCGCAAACGAAATCCTTTCAGTAAAAAAAGTACTACTAATAAACGTTCCCTGAGCAGCATCCATAATTTTACTTCTACCAATAATGGCAGTTAAGGGATAACCATTTGTCATACCTTTTGCAAATACTGCCATATCGGGTTCAACTTCCAATACCCTATGGCTTCCTCCAGAACAAAGTCTAAATCCAGCAGAAATCTCGTCAAACACAAGAACAACTCCAGACTTTTCTGTCTCAATCTTTATCTTTTTTAGAAAATCATTCTCAGGATAATCATTACGAATAGGTTCCATAACTACAGCCGCAATATTTCCTTTATGCTTTTCCATTAATAAATGAAATTCATTATAATTATTGTAGTGAAAAGGCAGATTAGTTCCTGCAAGACCACTAGGAACTCCCAATGGATCAAGCCCAGGAATATGTAAATCATCAAGTGCATTTTTGTTAGATAGATTTGCAGAGAGATACCAATCATGCCATCCATGATAACCACAGAATAAAACTATATCTTTCCTGGTATGTGCGCGTGCTATCCTTATTGCAAGAGCCATTGCCTCTCCACCAGTTTTTGCATATCTTACTCCTCCAGCCCAGGGATGAATTTCTAACAATTTATCCGCCAATAATACTTCTTCTGGTGCATTTAAAGTACACATACCGCCTTTCGAGATTGCTTCTCTCGCAGCTTCATCAACTTCATCATTTGCATACCCTAGTACATTAGCTCCAATACCCATATAACTGACATCTATGTATTCATTACCATCTAGATCCCAAACTTTACACCCCTTTGCTTTTGAATAGTATGCTGGCCAGTATTCAGGCAGAAAAATTTCAGGTCGTTTACTTAACAATTGTGTGCCACCTGGAATAATGTTTTTAGCGTAATTATATAAATTTTGTCCTTTACCAGTTTTTGTTAGTTTCATCTCTCAAGCCTTTCCATATCACTTCACTATTCTATCTTCTTGCATTGATTTTGTGAGTCCTTCATCACGCTGATATTTTTTATTCATTTCTCTTACTTCTGGATGCATATTCATATATTCAACAATATCTTTATAGCCAAAATATTCTGTTCCAACTTCATTAATAAAATGGCTAAAAATATGCTTAACAACCTCATAGTCCTCAGGTTCATCTACTGTCCATCTTTGATTACCAAAATCCCCTATAGGTGATACAAAATCCTGAATGTTAAAAATGTTAGGTCGTCTAATAACATACTGAGTCACATGTTCCCGTTCAAAAGAATGTATAGCTTCATTCCATGACTTTTCTAAAGCTTTAAAAGAGATTATTTGAATGTCCAATCCGTCTGCAAATGTCTGCGATATCATTCCCAAATAATCGGTGTCTTCCTTCATCTGTCTAAGTGCCTCATCCAACAATTCCGAATCAAAACAAGGACAATCTGCTGTTAGCCTTATTACATACTTAGGTTTTAGAAGCTTTGCAGTCTGGTAATATCTATCAAGCACATCCTCTTCAGATCCAACCCCAACTCTAACTCCCATTTCTGTACAAAGCTTAATTATAGGAAGATTTTCTTTTTCTATTGATGTGACTACCATTACTTCATCAGCCATTTTACTTCTTTGAACTCGTTCTATCATCCTCTGAAGTACAGTTTTACCACATAAATCCATTAAAACTTTATTTGGAAGCCTAGTCGAACTGCATCGTGCTTGTATCATCACTAAATAATTCATTTTCATACCTTTATATGTGTTTCTCTATATCTGTAACCAATTTCCTCTTTATATCTTCAATACTTATCCATGCACTGTTTGTGCCAGAACTATAAATGAATCCTGGCTCAACCAGTTGTCCTCCCGCTAAGATATTTTCATCATGCCACCAATCATAGTTAGGATAGATAATATAGTTTTTTTCATACTCGTAAGTATGATGTGAATCTTCTGCGGGTACCATAACCTCATGCAGTTTCTCTCCTTCTCTTATTCCAACTTCTGGCATATCACATCCTGGTAGCATTGCTTGCGCAAGATCTGTTATTTTAAAACTTGGAATTTTTGAAATATACGTTTCTCCACCACGAGATTCCTGTAATGCCTTTATGACCAATTCAACCCCCTGTTCCAGACTTATCCAAAAACGTGTCATTCTGTAATCAGTTATAGGAAGACTAGTTTTTCCTTGATCTATAATATTTTGAAAAAAAGGAATTACCGAGCCTCTGCTGCCAGCAACATTTCCGTAACGAACAACAGAAAATTTAGTTCCATTTCGACCAGAATATGAATTAGCTGAAATGAAAAGCTTATCGGATACCATTTTAGTTGAACCATAAAGATTTATAGGTGATACTGCTTTATCTGTAGATAATGCAACAACCTTATTTACTCCCTTATCAAGACAAGCATCAATCACATTTATTGCACCGTTTATATTTGTTTTAATTGCTTCAATCGGATTATACTCACATGAGGGAACCTGTTTTAAAGCGGCAGCATGGATTACATAATCAACTCCATTTAAAGCCCTTTCAAGTCTATCTCTATCACGTACATCGCCTATAAAAAATCTCATAATTTCTTCATAATTCTTATATTTACTACGCATATTAAACTGTTTAAACTCATCTCGCGAATATATTATTATTTTTTTGGGCTTATAATGATTTAAGACATAGTCTACAAAATGATGACCAAAAGACCCAGTTCCACCAGTTACAAGTATTGTTTTGTCATTTAACATACGCTATATCTCCTGTATTTTTTACTTTATATTGTTCAGCCATTATATTATTAAAAATATATAAACCTATATAACACACCATACGTTTGCTTATACAAAAATTTCCTATCAATATTCAAATGAATTTATTATATCCATATATCGAAATTTACATATCATTTATTTGTTCTTTCAATTACTACTCCTGATTCAACCTTTTCACATCTCAAAATATGATTTTGACCTTTTACAATAGCTCCCGGCGCAATATGGACCCCATCATCAATTAAACAATCATGATCTATTAGTGCCCCCATATTTACAATTACTCCTGATCCAATAATAGTATTCGTACCAACACAAGCATTAGGCAACACAGAACTACCTGTGCCAATCTGAACTGTAGGACTAATATACGCATGAGAACTAATAATGCTAGTCACTCTACCATTAAAAGATAATATCTTTTCTATCCATCTAAGTCTTAATTCATTATTTCCAAATGCTGGATAAAAATCAGTTTCACTATCTATAAAATTTTTAAAATTTGATGTTCGATTTTTTTCTTCTTCAAATGAATCATCTAATATAAATGTTTTAGTATACTCTTTTTCTTGCTCTACTATATCTTTAATAGTTCTTCCATATCCTCCTGCACCCAAAATTACTAGTTTCATATTCATTTCTCCAACTTTGGCGCCTGGCACTTTTTTATACTCCACTATTAAAGCAATGCTAGGATCACGCACTAGAAAAGGCCATATTTTAAACACATGGCCTCTATTTCTTCAACACTTACTAAACATCAGTATCGTATTTTGTTAACATTTTTATACTATTAATATTTGAATTCTATCTCTGTAAATTATTTCAAGACTAATATTTTTGTTACAACACTTTAAAATAATGTCCATAAACCCATAAAGCCCTATCTATTCTTCTTTCTTGCCATTCATTTGGAAAATGTTTTTTTAGAAGTTCGCAATATTTCACATACATACTGTTTGGATCAGTTAACATCGTATTAGCTACTTTTAATTTCTTTTCAGGCAAACTACACCCACGAATAATAGAATCCTTTTTTACCTTTATGTCCTGCGATTCTAATTCTAAAACAACAAGAGCAGCCATCGCGAAACGGTCAAAAATAGGCTTTTCTCCACCTGTTATAAAGAATAAAAGAGAAATCAGATAAACAGTACCCAAGCCATAATATTCATGTGTAGTCACATGTTTTACTAACTCTTCCCATATTATCTCAGGGCTCTTTTCTTTTTTCACATAACTTGCTCTCAATCCTTTCACCAAATCTAATAAAGAGCATAATTTTTCACCTTTAATTCTATTTGAGTTTGGAAGCTGAATTTTCA
>JAEEGL010768400.1_pt1 | contig 14525 bp, 24 predicted proteins | sample 9134231 | NCBI WGS metagenome assembly JAEEGL01 (sample SAMN16246548, study PRJNA631951) | gut metagenome | biome: gut microbiome; feature: rumen; material: fiber-attached | host: Bos | place: Iran: Karaj | collected 2018-10
AACGTAATGCTCAAATTAAAACATATGATGGAGTTCACTTCCATTACGAGCCTTGGGATATGGATATTGCTTTAGGTAATAGAAATACAGGAGGTATAGCCTTCGATCCCCCTATTACTAGAGACACTATGATGGATAATGATACTGCTGCTATTTCTGGTAAATCTAGAATAGATACAGATAATGATAAAATAGCTGATACTGAAGTATCTAACTGGTTATGGGACGCTCTTGAAGCTTGGCCAAAGTGGATAGAAGAAATTGTTCCAGAAACCGCAGAAGCATTGTTCAATGCTGGATTAAAATATGCTAATATAATAAAAGTATTAGATGATGATTATCAAAATGCTTGGTGTGAATCTATTTATAATGAAAGTGGTAACTTTAAATATATTGTAAATAGACAAAATACTGATGACTATGGAAATATTCTTCCTGGTTATAACGACGGTTGGTTAGCATGGTTACAAGGAGCTCGTACTACACATAGACACTGGTGGTTAAAAACTTCTATGGACTATTACGATGCTAAATGGGGAGTTGGAGAATTTACACAAAAGACAATGTACTTAGGTTGTGAAATGCATAATGTACAAGGAACTATTGATATTACTCCTACTTCTGATACATACTTCTCGTTCTTAAGAGAAGCTACTAAATTCGGACCTTTCCCAGCTACACCACAAAACCCATTACATTTTGATGTATCTGTAATTAATTCAGGTGCTAAAGTACCTTTTAAGATTAATGGTGCTAACTTTATTAAAAAGATTGATATTAGTGACATTGCTGGAGGTTTACAAGTATTCTCTGTAGCTAATGCTTATTCATCTGAAGTAGGCCCAATTATTACTGAAGTAAATATTGGAGTACCTATTACAGTAGAACAATCTAATCATTTAGAAGGACCACAAAACTTAAAGGATATCACAATTGAACCTGGATTATCATTAAATGCTATAGAAAAGTTAAATGTTAGAGGACAAAGAGGTAGGGAAAATCCATTAGACCTTTCATTCTTAGCTAACTCTAGAACTATTACAGAATTAAAAGCTGCTGGTTCTGGATTACGAACTTTGACAAGTGCTATTGGTACTAATTACCATTATTTGGAATTACCTGATACTTTAACTTCTATTACATTTAATAGTACTACTTGGAATCCTAATAATATTTCATTCTGGATTAGTACTCCTGGAAATATTACTACTAGAACATATGAATAGGAAATGGTTGATGAATAGGGTAATATCTTATACGAACAAGACGGTGTTACTCCTAGAATGGAAACAGTTACTGAACAAGTAGTTACTTCTGCTTCTTATGATAAGTACGATTTAAATAATGTAAATATTCAAACTTCTATTCCTAAGAATTTATTGTCTGTACGTTTTACAGGTACTACTGGAAAGAATACTTGTGCAAGACAATTTGTAGTAGATTGGATTAATTCTATTATAGCTTGGGGAACTCAAGATTGGAATAACCATACTCTCGATACAGAAGGATTTGAAACATTAGATGAATATTTAGATTCATTATTTAGAATGAGATTCTTATCTGTAGAAAATATTTATTGGGATAACGATGTTATTCCTGGATTAAGTTACGAACAATTATCTTGGATTTCTAAATTTAATAACATTGATTATACACAAGAATATAATCCTCATCCTAATATTGCTAACTTTGCTAGAGGTTACGTAGTACTTACAGATGTTACACCTCTTACAGGTATTCAAACAGCTAATCTTTCAGCATGGTTTGGTGATGGAGCATTTATATTAAATAGTGGAGGTTTAGTTATTGACCAAGCTAATAATTACACTGCTATTACTGTAGGTCAAGCAGCCTTTGTAGAAAATGGAGAAATTTATATTAGAGAAGGTTCATCTGCTAGAATTTCTGCAACTAAATTTAGATTGCAAGCTACTTTAGCTGAAACATCATTCTCACTAGCTACTCCAGGTTCTCAAGTTTCTTCTACATCTTATGTATATCCAGCAGGTTCTGGTAATGTAGCTTGTGCTATTGAATCTAATCAATATGGTTAGGATTTCGTTTATTATTTAAGAACATATCCTAATTCAACTGGACAAGATTATGATGTAGATTTATTAAGTGGTAGTAGTAGAGTAACTATCCATGTTAAAGCGTTAGATTATCCTGAAGATATCTTCCTTAGTATCGAAGGTGATAGAAAAACTGCTAACTCGGGTAGTAATGCAGGTTTCTATAAGTATTATAAAACTGCTAACTTATTTGTTGTAGGACAACAAACAGGACACTTAGTAGTAGGTATGCAATTCTTAGAAAATGGCAATTATGTAAACAATCCTAAGAATAAAGATGTAAAAATAGAATACGTTAAGTTTAAAGTTTACAAGAATGGTAATATATGTTCAGAATTCGAAGAAGCTAAAGATTATGACTTCTTTACTCAAAACGAATCTACTAAACAAACATTCGTTGATTCTTCTAGTGTAGACTTATCTTATACTAAAGGATTTAGAGTAACAAACGATACTTATAAATATTTTATTCCATTATATCTACAAAATAGTGTAGGTTCCGATCCAATAGTTTATACTGTGGAAGCTACCTTTAAATTAGGTGGACTAATAAGAACTATTTCGCAAGATTTTGTAGTTGTTAAAGATTAGATAGTAGCTCCAGAAGGTACTGCTCTATGGGGACTTATTAATAATGCTTATTATCAGCAATTTAATTAGAACTTTGACAGAGGAGACTTCTATAGAAGCTTATGTCATATTTTAACAGGAGAAATTGGTGTTGGAGGACAATATCAAAGTGGAGCTTCTTGGGTTAGTGTATCAGATAACTTGAATTAGTTAACTACATTAGCATTTAATGGAGATAGTATTTTACTACATTTGCCAAATATTACAGGAATTAATTTAAATAATTCATCTATTCCTACAACTTCTGAAGGAATACAAAATATTAATTTAAGTAATATTACTAAGTTAAGAAAATTCTATATAGAAAATTGTACTAATTTAACATCAGATATAGATTTATCATCTAATCCAGATATTCAGGAAGTGGATGCTAGTGGAACATCTATTAATATAATTGTTCCTACTGCACCTAAGTTAACTAAGTATGAATTAGGTACTCCTACTATTATTAACTTAGAAAATCCAACTGTATTAACACCAGCTGGAGTAAAAGTTGATGATGCTAGTGAATTAGACTCTTTAGTAATAAAGAATATACCTAATACAAAAACTTATACTACATTCTATAAAATATTTAGTTAATATGACACATTTATATATAGAATAGAATGGAATCACAGAAGAAGTAAACAGCTAGATTATAGAAAAACTCTATAATCTAGCCTCTTCTGGCGATTTAGATGAAACTAGTGATTTAAAGGGCAGATTACATTTAAATATAGCATATAGAGCTCCTATAAATTATTTAACGTCTCATTTTCCAGATTTGTATATTACTACAAACGACTATGCCATACCTTTTGAAGATTCTAACATGTTATCATATCTATTAAGTCTTGGTATAGGATCAAATGGATATATAACAGAAACTCAAGCCGCTGCTGCAACAATTGTAGCAAATAGTGTAAATACAACTGTTACTAAATTTAACGAACTTAAGTATTTTACGAATATTACAGAGAGCAAAAGAGGATTTGAATCATCAGAATCTGGTAATATTAGATTTACTGGTTGGACAGCCCTAGAAGAAATAGATATTAGTAATTTTACATCAATAGGGCATTCAGCTTAGTGGGCTTGGGAAGATACGTTTAGAGGTTGTACTAATTTGAAAACGGTTACTGCTAGTAATAAATTAACACAGATTGGGCATTCTGCTTTTTCTGGATGTTCTAACCTAGAAACAATATCTGGATTGTCTGGAACAATTACTATAGTCCATGAGTCATTTAACGGATGTAAAAAACTTAAACAGGAATGTTTTGACAATGTAATATTTAACATACCATCTGGTAAAGGTTATAGTGCTTTCTAGTAGTGTTCGTTGTTGACAGATCTAACTTTTGATGGACAAATGACAGAAGTTCCAAATGATATGGTCCGCTTATGTACATCGCTGAAAACTATATCTGGTTTGAGTAACGTAACTACAATAGGATTGTAGCCATTTAGATAGTGCCCATCTATTGTATCTACAGATTTAGATTATTCAAAAATTACTTCAATTGGTAACTCTGCTTTCCGTGAAGCTCACGTTGGTTAGACCGATTTAAATTTCCCAAATTTAACGTCGCTCGGAACTGATGTATATAATGCATCTAACGTAACTAAAGTATCTAATTTAGGATCTATTACTGTTATTACAGATTCTTGTTTTAATAACTGTGGTAGTCTAACACAAGTTACATTACCAAGTACTATAGCAACTATTGACAGATATGCGTTCAATACTTGTAGACAGATGACCACAATAAACATTCCATCTGCTTGTACAACTATTGGTGAAAGAGCGTTTTAGGAATGTAATAATTTGGATGTTACTCTGGATTTAAGTAACATTACGAGTTTGGCTTCTTACGCGTTTTATAATTGTAACAAAACTATTATTAGCAATTTTCCAAAGATTGCAGTATATGATATAAACACTTTTGTCGGAATAAAAAACTCTAATATTATTATTCCAAAAGAGGTGGAAGAAATTAGATAGAGCGCATTTACATTTACGACCAGTCTATAGTCAATATCATTTGAATCTAATAGTGCTTTAACTACAATAGGAAACCAAGCATTTAGAATGAGTACTTTGTAGTCTATAACTCTTCCGGAAGGATTTAAAGAGCTTGGTACAGGTGTGTTTGAAAATTGTAAACAGTTAGTTTCTGTAGATATGCCATCTACAATTACGTCAGTTGGATTAAGTACGTTCTAGTGGGCAAATTCATTGAGTACTGTAATTTGTAGAGCTACAACCCCTCCTACATTAGGGAACGTAACTACATTTTAGGGAACAAGTACTAGTCTTAATATTTATGTTCCGGATGCATCAGTAAATGCGTATAAAGCAGCAGCAAACTGGTCTACATATTCATCTAATATTAAAGGAATATCTCAATTACCTAATTCATAAAAATAATAGATTATGACACATTTATATATAGAACAAAATAATTCGGTAACTGAAGAAGTTAGTAACTCTATCATAGCTAAGTTGTATGAAGTAGCTATTAGTGGGGATTTAGATAATACTAGTGATTTTAAAGGCCGATTACATGCAAATGTTGCATATAAATCTTAGATAGATTATCTTACAGAGCAGTTTGAAGATTTAAATATAACTACAGATGATAAATATATTGATTTTGTAAGTAAAAGTGTTGAAAGAAATTTAGCTACAGCATATGGTGACGGTGTTGGAGTATATTATAATAATAGAGCTTCTGTAACACTATTTCAAAAAAATACGCATACAGAAACTATTAATGGAAGAACTTTTACATTTAATAGTGATGAATGTGTATTTGTCAATGATTAGACCTTAACAACTCTTAATGAACTTTCTTTATTTGTAAATTTAAAAGAAATTAAAGATTCTTGTTTTGCATATTCTTCTTTAGCATCAATAGATTTGACTAATATAGAAACCCTAGGAGCATAGGTTTTTGGTCATTGTAATAGATTAAGTGGAATTATTAATCTTCCTAAACTAAAAACATTTAGAAACCGCACTATTAATATTGCTGGTTTCCATATGGAGGGAGGACAATTTGTTTCATGCCCCTTAATTACCGAAATACATATTGGCAATGAAGTATCTGAAGATAATAAAGTAAAAATTGTTCCACCACATTTTGTAAACGGAGCAACATCATTAGTAAATGTTACAGGTTTATCAGAGGTTACTACTATTCAATACAATGCGTTTTAGGAAACAACTAGTTTACAACAATTAGATACTACAAATACTCTTACTTCAGTAGGTGCTAACGCATTTAACGAATCAAATATAAGTTGTATTGATTTATCAAATGTTGTATCTATAGGACAGCAGGCATTTAGAAATTGTACAAATCTATTAAATATATCTACTTCTGATCCTTCTCAGATATAGAATCAATCTCTAGACATTTGTTTACCAGACTTAACTTCTATAGGTTATGGTGCATTTAATGGATGTAATAAAATTACTTCAGTAAGTAATTTAGGACAAATAACAGAATTACCTACCACAGTATTTTTTAATTGTAATCAATTAACTTCCTATACTCTACCTAGTACTTTAAAAACTTTAAATTGTAGTTCTTTTAGTAAAACATAGATAGAAAAATTAATAGGAAATAATGGATTAGAAACAATGATTTTAGGAGATTTTGCGAGCACCAATAATAAGTTAAAATACGTAGAAGTACCTGCTACTGTTACAAACATGGAGTATTTTTTCCATAGAAGTTTAAATACAGGAGATATTACATATCCATCAAATACTTGTATATGCGTTATAAAAGCTGCTACTCCACCTGCATTAAGATATTACAATAATGAAAGTTGGGCCACTGATGCAGGAGTAACTAAATTTATGGGAATTTATGTTCCAGATAGTTCTTTAAGTGCCTATCAATCTGCTACTGGAGCATGGTAGAGTACTAATATACAGGGAAAATTAAAACCTATATCACAATTACAAACAGATAGCCCAACATACTGGTCTGTATATCAATCTGGTTTATCTAATTCATAATACAAGAACTCTAACTTGATCAAATAGAGAAATAATAGTCAGAAATGTCTTTCCAGATGTTTCTGGCTATTTTTGTTTTATACTAAAAATTTTTATTCAATTTAAGTCCATTTTTAAAACGTTACTAAATGTAACTACTTGATAATCAGATAGTTACAAAATTTTTAGTAACGTTTTCTCATTTCATATAGTATAGATAATTTTATTTTAGTTGCAACTAGATACTGCCTCGGAAAGAGGTTCAATTTATTAACAATTAAAATTTAATTATTTATGTCTGAAAGTAAAATTTATACTATTCCTGACGGAAACAATTCTCTAGATCCTAATTTAATGTTGGCTTTATCTCAAAACGGTGGTTTTGGAAATAACGGTAACTGGATGTGGATGATGTTTATGTGGATTTTATTCCCTTGGATTTTTAACGGTAACGGCTACGGAAATGGTTTTGGAGGTAACAATGGAACAGGTTTCTTAGCTAATCAGTTAAACAACGATGCTGGTAGAGACCTTCTTTTACAGGCTATTAATGGTAGAGCTGATGCTTTAAGTCAATTAGCAGGTATGCTTAACACTTCTGTAGGTAACATTCAAAATGCTGTAAATACTATCCAAAGTTCTATACAGTCAGTAGGAGCACAAGTTGGAATGAGTGGACAGCAAGTAATTAATAGTGTTCAGGCTGGTAATGCTGCTTTAAGTCAACAGTTATGTAATTGCTGCTGTGAAAACAGAGTAGCAGTTCTTAATCAGACTAATGCTTTACAAGCTCAGGCTGCTGCTAACCACGCTGATTCTACTTTATTAGCTTCTCAGAACTACGCTAATCAGCAATTACAGAGTGCACAAAACCACGCTGCTACTCAGCTTCAAATGGCTAACATTGAAAGTGCTGACCAATTAGCTGTATGTCAGTAGACTAATACTCTTACTAATCAAGCTGATAGAAATACTAATGCTATTCTTTCTGCTATTAGTGGTCAGAATACTCTTATTACTAAAGAATTCTGCGACCTTAAAGAAAGAGAATTACAAAACAAGATTGATACCCAAGGTGATATTATTACTCAACTAAGAGGACAAATAAGTAACGATATGCAAACCGCTGCTTTCAATAAAGCATTTAATGATTTAAATGATAAGATAGCTGTTATAGCTGCTAAACAGCCTAATACTGTTCCTGTTCAGTGGCCTAATATCGTTGCTGCTAATGCTACTCCTTATGTTGGTAATATGTGGGGACAAACAAGTTTCTGGAATTAATTAAAGAAAGGAGTGAATATGTTTGGAGCAACAACTAATTACCCATTTAATTTTGCTAATAGAAATGGAATACCTATGCTTGAAAGTAATTCAGTAGAAGTTACAGATACAAATGTAATTATAAATATTCCAAATAGAGCTTTTAGATTCCTTAATGGAACTGGAATACTCTTATTTAGATTAAATACTGAAATTACTAACACTACTCTTCCCATTCTATTCTCTTCCAATAGCTTTACTCAACCATTAACAAATGTTGGAGGAGTTGCAGCTACTGGCACTGATATTTCTTTACCTGGAGTATATGAAATATATTATGATAAGAACGCTAATTTAATGTAGTTATTATAATGTTTTCAGCACTATCTCAAGGAAGTCCTATCTATTTATTAGATAAGACTTCTACTCCAGATTATAAAGTTGGAGAAATCGTTGGTGTTAGCTACCCTAAAATGAATCCATATAATGTTGGGCCTTAGAACACAGTTGATTTAAAAGTAAAAATTGATGGAGAAATTTAGGAATTTAATTCAATACCAAGTATTAATAGTGTCGTGTCTTATAATAGTGGTAAGATTATTATAAGTGAATCTAAACAGGGTATTCAAACTGAAGTTGAGAATATTCTATAGAATAGTAAATAGATTCTAAGTAACATTGATACTTATAAACAAAATGTGGTGGATTGCGAAAATATTCTTAAATAGTTAAATCCTCAGTTTGCAATAGATAAGGAAAGAGATGAGAGATTGTCAAGTTTAGAGAATAGGTTTGATGGTTTTGAATCTAAATTGGATAAAATTTTTAATTTAGTATAGAAATGATTGTAGTAGAATTTACCGAAGATAAGTTCGGAAAAGCAATGAAAGCTATTTCAGAGATTGGAAAACATTCAGAGTGTCTTGCTGCTATATTTGAAGACCTTTCAGCAGATTCAGAATACGGAGAAAGAAACAGACATCATAAGGATTATGACGATGATGATATGTACGGTTCTCGTTATGGTATGCGCCGTGGCGGCAGACGTTCTTATTGATGATGATTAGAACATCTCTAAACATCTATGATGATAGACCTACCGCAATGAAACGTTATTTAAAGTATTATGGACAACACTTTAATAAAAAATTATGTCAATTTGCTATCTCTAAAATGGACCATGGAAAAACTCCAGTAAATAAAGAGTAGGTTGATGATATTTTAAATAAGTATAATATAGAATTGGAACATAATGAACTTTGTGATTATGTTTATGTCTATAATATGGGAAATAATGATTTCATGGGAAGTAGCATCATAGATGAAAAGCATCTAGCACTATATGTTAAAGATGTGATAGATGATGAGGATGGATATGATGGAATCGTTTTTAATAGATGGTATGCAGATACAGTAACTCAAGGGATTCCTATTGAATGGGATGAGATGCTATGATTATTGATAAATTCTCTATTTATAATTGGGAAGTAACTATTTTGTATGAATGTACTTGTGATGATATTGATTATATAATCAGAATTTTAAAGGATATAAAATGTCCTAATAAATATATAAAGGAAGCACTACACAATTTACAAACTTGTAATTTAAATATAGGCTTAACATATTCAAATACTAATTTACAAAGTTCTGTTATAGTTGTTAATAAAACAAGCTCATTTGCACAATTAATTAATACCATAGCACACGAATATTTCCATCTTATATGTCACATCTCTAAAATATTAGAAATAGAAGATGAAGAAGAACTAGCTTATTTGAATGGAAATCTAAATATGCGTTCTTATAAATTTATTAAAAAGTTAGAAAGAGAAGTAGGTTCTGAATAAGAATCTACTTTTTTTTGTTTTATCTCTAACCATTAATATCTTAGAATATTAAAACGTAATAATATATGAATATAAAAAGACCAAAACCCAAATCTGGTAATTTAAATCCACTTGGTAAACCTTATAGCAAAGGAGGAAAAGTTGGATAGAAATCTAAAGCATAAAGGATTCCTAGTCATATTAAAGTATATTCCACATTTTATTGCTATGTTATATGTTTTATATACTTTATTATCTTTTGCAGGAATAGATACAGTAATATTAGGACGTTTAGCACATATATCCGTAATTCCTTGGATGTTTATGTATATGACTTCTCATATCTTTAGATATTGTTATGTACATAGATTACCCTTATATTACATTATGTCTAATGAACTACTAGTTGATATAGATTATTATATAGGAATATCTGTCGATAATGTTAAATTACTATTAATACATATGACAGCTATAATGATATTAATATTTGGATATTCCTATTATTATATTAAATATAAATTAAAAACATGAGTTTTATACAAAGATTAGGAAGCAAACAATTTCCTGTTCCTCAGAAAAGTAGAGAACGTATGGTATTTGGAAAAAAGAAAGAAACTATTTTAAATGAAATAGTAGTTGTAGACCTTGAAGGGAAAATAAGTTTAAAACTTGTTGGACAAAATTTAGATGAAAATGCTATTTATGATTGGCTTGTAAGCATTGATTCTAAATCTATTAATCCTTCAATAAAAGGTACTGTATTAACATTATCTAAGAATAACTCTAAAAAATTTAGAGAAGCTAAGAAAATAAATGTTCAAGTAACATATAATAATATTGTAAAAGTATTTAATATAGAAAATGCTGAAGATAATAAGAAGTCTGCTATAGTAGATGATTAATGATATTGATTCCAACAATACTAATATCTCTGAAAGAGAATAGTTTGAAGTTATTAAATTCATTTAGAAAATTAATACCAAAGAATTAAGTAAATTAGAAGCCGCTGAATATATAGGAGTTTCCAGAGCTACTTTCGATAATTATGTTAGAAACGGATTAATTCCTAAAGGATAGAAGCGAGTAGGATTTAAGGAGCTTAGTTGGAATAAATGTGATTTAGACAAATTTTTAGAAAAACAAAATTAATATGTTTGGAAAAGAAATTGGTTCACTCGGAGAAAACTTAGTTCTAAATACTGCTGGCAAAGTAAAGATTAGATTTGGATAGAAATACATTGATTTATTAAATGATAAAGGAGAATTAAATGTAAAGTTTCCAAAAATAATAAAAACCATTACATCAGAATCAGAAATTAAAACTAATGGATTTTATTATTTAAATAATACTTTATATGCTCATATAGACAATGTTACAATGCCTGTAGTTCTATAGGAACAATTCGTTGAATTACAAAATACAGTTAAATCTTTGCAAGAACGAGTGGAAGAGTTAGAAAATAAATTAAATAAATAATAAATATGGAACAATTAAGTTTATTACCTAAAGTTTATGAATATGGTGAAAGTCTCTCTAGTGAAGAGATGAATCAAATAGTATAGCATCTTAATTCTTCTATAGAAGCCATCAATTATTTACTTGCTAAAAATAATGGAATCAACGATGGTCATTGTGAAATGAGATATAAAGTAAGTGCACAATAGCCAGAAGCCCCTGCAGCAGGTAGTGATGGAAAATTTAATGGATGGTCTGATACATATACTAAACCTGATACAGATAATGGAGAAATTACTTGGATGACATTAAGCTTCTTAAATGGAGATGGTGTTTATGGAGCTTGGTCTAATCCAGTATGTATTACTTGGGGTAGCATTGAGGGATAGAGAGGACGTCAAGGTGAAGCTGGAGTTAGAGGTTCTTTTAAAAGTAGAGTATTTAAAAGACAAAATACTGTACCAGATACTCCTACAGGAGGAACATACGAAAATCCTCTACCTACTTCAGGAGGTTGGACAGATGGAATACCTCAAGGTAGTGCTATAATTTGGAGTTCTGTTTGTACTTTTAATGGAGACGGAACCAGTAGTGGTTGGTCTACTCCTGCACCAGAATCTGATAGTGCTACTCTAGATGTAGAATTTAGTCCCTTAACTAATCAACCTTTAGCTCCAATAGGAACTACACCTTTTGTTAACCATGAATCAGAAGGGTGGTATGATTCCAAGTCTGCTAATTTTGAATCTGCTGGAATAATGATTTGGAGAGCAGAAAGAAAAGTATCTAATGGTGAATATGATGGTGATTGGGTTATTACTAGAATATATGGAGAGAAAGGAGAAAAGGGTGATTCAGGAAGTGCTGGAGGACACCACGAATTTAGATATAGAAATTATATTCCTTCAGAACAATATCCAACACCATCTAAACCTGCTACAGGTTCAAATGGAACAACACACGGTTGGTCAGAAAGCCAACAACCTCTTTCAGAAGCTGATATTAAAAATGGTTCTGCTACATGGATGACTCAATGTTATGTTAATGAGGAAGGAGAATATGGAGAATGGACTTCTCCAATTAGAATTACCGGTGCTAATGGACGAGATGGTGAAGATGGAACTATTATAGAATTTGTATATACTTTAAAAACTTCAGTTTGGGACAATCCTACTCCCCCTTCAACTACACAAGTAGATGATTGGCATGGAACAGGACCTGATGGAACTGTTTGGACAGATAATCCTCAGGGAGTGGATATTACTTATATGTATGAATATATTTCATAGCGTTCTAAAATTAACGATGTTTGGACACCATATTCTAATCCAGTTATCTGGTCTAAATGGGGTGAAAAAGGTATGGATGGTGATGGTGTTTAGTATATTTATAAATTATTTGATACAGAATTAACTAACCAACAATGTATTGCTAATATTCCAGATAAACCTAGTTCTAAAAATTAGTATGGAGAATGGATTCCTTCTGGTAGTGGTAAAAATGCTGGTTGGAGTGATGATCCAGTATCTCCCACTGCTTCACAACAATATTGTTACTGTTCTGTAATTAAAGAAATTAATGGAGTTTGGGGTAATTTTGAAAAATTAAGTTTATGGTCTAGATATGCAAAAGATAGTGATGTTCCGGGACCTGATGGAAAAGGTATAACTTATATAATAACTAGAGACACTTATTCAGAATCCGATTGGGCTAGAGAAGCTGTTATAGGAAATGCAAATAATTTTAGTAGAGGAAGTTCTGATTTAGGTAGTTCTTGTAGACCTGGAGACTTTTTTATAGTTAAAGGTACAGCTACAGATGGAACTTATAAATTTCATTAGGCAACATTTAAATGTACCTCATTTACATCAGATTTAATATATGGAACATGTGTGAGTCATATAAAAGATGGAGATAAAGGAGATCCCGGACAATCAATAACTGGTAAAACTGGACCAATGTTTTATATAGCAGGAATTTGGGATGGTAATACAGAATATACTAGAAATGATTATAAATGTCCTGTAGTAATGTTGTCTTCTAATAATAAATATTATTATTTAAAGAATTCTTCTAGTAGAGGACAAAATCCATCTACATCTGATGCTTGGGGAGAAGCTGATAATTTTGCTGCTGTATTTACTCATGTATTATTTTCTGAATTTGCTAAATTAGGTTCATTTGTAATTAATTAGGATTGGATGTTATCATAGCATGGTGTAGAATATGATTCAGGTGGAGGATTAACTTTGGTTACTGGAGATAACACCACTAATTATTAGAATTTTAAAACTTCTAATCCTACTACAAATCTATCTGGGTAGGTAAATTTTTGTCCTAATTTAGCTATTGATGCTAAAACTGGTAAAGTTTATGCTCAAAGAATGGAAATAGGAGGTTCCTCTGTATTTAAAGGAATGGTATATGCTTTAGGAGGAACTTTTACTGGAGCGATAAATGCTACTAGCGGTTCTTTTAATGGGGATGTTTATGCTAATACTCTCATAGCAGGCAATCCTAATGGCATTAACATTAGAACAAGCTCAAATAAGATTGAGTTCTGTAAAGGTGCTGACGTACGTGCTTACTTTGTTGAAGCTGGAGACGGTATGCAGCTTCATGTATGGGATTCTAGTGGAACTGAATATACTATAGACTTTACAAAATGGGCATAGGTTGGAGGTTCTACTTATACTCCAGTAAGAGGTTATTATAAATATAGTAACGGAAGTTTCTCTTCTGATTCTGATTTATTTAAAGGCTCGGATGGTAAATATTATAGTTACAGCGGCTCTTCTTACACTATGATAGCTTCTAGAGATGTTTACATTCAAGAGTCCGCAAATGCGTATCCATCACATGGAACAGCATTTAATGGAAGTGGTACTCCTATTATATATGCATACGCTACTAACAATGGGACTCCATGTGTAATTAGTTTGACTGTATACAGATATGTTAAGTATTCTATTTCAAACGGAGTCATGGGAAGTGCTGATCCAAGTTATATATATTATAGTCCAGATTATCCAGTATCTCCAGTATTTAGTGGAACAAGTATAGATATGAACAATACATATTTTGGAGGTAGATTTATAAATCCACAGGGAGGTAGTGCTAATGCCAGATTTGCTTATGTAAACGGTATTACAAAGGATTTTGGTGCACCTATGCAATCTCGCACTTATGTAAGTACTGCTACTGAAGGTACAGCATATTCTACTAACCCAACTGTATACGACGTTGCATTAATGTCATCTATGTAATAAATAATACAT
>JAEEGL012723474.1_pt1 | contig 14525 bp, 14 predicted proteins | sample 9134231 | NCBI WGS metagenome assembly JAEEGL01 (sample SAMN16246548, study PRJNA631951) | gut metagenome | biome: gut microbiome; feature: rumen; material: fiber-attached | host: Bos | place: Iran: Karaj | collected 2018-10
ATGCCGCAGACCAAGTTCGTGCTTAAGAAGGCTATGGCGCTGAAACTTCCTGTGATCGTGTGTGTCAACAAGGTTGACCGTCCGGAAGCAAGATGCGTGGATGTGGTCGATGAGGTGCTGGAGCTCTTCATGGATCTGGATGCGAGTGATGAGCAGCTCGACTGCCCTTTCATTTTTGCATCGGCCAAGACGGGCCAGTCGGGTCTCGATTATAAAAACATCACGCCGACCATGGAACCGCTGTTTGAAGCAATCTTAAACTATATTCCGGCGCCGGAGGGGGATCCGGATGCAGGCACGCAGGTGCTGATCTCGACGATCGATTATAACGAATATGTCGGAAGGATCGGTGTCGGCAAGATCGACAACGGTACGGTCAAAGTCAACCAGGAAGTCGTGATCGTCAATGCACATGAGCCTGACATGCAAAGGAAGGTGAAGATCTCGGCACTTTATGAATACGACGGACTGCAGAAAGTCAACGTGAAAGAAGCAGGGATCGGTGCGATCGTTGCGATCTCCGGAATTTCGGATATCCATATCGGCGATACGCTCTGTTCCCCGGAGGATGTCCGCCCGATCCCGTTCCAGAAGATCTCTGAGCCTACGATCGCGATGCAGTTCATGGTCAACGATTCACCGCTTGCGGGGCAGGAAGGAAAGTACGTAACGAGCCGTCATCTGCGTGACCGCCTGTTCAAGGAACTGAACACGGATGTGAGCCTGCGCGTGGAAGAGACCGATTCGACGGAATGCTTCAAGGTTTCCGGAAGAGGGGAACTGCATCTATCCGTACTGATAGAAAACATGCGACGTGAAGGATACGAATTTGCGGTCAGCAAAGCAGAGGTGCTCTATAGGACCGATTCCAAAGGCCGCAAAACAGAGCCCATGGAACTGGCCTACGTGGACGTGCCGGAAGAATTCTCGGGAACCGTCATTGAGAAGCTCGGACAGCGCAAAGGCGAACTGCAGAACATGACACCGATCACGGGCGGCTATACACGGCTGGAATTTTCGATCCCGTCAAGAGGCCTCATCGGTTACCGCGGGGAATTTATGACGGATACCAAAGGAAACGGGATCATCAATACGATCTTTGACGAATATGCGCCTTATAAGGGCGATATCCAATACAGGAAGCAGGGAAGCCTGATCGCTTTTGAGAGCGGTGAATCCGTGACGTACGGTCTGTTCAATGCGCAGGAGAGAGGGACGATCTTTATCGGACCGGGCGAAAAAGTCTATTCCGGCATGGTCATCGGACAGAACGGAAAGCCGGAGGACGTGGAGATCAATGTCTGCAAGACGAAACATCTGACCAACACGAGAGCGTCCGGTTCCGATGAAGCTTTAAGGCTGACGCCGCCGAAGATCCTGTCGCTGGAACAGGCGCTGGAATTCATCGATACGGATGAACTTTTAGAGATCACACCGGAGTCCTTAAGGATCCGCAAGAAGATCCTGGATCCGACCATGCGCAAACGAGCATCGTTTAAAAAGTAAGCGACGGTTGACGATACAGGGCGAATCTGCTATGATACGTTACGGATAGAGGTCGCGCCTGATATAAGTAGCGATGCGGATGCTGCCAAAGCATATGAGGCATTGTGAAAGGAGATGGCGCCGAAAGCGGCGGGAGTGGCATCCCGTACTTGGGCATACATTGAATATGTGTATGACTGTCATCGGTTACAGTAACGGATGGGGAGCTATCGAAACGCAATGAAAATTGTATTTTGAGCCGACCCGTTTGTGGTCGGTTTTCTTATGCCGGTCCGGACGGGCAGATGAATAAAGCACTTTCCATTCAGCATTTTGCAGATCAGAAGGAGGAGTAAAAAATGGCAATTTTTACGGGAGCGGGCGTAGCGATCACAACGCCCTTTAAGGAAAACGGAGACGTGGATTACGATCTGTTCAGGGAGCAGATCGAATACCAGATCAAAGGCGGAACGGATGCGATCATTGTCTGCGGTTCCACCGGAGAATCCAGCTGTTTAAGTCATGAGGAACATCTTGAAGTCATCCGCTATTGCTGTGAGGTTGTCAACAAGCGGATCCCGGTCATTGCGGGAACCGGTTCCAATTGTACGGAAACGGCGATCTACCTTTCAACGGAAGCAGAAAAATTCGGTGTCGACGGTGTGCTGGTCGTCTCTCCATATTATAATAAGGCAACACAGAAGGGCCTCATCGAACACTTCACCATGGTGGCCAATAGCATCAAAATCCCGATGCTGCTTTATAATATCCAGGGAAGAACGGGTATCAACATCACACCGGAGACGATCGTTTACCTGTGTAAGAATGTCCCCAACATCGTCGGCGTTAAAGAAGCCAGCGGAAATATCTCGCAGGTTGCCGAGATCCTGCAGATGGCAGACGGCTGCGTGGACCTGTATTCAGGGGATGACAATCAGACGGTGCCGATCATGTCTCTTGGCGGACTCGGCGTGATCTCGGTGCTTTCCAATATCGCTCCGCAGAAGACGCACAACATCTGTCAGGCAATGCTTGATAATGATGTGAAGAAGGCAGCAGGCCTGCAGCTGGAAGCGATCAAACTGATCGACGCACTCTTCAGCGAGGTCAATCCGATCCCGGTAAAGAGAGCGTTGGAATTTCAGAAGAGAGACCGAGGCGTCTTAAGAAGACCGTTAACCCGTATGGAAGATGCGCATGCAGCGGTACTGGAAGCAGAGATGAAAAAGTACGGCTGCCTGTAATACCTGAATGATATTTCATTATTCATGAGACCGGTCAGAAAGGACAGAGGGTAACCATGATAAAAATGATCATGCACGGCTGTAACGGCCGTATGGGACAGATGATCACGAAGCTTGCAAAAGACGATCCGGATATTGAGATCGTCGCAGGCGTGGATATCAGTGATACGATCAAGAACGACTATCCTGTATACGGAAGTATCGTGGAATGCAATGAGGAAGCCGATGTGGTGGTTGATTTTGGCGCAGCGACGGCCATCGATCTGCTGCTTTCCACCTGTGCGGACAGAAAACTGCCGGTGGTGGTTTGCACCACGGGTTTAAGTGAAGCGCAGATTTCCCATCTGAATGAGACAAGTAAAAAGATCGCGATCCTTCGGTCTGCGAATATGTCGCTGGGCATCAATCTGCTGATGAAACTGTTAAAGGAATCCGTACAGACACTTTCCGATGCAGGGTTTGACATCGAGATCGTGGAAAAACACCACCGGATGAAACTGGATGCGCCTTCAGGAACAGCGCTGGCGCTTGCCGATGCGATCAATGAAGCGGCAGATGAGCCTTATGAATATGTATATGACAGAAGCAGTGTCAGACAGAAGAGAGGCGAGCGTGAACTCGGTATCAGCGCGGTACGCGGCGGCACGATCGTCGGTGATCATGACGTGATCTTTGCCGGGGAAGACGAAGTGATCACATTTTCACACAGGGCATACAGCAGGGCTGTGTTTGCAAAGGGGGCGATCTCGGCGGCAAAATTCCTTTCCGGGAAAGATACGGGCCTCTACGATATGTCTGATGTGATCAATGCAAAATCGTGAGGTTAGCATCCATGAGATACTTCCGTATCATGCGGATATGAAAAGCCGGATGAGCTTTGGCCCTCCGTGTGATTTTGCTCGTATAAAGGTATGAAAGTTGCAAAGCAGCTGATAAGGAGATAATACATGATCGATATGAACAGACTGAACGATGAAGAAATGGATGCCGTAAACGGCGGAACAGGCGAATTCAGAAGAAAACTCATGGCAAGCGCTGATGATATGGGCACATCTATGCCCGTCCAGAGCCAGTCGACCTCGGGTGATAAGAAGGCCTGGTGCGGACAATGCAAGAAATGGGTTCATTATAATGAATTCAGCGGCGGCAGACGCATCGGTGAATGCGGCCACACGCTGTAAAATTCCGTTCCTTTTAAGATACAACAAATGTATGAGCAGAGCATCGCATGAATTCCATGCGGTGCTTTGTCATATTTTGATTGAATGAAAAAGTGATAAAATGGTAATATAAGTGTACTATGATGGAATTCAGGCCCTGTATTGATATTCACAACGGAAAAGTAAAACAGATCGTGGGATCGACCCTGCACGACATGGACCACGGGGACGGGGTTCCCGGTCCATTTTCCGGAATCGCAAGCCCGTCCGCCAAAGAGAATTTCGTATCCAAGCATGATGCAGCCTACTACGCACGTCTCTATAAAGAAGACGGATTAAAGGGCGGACATGTGATCCTGCTTAATGCCAAAGACACACCGGAATATGAGGAAAGCAAAGCGGCTGCACTTCATGCTCTGAAAGCCTATCCCGGCGGACTGCAGATCGGCGGCGGGATCGACGATACGAATGCCCGGGACTTTTTGGATGCCGGCGCTTCGCATGTGATCGTTACCTCTTATGTATTCAGAAACGGCGAAATATGCTATAATCATCTGGACCGTTTGTGTGAAACGGTCGGCAAAGAGCGCATCGTGCTGGACTTAAGCTGCCGGAGAGTCATGCAAGATAACGAGGGCAGCGGGAAAGCGGATGGCGGTGCTGTGAATGCGGTTCCCGGAAGCAATGAAGCAGAAAACGGGAGTGAATACCGGATCGTCACGGACCGCTGGCAGAAATTCACGGATACTGCGCTGAATGCGCAACTGCTTGTGCAACTGTCCGCATGGTGCGATGAATTTCTCGTGCATGCCGTGGATGTGGAAGGAAAAATATCGGGTATAGAGGAAGATGTGGTCAGGATCCTGAAGGATTCGCCGATTCCCGTAACCTATGCGGGCGGTATTTCCTCGATCGCTGATATAGAACGGATCAAGGCGCTTTCTGACGGGCGCGTAAATGTAACGGTCGGCAGCGCACTGTCCCTGTTTGGCGGAGCGCTTGATTACCGGGAGGTTATCCAATGTATACGGTCATGATCGTCGATGAAAACGAAAATGAACTGGTCATTGCCGAGAAGGCGCTGGAGAAGGATTACCAGGTCACGGTGATGAACAACTCCAAGCAGGCCCTGGCGCGCCTTGCCAAGGCAACGATCATGCCGGATCTTATGATCCTTGATATTGCAATGCCCGGCATCAACGGGTTTGACATGATCATGCGCATGAAGACCAGCGATAAGATGAAGGAGATCCCGGTGCTCTTTTTGTCGGGAGATAAGGAGAATGCGACCGAACTGGAAGCCTACCGGCTCGGCGCGGTTGATTTTATCAGAAAACCGGTCGTGGCACAGCTCCTTAAGAAACGTGTCGAGCTGCAGGTCAACCTCCTGGAATATAAAAAACACATGAAGGCGTATAATGCGCAGCTGCAGCAGAATGCGAACGTGCATGCGCAGAATGCATACAGACTGCATTATTTCATCATCGGGATCATTACGGATCTGATCGCAGGAAAAGACGGTTATACCGGGATACATTCCGTATCGGTTTCCAAATACATGGGGATCTTGCTGAGAGAGATGCTGATGTCCGGTGTGAACTACGGAATTTCGTCGGACGACTTTGAACTGATCATGCTTTCGGCACAGCTGCATGACATGGGTAAGATCGGCGTACCGGATGCGGTGCTTCAGAAAACCGGAAAATATACCGATGAGGAATTCATGCAGATGAAAAACCATACGGTATATGCGGCGAACGCCATCCAGAAATACGCGTATTTATTGCCCGGATCCAAGTTCATTACCTATAGTTACCAGATGGCCAGATCGCATCATGAACGTTACGACGGAAAAGGCTATCCGGACGGACTTCAGGGCGCGAACATCCCGATCCTTGCAAGGATCCTTGCGGTCGCAGATGTGTATGACGCGCTGGTTTCCAAAAGAAGTTACAAACAGGCCATGACACATGAGCAGGCCTATAACATCATCACGCAGGGCGCCGGTGTCCAGTTCGATCCGCAGGTCGTCGCAGCATTCCAGCGGGTCCATATGGATATCTACGAAGCGCACTGCCAGCTCACTGCACAGTTCTCGTGATCTTCATGAAATATATGCGAGGAAAATGTTGGCGTCCTCTTTCCCATAAAAATATGTATGCATGAAAAAGCCCGCAACCACTGTTGCGGGCTTTTCATAATCCGTGTTCTTAAGTACTGCTTATTCCCCTAACATAAGAATATCCAAAAAGTATATCTATTTTAGTAGAAAAGGTACATTGTAAACGACTAGATTATAATTTGGTTACGTTTGTAGCCTGAGGTCCTTTTTCGCCGTTTACGACATCGAACTCAACTGCCTGGCCTTCGTCAAGAGACTTGAAGCCTTCCATGTTCAGTCCGGAATAATGTACGAAAACGTCGTTGCCGGATTCATCAGAGATGAAACCGTAACCCTTCTGGTTGTTAAACCATTTTACGGTACCTTTCATTGTACATACCTCCGTATAAACTTGAATCTCGGGGGCATTATTGCCCGCCAATTTGAAGTTTAGCATACTAAATAGTGATTGTAAATAAAAAGTTAGCAAGGAATGCCGAAGTTTTGCGGCTATTGATATTTTTCCCCGCTTCATGTAAAATTTATCTTTAGTGGGGTAAGGGGTTAGTATGCCCTTTTTGCGTGCAGAAAGGGGAATCGGAGTTATTGCGTTATCATGAGTATCTTAAAGAACAAAGAGCAGATGGGAACGGAACGTTTCCAGGAGGAGAAGCCGAAAAAGACCACAAAGAAAACGTCACGCTACACGGTCCTTCTGATCCCGGATTCCACGGACCATTCGAAGACATTTGAACTGACCTTCGACCATATCCTGCGGATCATCGTCGGGATCATAGCGCTGACGATCGTTCTGGTCAGCCTTCTGATCTCGTCCGCTTTGAAGAATTACCGTCTTTCTCATGACGATACGGACAAGATCAAGATCGAGCAGCTGAACGAAGAGATCGAACGGCTGAAAGGCGAAAAAGCGGAACTGTACGAGCAGATCGTTTCCCTGACCGGCGTTGTTGCCAAGAAGCAGGAAAATGAAAAATCAATCGAGCAGGAAAAAGCAGCCGCCGCCGTTCCGAACGGATATCCCGTTGAAGGCTTCGGACTGATCGTACAGGATCCGACCGTGGAGGCAGGAGAAAAAGTCAAAGGGCGTGTTGTGTTCAATACGATCATCGGAACGGCGATCGTGGCGAGCGGCGACGGGACCGTGGCTGTCAAATCGGATGATGCGGATTTCGGCACACAGATCATTATCGATCATGAGAACGGATACCAGTCGATCTACCGGTGCTCCGGCAGCGTCAAAGTCGATACCGGTGATTTTGTCAAACGGCAGGAAGTCCTGTTCGTCATTACGGAAGAGGATTCGCTGTTTGCGTATGAGATCGTAAAAAACGGCGAGGAGATCGAACCGCTTGATATTATGGATATACAGGGGTAAACAGTACCCGTACAAAACAGGGAGGAAGAAACATGTTTGGATTTCTGAAGGAAAGAGATGACAAGATCAATCTCGATAATTACACGATCACGACGATCGTCGGCGCCGATACGGTTGTGGAAGGGACCATTATCACCAAATCGAGCGTGCGGATCGACGGAACACTGATCGGCGGTGTTTCTGCGGAAGGTGTGGTGATCTTATCCAGAAACGGTAAGATCAAAGGCAACATCATGGCAGAGAACATCGTTGTTGCAGGCGTTGTCGAAGGCAATATGCAGATCAGGGAGAAAGTGAATGTCGAGCCGACCGGTGAGATCTATGGTGATATCACGACCAAGAGCCTGCTGATCGACGAAGAATCCGTATTCCAGGGAAATTGCTATATGAACCGTGAGGTGCCGGAGAACGGAGGCAGAGGCAAGAAGAAAGCGGCCAAGTCCGAGAAGATCGTTTCTCCGTCCGAAGCGGCAACGGCGGCGATGGGGAATCTGAAACCCATGGATCCGAACGCGAATGAAGAAATTTCCCTGCGCCCCAGCGCACCGCTTGATGACGACGATATTGATTTTGTAGAGGTGTGATCCATGCCTGACCGGCTCAAGCTCGTAATCCTTGATGACAATGATGAACGCAGATATCTGATCCGGGATATGCTCCCGGACTATATTGATGCGGTTTTTTCACCCCTGCGCGACAATGCGCTGTCATTGATCAAGATCGAAGCGTCCGGGAGAAAGACGGATCTGGTCATCATGAATGCGGATGATGAGACGGGTGTTGCCCTGTCGTTGTTTTCCCGGATGAAATCGTCGGAGGATCTGTACAGGATCCCTGTCCTGCTGCTTTGCGAGGATGCTTTTTCCGACCGCGTTTTGGAATTCTTAGAGTTCGGCGATGCGGAATTTGCGGAGGGAGAACTTGACCCGGATCTGCTGTTCATGCAGATCATGGATATGATCGATGCTGCCGAAATGGCTCCGGAGGATTGGTCAGAACCGCTCTATACCGTAGAGAAAGATCCCGGCAGAGTGCAGGGATTGTCATTAAAACCCCTCGGTGAGGATGAGGACACGATCCGCCGCAGTATCGTTCTGCAGCATGAGGAACAACTCAGGCAGCTTGATGAAGCGATCGAGAGGGGCCGCAAAAAACAGGAACAGATCAAAGAACTCATGGCGCTTGCCGTGCAGTATAAAGAAGAACTCAGCGCGCTGGATGAGATGAAGTCCGCGGAAAAACCATCCGCGGAAGCACAGTCTGCGGAAAAGCCGCTGCATGAACTGAGCGGTGAGAGCGCACTGAAGGTTCTGTCCGGGACAGAGGAAGAAGAGCCCGAAGAGAAAAAGCCCACGATCGTTGTCGTGGATTATGATGTCAGAAACCGGAAACTCTGTGAACTTTTTCTGCAGCTTGATTACAAGGTAGTCTCGATCACGACAGGCATGGGCGCGATCGATTATTTCGTAAAATCAAAAGCCGATCTTATGCTGCTCAGTACCGGAATGCCGATCCTTGACGGATATAAGATATTAGACAGCATACGCTGGCAGCCAAACGGCAAAAGGGTTCCGGTCCTCTTTATGGCAGAAGGGGATCTGGAAGAAGAGCGAAAGAAATGCGGACAGAAAGAACGTGTTGTCGGTATTTTGTCAAAACCGGTGACCAAGACCTCACTCAGACGTTCCGTGGATGTGGTACTGCATACCCTCTCCGGAAGCGGATCATAAGCTCGAAAGGACCAAGATGAATAAAAAGATTCTGATCATCGATGACGATATCATGACCCTTCGGGCGCTGAAAAGAGCGTTGGAGGAGGAATTTGAGATCCAGCTGGAAAACGCGGGGTATCGTTTTGTTGAACATATGACGGATTACCATGCGGATATGATCCTTTTGGACATTGACATGCCGGTCATGAGCGGCATGGAGGTGTTTGATGCTTTCATAAAGGCTGACCGGCCGATGATACCCGTCGTTTTTTTATCCGACCAGCCCAATGCGCAGGTCATACGGGAAGCCATGGCAAAAGGAGCCGCGGGATATCTTCCGAAGTCGGCGCAAAAACCGGAGATTGTCAGCAAAGTGAAACAGATCTTTCTGGAATTCTCCGGAAATCGCGAGAAACCGCATGTACTGATCCTGGGAAATGATGTGACTGCCATTCGTGTCGCGAAACTGGATCTGGAAGATGCAAAGTACCGTGTCAGCTGTGTCTTTTCGGTCGCGGAAGCGCTGGAAATCCTGCGCAGGGAAAGCGTGGATGCGTTCCTGATCACGGAACCGGTCCTGAATGTCAGTGAGCAGGAGATCTGCGAAACACTGTGTAAAAAGCTGGGCGCAAGATCTCTTCCCGCGGTATACGGACTCAATTCTTTCTCAAAAGAACAATTACTGGACAAGGTAGGAAAAGCAGTTGGCAGATAAACAGCGTGGAAGCAGGAGTGCTCTGATCATCGTGCTGACAATCTCCGTATTTTTTGTCGGACTGATCATCGGGATGCTTCTGGTCCATGTGTCGCAGAAAGAAAAAGTAAAGCAGGAAGTCTCTGCCGGCAAAAGCGAACCGGCCACGACGATCCAGGTAAGCGGCGGCACTGAATATGTCAAAGTCTATGTCCCCAAGCGGGAAGTCAGATACGGAACGATCCCGATCCATTCCTGGAACAAGGACGGGTTTAGGCTGGATAACGGATTCATGGCCTATTTTGATGAGGAAGGAAACAAGATCTCTCATCTGGGTGTTGATATCAGTTATCATCAGGAGAAGATCGACTGGGAGGCACTGAAAGAATCGCCCTGCGAGTTTGTGATGCTGCGATGCGGCTATCGCGGCTATACGGAAGGCGGTCTGGTAGAGGATGAAAAATTCCGAGAGTATGCACAGGCTGCCGTGGATGCGGGATTCCCGATCGGCGTGTACTTTTTCACGCAGGCGATCACAGAGGAAGAAGCTGTCGCGGAAGCGGACTTTGTCCTGGAACTGATCAAGGATTTCCCGATCAGTTATCCGGTCGTGATCGATACGGAATACGTTTCGAGCGAGGGTGCAAGGACGAATCAGGCGGAGATGACGGAAGAGGAACGCACCCAGCTTCTGATCACGTTTTGCGAGCGCGTGAAGGAATACGGTTATTATCCGATGATCTATGCTTCCGAAAACTGGCTCAGACGCGAACTGGAAGTAAGTCAGCTGCAGCCGTACGAGATCTGGGCGCCGCAGTATCTGGAAGAAAATGATTTTATGTATGATTTTACCATCTGGCAGTATACGGATGCGGGTCATATCCAGGGAATCGAGGGAGTCGTTGATCTGGATATCAGTATGGTAGATTATGCGGCCTTTGTTCCGGCTATGCGCGAAGCGGTTGTCGGAGAGGGAGAGATCATCGAAGTGACGGATGATACGGGATCAACGGATGATATGGGAGATCATGAGACCGGTGATGAACCGGATACGGAATAAACGGAGAAAAAAGTGAACGAAGCCGGAATTTACGGGATCCTTTGCAGACAGCTGGCGCTGATCATGCGGGCGAATGTCAGCCCGTTGAGTGCCCTTGAGATCTGCAGGGATCAGATGGAAAACAGAAAACTGAAAAAGATCGTAGCGGGTCTTGTCCGTGATCTCTCCGGGGGAGACAAACTTTCCGATGCCATGAAGCAGAGAGAAGACCAGTTTCCGATGATCGCGATCTCGGCGGTCGAGGGGGCCGAAAAAAACGGCGAATGGGAGAAGATGCTCCTGCGTCTTGCGGAATACTTTGAAGCAGAGGCAAGACTGAGAGAGGGCGCAAGAAGAGCAAACCTGATCCCTGCACTGATGGCGATCTTATGTCTCGGCCTGTTCAGCGTGATCATCCTGCAGGTGGTTCCGCGTTTTCTTGACATGTTCAACGGGATCACGTTTGAATTGCCGCCGCTTACAAAACGGGTGCTCGCTGTGAGTACTTTTGCCGGAGAATACGGAATGGTGGCAGCTCTGGCGCTGCTTGGTGTCCTGGTTCTCTGGGGTCTGTTATCGTTAAGCAAGCCGGGCAAAACGATCAATTCTTTTATCCGCATGCATCTGCCCTTGACCGGCGGGATCAACCGGAACCTGTTGTATGCGCAGTTTTGCAAGGCGTTGTCCACACTGTTAAAAACCGGGATGCCGATGCAGGAAGCGGTGCGTGTGATCGAAGATTCGGTCGGCAACAACGAACAGGTCAGGAGCGAACTGCAAAGAAGTGCCCAGCGGGTAGCAGACGGCATGTCGTTATCCAAGGCTATGGCGGATTCGACGGTCTTTTCCCCGATGATCCTTCAAATGACGGCGATCGGTGAAGAAAGCGGAACGCTGACGGATATACTGGACGATATGGCAGATTATTTTGAACGGAACATGATGCGTCTGGCACGGAAAAAAGAGATCATCCTGGAGTCGGTTTTTGTTGCACTTCTGGGCTTTGTCATGTGTGTCGTGGTAACGGCTTTAGCGCAGCCGATGCTGGAATTCTATGATATGGTCGGCGGGATGTAGCGATGGTTTTGAAACGGGAAAAACAAAGCATCTATATCGTGATATTGCTTACCACGGTTTTTGCGATCATTACTGCCGCGTTTTTTGTTCTGCTGTTCTGTGCCAAAAGTATGATCGTATCGACGCAGCTTTTAAACCAGCGGATCGAACTGCGGGGCGCCGTGGGACTTTCCGATGCGGAGGAAGCGCTGAAAAACATCCTGAACGGGAAGGCAAAGGAGATCGCGAAAGAGACGTATGCGCAGACCCTTTCCGAACTTTCGGGAGCGAATGCACCATCCCTTGGCGAACAGGAAGCGCTGCGCAGATATCATCTGAAATATGCACATGAACTGCAGGAATTCTGTAAGAATGAGAACCTGCAGGAAGAACTGCTCTCGCAGTACCGGCCGGAAAAAGGAACGGTAATGCTGGATCCGGAGAGCATGCCGGAATTTGAGATCGTCACGAATGAGGAGAGCGGTGAGGTCACGCAGTGCGCATTGAGAAATGTGACATTCCGCTACAGTTATGCGGACCGGTATGAAAAGAGCGCACAGGTCGATTACCTGTTTCAGGTGCCGTTCGCGACGTTTTATGACGGCAATGATGCGCTTTTTGAGTATTCCATGATCGCACGGAAGGGAATCTATTTTACCGGAAAGACCTCTTCCGTAGTCGGCAATATTTTTGCGGGAACGCATTCGCCGGAAGAATACCGGAAAGCCGAAGCGGGTTACGGAGAGCGCGAGATCTACGGCGGCATCAACGTCATGGCAACGCAGCTTGGGATCGAAGCCGATACGGTTGTCTCCACGGGCGAGATCAATTTAAAAGGCGCCTTCGTGGCGTTCGGAACAGAGGAAAAGCCGATCGAGATCTATTCCGGCAAGATCAATGAGATCGCCGGTTATTTCCTCCGGACGAACTATACGGTGACCGGGGAGGCCCATGAGCGGAACGGGGAAACCTACAAAGAAGCCGTGGACCTGATCAATACGGCCGCCGGACATATTGACGAATTCAATTACTATTACGATTCGGAAAATGATGAATATTATACCGGGAAATACCGCAAGATCCTTTCCAACACGGATGTGACGCTTTCGGGTGATTTTACCGGAATAGTGATGACCAGCGGGAATGTGATCATCGAGGCGGACTGCAATGTGGAAGGCCTGATCTATGCCGGAGACCGGATCTATGTGCAGGGCAATGACAACATTGTCTCCAACAGAGACGTTATGCGCAGGATCATCGAAGAAGAATGCAGGGACCCCGAAGCGGATACGATCTTTGATCTGAAAGAGTATCTGGGCGGGATCACATACAAAGGAATGGATTGTCACGAAGAAATGGTTGCATATGCAATCACGAAGTGATAAAATAACATTAATATCAATATGTGACGATAAGGAGTTGTAATTTATGGATCCGAAGATTGAAATCACACTGTTTAATCATTTTGAGATCAAAATGAACGGGGAGCCGATCCTGACCAGTTTGAGCAACACAAGAAAGACGAAATTATTCCTGTCTTATCTGTTGCTTCATAAACAGAAAGCGATCTCTCATAAAGAACTGTTTGAACTGTTATGGTCCGGCGAGGATTATTCGAACCCCGGAACGGCGCTGCGCACGCTGCTGTACCGTTACCGCGCGCTGGTAGATAAGATGGGGATCGAACAGCTGCGCAACTCGATCATTTCAAGACGCGGCGCTTACCAGTGGAACCAGGAACTGGATATTTCCATCGATATTTTTGATTTTGACGACTATTCCAGGATCGGCCTGAATCAGACCATGAGCGTGCCGAAACGGAAACAGTGCCTGCAAAGAGCCATTGAACTCTATACGGGATCTCTGCTTCCCGATTCCGGAGAGGAACACTGGGTGGTACCGAAATCGGTTTATTACCGTGACCTTTATGTGCAGGATGTGCTGGCATATATCGCCCTGCTGAAAGAGGAAGGCGCTTATGAAGAGATCGGCGCGCTCTGTAAGAAGGCCCTTGCGCTTTCCGGACCGTCCGATATGATCTCTTTGGAAGAAGAAGCGGCGATCGCCAGAGGAAAAATGGCACCGGAACTGAAGATCCGTTATGAGTCGACATTGTCCAGTCTGGTAAAAATCGAACTGGTCATCGGCGATGTGCAAAAGAGCATGGAAACCGAGGACGAGGAGAATTCCGCATTTGTCTGCGAATATGATGTGTTTAAGGATATTTATCATCTGCAGAGACGCCTGCTTGCAAGAACGGGCGACACGATGTTCTTATCCATGCTTTCCATGGAACGTAAGGCCAATGAGGATTTTGAACCTTTGCAGCATGAAAAGGTGATGACGGCACTGCTTGACATTATCCGGCATGAACTGCGTTGCGGCGACAGTATCTGCCGCTTTTCGGACAACACATACGCGATCATGTTCCCGGCGGATTCATTTGACAACGCATTAAAGATCATGGAGCGCGTGAAAACATCTATTGCACAGAACTGCAAGGAGAAAGACGTACTGATCGTTTATCGGATCCGTCCGTTGAAAAACGCGAAGGAGTAGACTGATGCCCGAAAAAAAGCGACCTACGATCGGTGTGCTGATCGGTAATGCCAATTCGATGCATTCGGTCAATACACTG
>JAEEGL014750431.1_pt1 | contig 14525 bp, 8 predicted proteins | sample 9134231 | NCBI WGS metagenome assembly JAEEGL01 (sample SAMN16246548, study PRJNA631951) | gut metagenome | biome: gut microbiome; feature: rumen; material: fiber-attached | host: Bos | place: Iran: Karaj | collected 2018-10
CCAGCATATTGTGGGTGATCCGCCTACCGAACTAGACATGTACCCCAATTCCCCTGGTTATCGTCTTATTCTGAATAATATTTTGTTTCCGGCGGCAAAGAAAAAGGAACAAAAAACCTGAGCATCGTTTTTCCAACCCTTTTCGTATTTTTCTTTGAAACAAGTAACTGTTTCGTTTTGAAAAAAAGTAAAAAATATGGCGTGGTTTTTGCCATTTTTTTATTTTTGCAAACTTATTATGTATTAATGTATAACAACAATATTCTAAAACTATGAGAAAAACTTTATTTTTATTGCTGGCCGTTGCCTTGTGTGTTGGCCAAATTTTTGCCTCTCCAATTGATGTGGAGCAAGCACGCCGTTTGGGTCTGAAATATGTTCAGAGCCATTCTGCCCGACAGGTTGCCAACCTTGATTTAGCCTATACGGAAATGGCCGAAAGTGGCACCCCTGCGCTTTACGTGTTTAATTTCGACAATGGCTATATCATCATTTCAGCTGATAACGTAGCACAACCCATCCTTTCTTACGGCGAAGGGGAAAACTTTGATGCCGCTCGCATGCCTGAAGGATTGGCTTATTATTTGCGTTATTATGCACGCCAAATCAATTATGCCGTTGTGAACAATATGGAGGCGGATCCTGAGATCACAGCGCAATGGGCAAATGTAGAAAGAACAGGTTATGATTATTTGGAAACTCGTGGCGGACATACCAATATTCCTCCATTGTTGACAACCAATTGGAACCAGGATTACCCCTATAACTATTATTGCCCGACAGGTCATGGTGGTCCTGGCGGCCGTGCATATGCTGGCTGCGTGGCTACCGCTATGTCGATGGTGATGAAATACTGGAATTGGCCAGAACAAGGCGTCGGTGAACATTCCTATACGCCTCAGACTTATCCGGATTATGGTGTTCAAAGTGCTAATTTTGGAGAGACCACTTATAACTGGGCCAATATGCCCAACTCCGTGAATAACAGCAATTATCAAGCTGTTGCCTTGTTGATGTACCATTGTGGCGTGTCTGTTGACATGAATTATGACCCTGCAGGATCGGGCTCCAATTCGTATAAGGTGCCTCCAGCGATTGCTGAGTATTTCCGTTACACAGACCATGCCAACCGTTTGGATCGTGACAATTACTCCAAGTATGATTGGGAAGAGATGCTGATCGCCAATCTGGAAGAAGGTTTCCCGTTGTATTATAGCGGTGCCGATTCAGAGGGCGGTCATGCTTTCGCCTGCTGTGGCTATCGTGCTAGTGACCGGAAATTCTATTTCAATTGGGGATGGAGTGGATCGCTTAACAATTATTATGCGATTGATGCTTTGAACACTTATAACGGTACTTTCAACCAAGGCCAAGCCGCCATCTTTGACATGATTCCCGATTATATCTATAACGGACTTATCCCTGCTGCTGGTGATTTGGATGTTCGTGTCGAGAATGTCCATTCGAAAACAGGTGTCATCAGCTGGACCAATCCTACTGAGTCACTCGATGGTACTGTTTTAGAGAACGTCGACCAAGTGGTTTTGCTGCGGAACGGTCAACAGGTCTTTACCCAAAACAACGTGACTCCAGGAGAAGCCATGTCGTTTGAGGACAATGTGCCTGAATATGACTGCTACAATTATCAGTTGTACTTCCTTTCCAACAATACGAAAGGCCGTTTTGCAGAGATTAGCTATCAATATGGCCCGACTTGTACGTGGAAAATTGTGTGCCAGACGACCAACTTCCAAGGTTGGAATGGTGGCAAGATCCAGGTGAAGAACAGCTTTGGTACGGTTTTGCAAGAGGTTACCATGACCAATTCTACGCCAACCAGTCAACAAATTAGTTTGCCCGAGGGCAATGTCACTTTCTCCTGGGTGGCTCCTTCATCGGCTGTTTCTAATTTGACCATCAATATCAAGGATTCTTCCAATAGCTCGGTCTATACTTATTCTGGAAATTCGAATCAATTGCCCACCACCCTTTATACGGGTGACAATGATTGCGGAGGTTGCTTGCCTCCGACGGGACTCAATGGTGAGTATCAATGGAGTGGAGATGGATTTGGGACGTTGCTTTCATGGTCATATGATGGCGAGCCACAATCCTTTAAAGTATATCGTAGTGTGGATGGTGTTGACTACGAAGAGATTGCAACAGTTGACAAGACACTTCGTGAGTACTTCGATAATGTGGATGCTGGCGCATACTATTATCAGGTGACAGCTTTCCGCAGTTATTGCGAGTCGACACCTGCATGGGTTGATGAGAACCACGATTTTGTCTATATTGAAGTGACTTCTGTCAGCGAAGATGTTGAAGATGGCTTTAAGGTATATCCTAACCCTGCCAACACTTTGATGAGTGTTGAAGCAACTGGACTTGAACAAGTGACCATCTGCAATGTGATGGGTCAGGTGGTGTTGAGACAACGCTGCGATGATAATGGTATGGTTGTCAATACATCAGATCTTACTCCTGGTGTCTACACTATTAGCATCAAGACTTCACAAGGCAGTGTGACAAAACGTTTTAGTGTGGTACATTGAATTGATAACATTGGATACAGCGGGAAGACGGTAAGAATAGTGTCTTTCCGCTGTATTTTAAATAGAAAAACATAATACAATGAAAAAGAATTTCATTCTCTTGATGGCGTTTGCCTTGCTGGGCATTTCGATGAGCGCCAAGCCGGTCAGTCAAGAAACGGCACAGCGTTTGGGCCGATTGTTTGTGACAGCCAACTTTGAGCTGACTCGACAAAGCACAGAGCTGAATCTCGTGTATGCTGCTATTGCAGAAAGAGGGGAGGCTTGCTATTATGTCTTTAATGTTGGAGAAAAAGGCTTTGTTATTATGTCGGCCGACGATAATTATCGCCCTATCATCGCCTATTCCGATGAGCGTACGTTTAATATCGATGACATGGCTCCTGCCTTGGTTGATCATCTCGAACTCATTCGTCAAGGCATAATGGAAGCCTCGCAAGCATCATCTGCCAAGGCCTCAGTTGCTGCCGATTGGGCGATGCTTGAGAAAACTGGCAGATTGGTCTCGCGTCATGGAGGTAGAGAAGATGAGTATCTTGTTGAGACACAATGGAATCAGAACTATCCTTATAATTATTTCTGTCCTGCAGCTTCCGATGGTCCAGGAGGCCATTGCTATGCTGGTTGCGTGGCAACAGCGGCTGGTCAGTTGATGCGTTATTGGAATCATCCGGCCCATGGTCAGGGAAGCCACACCTATGTTCCTGAAGACCATCCGGAATATGGTCCATTGACTGTCAATTTCGGTGCTGCCACCTATGATTGGGAGAATATGCCGCTTACTATTGCTGCTGATTCTCCTCAAGAACAGATTGAGGCTGTCGCACAATTGATTTATCATGCAGGTGTTAGTGTTGACATGAACTATCGTCCAGGAAGTAGTGGTGCCGTTACAGGTAGATTGTGCGAAAGCATGCCTGCTTATTTCTTTTATACCAACCAAATGGCTAATCTCTATAGAGAGAATTATAGTCATGAAGGATATATGCAATTGATTGTCAATGCCATAGATATGCGTTGGCCTATGGTGCATCGTGGTGGGGGCCATGCTTATGTGCTGGATGGATATAATGATAATGATATGGTTCACTTCAACTGGGGATGGAGCGGAAGTAACGATGGATGGTACAATGTGGATGACCACAACTATACGGATGGTGAGAGTGTTATTTACAATTATGTGCCAGCTGAAATATATGCTGCCACTCCAAAGGCACCGACCAACCTGTCTGCAGAGCCTTCAAGTGATAATTCCCTTACTGCTACCATTTCGTGGACGAATCCAACTCAAACTTTGACCAATCAAACTTTAGCCTCTATCGATCAAATCGTAGTGACACGTGATGGTCAGGTGGTTTATTCAGATGAGAATGTGACTCCTGGCGCATCGATGAGCTTTGTGGATGAATCAATTCCTTATTTTGATGTATACGATTATGCGGTGTATGCCGTCACCGATGGACATCATGGCGCATTGGCATATCTTGATAAAGTGCTTGTTGGTCCTACTTGCAATTGGAAAATTATCATGCAATCGTCCGCTTTCCAAGGCTGGAATGGAGGTTATGTCTCTTTGTTGAGCAAGACAGGAAAAGAGATCAGACGCATGACGATCACTAATTCTGCAACCCAGTCTTTGGAGTTCGCTACGCCATTGGGCGATGTCAGTTTCGCTTGGACTGCTCCTGCGACAACTGTCAATAGCATTGCCGTAATCATCAAGGACTCTGACAATAGTACGGTGTTTACCTATCAAGGTAATTCTTCGGGCATGGAAGAAGGAGTCTTTTTTGTCGCAAGCAATGATTGTGGTAATGAACAACCCTATGTGGCCCCATATGACCTGAGGGCAGATATGGTTGACGGTAATGCCGTTTTGACTTGGGAGGTGGAAGGCGCAACTCCCGATCTTGGATACAATATTTATCGCGACGAGCAGCTTTATGCGATGGTCAATGATCCTGAAAGCCATACTTATGTTGACGAAGGAATTACGGAAGGTCATTGCTATACGGTGGCCGGTATTGGTATGGGTGGTGAGACGGAACAATCTAACGAAACCTGTGCATCAGCGGGCGACTGCATGGCTGCCACCAATTTCTATTACGAATATACAGGGAACAACTATAGAATCAAATTGTCATGGGATAGGCCGGCTGAAAGCGAAGGACTTACCGGTTATTTCTTATATAGGAAACGCGGCGAAGAAGGTGCCTATGAAAGGATTAAGTTGTTAGGCTCCTCGGCCACCAGTTATACTGATAATACCGCCAATCAGGAGGGCGACTATTATTATAGATTGTATGCCTATTATAGTGCCACCGATTGCACTTCCTCTCCTGCATCAGTTAGGTATAATCCCAACTTGTTCTATCTGCATGTGTATTATTCTCCTACTGGATTGGACGAAAACGGTCTGTTGGCTTTGAATCTTTTCCCGAATCCTGCCGATCATAGTTTCAGCATAGAGTCGGAGGGAATGAACCATGTGTCGGTTTATAATACGCTTGGACAGCTCATATTCGACGCTATTGCTGATGGACATGCGATGAGAGTAAACGTGTCGGACTGGAATGAAGGCATGTATTTGGTCAAAGTGCAATCGCCCAACGGACAAGCGATACGCCGCATTACGATTATCCACTAAGTGGTTTTCTGACTTTGTTGGAGAAGAATGTTCGTTTATTGAAAAATTATTATTTTTGCATCCTTAATCAGAATCTAACTAAAAAACACAATTACAATGAAGAAGTACTTAATGAGTATGCTTGCCTTGATTATCTGCATGGGAATGGCTCAAGCCAAACCTGTCAGTGTAAGCCAGGCCAAGTTTTTGGGACAACAGTTTGTCCAAGCTAACTTTGATCAAACCCGTTCGAGTGGTGAATTGACGCTTGTTTATACAGGTACCACACAAAAGGGCATCGAAGGTTGCTATGTATTTAATGTAGGAGAAACAGGTTTTGTCATCATGTCTGCCGACGACAACTTCCGTCCTATTATTGGTTATTCGGACGAAGGTGTCTTTGATGTCAACAACATTCCGCCAGCGATGGAGTTTTATTTGAATTCCATCTTGGAAGCCAGAAGCCATTATAATGGTAATGTGGTTAATCCAAAGGTTGCTACTGAATGGAGCAGTCTTGCCAAAAATGGTACGCTGTTTTCACGCAATGGTGGAAAAGGCCGTGAGTTTTTGGTGAAAACCAGATGGAACCAAAATCCGGCTCCTTACAATAGCATGTGCCCCGAAGATCCCCAAAGCCCCAATTCCGGCTACCATGCCTACGTGGGTTGTGTGGCAACGGCAATGTCACAGATTATGAAGTATTGGAACTATCCGACCCAAGGACAAGGAAGCCATTCCTATTATCATCCGAAGTACGGACAGCAATCCGCTAATTTTGGCGCTACTACCTACGATTGGGACCATATGCTGAATTCTTATTCATCAGGTAATTATTCCCCTGAGGAAGGTACTGCCGTCGCTACCCTTTGTTACCATTGTGGTGTTGCTGTGAACATGAATTATGGCGGTGATGTTGAGGAAGGTAGTGGAGCCAATTCCGAAAGCGTCCCTGGCGCTATTTCAAATTATTTCCGTTATTCAGGTGCTGCTACTGTTATAAACAAGTCAAACCCAACTACTTGGATGAACATTTTGAAGGAAGCATTTGATATGGGCTGGCCGATGTATTATGCTGGCGTTGTTTCCGGTGAGCAATATGGACATGCTTTCATTTGTGACGGTTATGACGACAATGATTACTTCCACTTCAACTGGGGTTGGGGCGGCAGCGGCGACAATTGGTTCCTTATCGATGAGATGGAATATAACTCGCAGAATAAGATTGTTAACAACTTTGTTCCTGTAGATATCTATAATGCCACTGCTCAAGCTCCCACCAATTTGAATGTGGTGCCGGCAGCTGATAATTCTTTGTCAACCACCTTAAGTTGGACCAACCCTTCCAAGACTTTGAACAATAGTAATTTGACTACTATCAATCAGATTGTTGTAACTCGTGATGGTGAAATTGTTTACACTGAGGACAATGTAACTCCAGGTGCTGCCATGACCGTTGTTGACAATACGGTTCCTCGTTACGATGCCTTTAGATATGAGGTCTATGCCGTTGTTAATGGTGCGCACGGAAAGGTGGCTAGACAATCTGCCGTGAGCGTTGGTCCCACCTGTGGCTGGAATGTTATAATTTCCCAAGCTTCTTTCACTGGTTTTAAAGGTGGTGCCATCCATGTCTATAATTCCGCTGGTACGGAAGTCGCTTCTGTAACCACAGCTAGTTCCAATGTCCAGACGATTCCTGTCGATGTGCCTCTTGGCCATGTTTCTTTTGGCTGGTCGGCTCCTACCCAAAGCGGTGATTTTGATATGGCATTTACCATTAAGGACTCTCAAAACAATGTTATTTACACATATTCAGGCTCTTCGGCCAATATGGCGGAAGGTGTTTTCTGTGAGACTAACAATGGATGTGGCTCTCAACCTGGAACGGGTGTCCCCACAAACGTAGTCGCCATTACGGATGAAGATAATCCTAATAGTATCCATGTGTCATGGGATGCAATTCCTGGCGCAAATGGTTATGGCTATACGGTGTATCGCGACGGCGTCATGTATCGTTTGATACCTGAAGGCACTTCCTTCGTTGATGAGAATACCCCGGTGGGTGGTCACTGCTACTATGTCGGTTATCTCTATGATGGTGGTGAAAATGGTGAGTATTCCAACGAATCATGCGCTACTTCAGGTGACTGCTATGGGCCTACCAACATTGACTATGAGACTACAGGAAATGCCAACAAGATCAAACTGAAATGGGAAAAACCCGATCCGTCCGAAGGCCTTTCTGGTTACTATCTCTTTAGAAAGTATACGGGCTTGAATGATGATGAAGAAGGTGAATATACAAGAATCAAGTTGCTGGGAGCCAATGCTACATCTTATACTGACAATACAGCTACTACCGAAGGCCATTACTATTATAAGCTTTATGCTACTTATCAGAGCTTAGGCGAATGCATTTCGGTTCCTGCTAACTGGATTCATGACAACAACCAGTTCTATCTCCATGTGTATTATTCAACTACTGGCGTTGAAGAATCGGAAATCAGCCAGGTGGTTGTGTTCCCCAATCCTGCCAAGAACCAGTTCTCTGTTGAAGGCCAAGGCCTGACCCATGTGACTGTATATAATATGCTTGGACAGATGGTGTATGACAGTGATTGCGATGGCGATACAAAGGTTGTCAATATGAGCCAGAATGAATCAGGCTTATATGTGGTGCGTGTTTCCACCGTTGATGGTGAATACACCAAGCGCATCACGGTTGTCAAATAAACCAGTTTGATGTAATATCAAAAAAGGTTGCCTCGATTTCGGGGCAACCTTTTTTTTGTTAAGTCATTTTATTTTCTTTCCCAAACTTCAAATCGGTATGAATAATCTACTTGTGGATCGTCGTCAATGACTTCCAAGTCAACCAAATCCCATTCTTCAAAGTTGATGTATGGGAAAAAAGTGTCAGCTTCGAATTCTTTGTCTAGGCGAGTCAAGTAGAGCCGATCGGCCTTGGGCAGGAACTGTTCATAGATACTGCCGCCGCCCATGATGAAGATCTCGTCTTCATCTTTGGCCATTTCTAGAGCTTGAGGAATGGAAGTCGCCAACTCGTAGCCTTCAGGAGCTTTGTCCAAACGGTCGGAGATGACGATATTGCGGCGGTTTGGTAGAGCCTTTTGGCCTGGTAAAGATAACCAGGTATTGTGGCCCATGACAACACAATGGCCGGAGGTCACCTTCTTAAAGTGCTTCAGGTCGTTGCTGTTGTGCCAGATGAGCTGGTTGTTGATGCCGATGGCGCGGTTGGCAGCCATGGCGACGATGATGGAAATAGTCATATTGCAATTTTTTTCTTGTTGTACTATCAATAATTATACCGAAACTTCTCCCTTGATGGCTGGCCATGGGTCATAGTTTTCCAGTACGAAATCTTCATATTTGAAATCAAAGATGTCTTTTATCTCTGGGTTCAGACGCATGGTGGGTAGCTGGCGCGGTGTGCGTGAGAGCTGCGTCTTCACCTGGTCAATAAGGTTGTTATAGATATGAACGTCACCGAAGGTGTGGACAAAGTCGCCTGGCTGCAGGCCACACACCTGTGCCATCATCATGGTAAGGAGTGCATAGGAGGCGATGTTGAATGGCACACCGAGGAACACATCGGCACTACGTTGGTAGAGTTGGCACGACAGTTTGCCGTCGGCCACATAAAACTGGAAGAAGGCGTGGCAGGGCGGGAGTGCAGCCTTGCCTGCCGCCACATTGGCGGCGAAGTCTTTCTCATGCTCGTCGGGGAGCACACTCGGATTCCATGCCGTGACGATATGACGACGGCTGTTTGGATTCTCCTTGATGCTTTTCACCACCTCCGCAATCTGGTCAATGCCTTCGTTGTTCCAGTTGCGCCACTGGGCGCCGTAAACGGGACCGAGGTCACCGTTCGGGTCGGCCCATTCATCCCAAATTGATACCTTATTGTCGTGCAGGTATTTGATGTTGGTATCGCCGCTGAGCAGCCACAGCAGCTCATGGATGATACTCTTCAAGTGTACTTTTTTCGTCGTGACCAAGGGGAAACCTTCAGAGAGGTCGAAACGCATCTGGTAACCAAAAACGCTGATGGTGCCGGTACCCGTTCGGTCGCCCTTCTGATGGCCGTGGTCGAGGATATACTGAAGTAAGTCTAGGTATTGTTTCATTGGTTTTGTTCAGGATTGTGCTTGTACTTGAATAACAAGGCAAACAGGATGCCGACCACGAAGGCGAAGGCGGCGAAGACATACCATGCATTTGACCAGCCCGCCATCAACTCGTTGAAGTTGGTCTTGCCGAGGGTGAAGTGGTTGACGACTGCCTGTGCGCAGAACGAACCGATGGTGGCGCCGAGGCCGTTGGTCATCATCATGAACACGCCTTGAGCACTACTGCGGATTTTTTCATCGGTGTTTTGGTCAACGAAGAGAGAGCCGCTGATGTTGAAAAAGTCGAAAGCCACGCCGTAGACGATCATCGAGAGGATGAAGAGCACAAGGCCGAAGCCTGTGGGGCTGCCAGCACCCAGGAAGAAGAAACGCAAGGCCCATGCCCCAAAGGCGATGAGCATCACCTTCTTGATGCCGAATTTCTTAAGGAAGAAGGGGATCAGCAGGATGCAAAGCGTCTCGGAGACCTGCGAGATGGACGATAGAAAGACGTTGTTCTTCACAGCGAAGGCGTTGGCGTATTCCGGCGACTGTCCGAAGGCATCCAAGAAAGGCGTGGCGAAGCCATTGGTCACCTGCAGGCACATTCCTAAGAGGAAGGAGAAGATAAAGAACACAGCCATGCGAGCATCCTTGAACAAAGCAAAAGCCCGTAAACCGAAAGTGTCGACAAACGACTTGCTCTCCACGTTTTTGTTGACAGGGCAATCCGGCAATGTAAACGAATAGATGGCAAGGATAATACCCCAAGCAGCAGAGACAAACAACTGCTCGTAGCCATTTTTATAGCCAGTGAAGTTAACAATCCACATCGAAAGGATGAAGCCGATGGTTCCGAACACACGGATGGGAGGGAAGGCCTTCACTGTGTCGAGCCCGGCTTTGGTCAAGGCATTGTATGATACGGAATTTCCTAAGGCGATGGTGGGCATGAAGAAAGCCACACTGATGGCATAATATGGAAACAACTGCCCGAAACTGACAGCGCTACCATATTTATAACCCATATAACCCGCCAATGCCATGAAGATGGCGGCGATGAAATGACAAATGCCTAATAGCTTTTGCGCTGGAATCCATCGGTCGGCAACAATGCCCATTAAGGCGGGCATGAAAAGGGAAACGATGCCTTGGATGGCGAAGAATTTGCCAATATTGCCGCCCATTCCGATACGGCCGAGATAAATACCCAAAGAACAAAGATAAGCTCCCCACACCGCGAAGATGAGGAAGTTCATCACGATAAGTCTGAATTTGATTGCTTTCATTTTATTGCAGTTTGATGATTATTTCCTTTTGTTGATTTCGTCACGTATCTGTGCTGCCTTTTGATAATCCTCGTCGTCAATGGCTTCTTGCAACAAGTCTTCCAACTCGTCAAGGGGAATCAAGTCGAGGCTGGTAGTTGGCGGCACCTTATTTATAGAAGTGTCTTCTGTATTTTGCAAATTTGTTTCTTTTTCTGTGTCTTCCATGACGATGCCAGCTTCTTCCATCACGCTCTCGTAGGCGTAGATGTCACAGTCGAGCCTGACTGCCAAAGCAATGGCGTCAGAGGGTCTGGCATCAATCATGACCAACTCGTTGCCTTGTTGGCAGACGAGCATTGCATAATACACGCCGTCGCGGAAACGGTTGATGACCACCTCCAGGATTTTTATATGGAAAGTGTCGGCGAATTTAAGGAATAGGTCATGTGTGAGGGGGCGAGCGCTTTTTTGACGTTCTAAGCCCAAAGCGATGGATTGAGCTTCGTTGCCGCCTATAACCACTGGTAAGCGCCTGTTTGAGTTCTTGTCACCTAAAATCAGGACATAAGCTCCTGTTGTGGATTCACTATATGTCATCCCGATGATTTCCAAACTGACCTTATTCATTGCGTTTAGATATTTATGGGTTTACGCATCGTCACTTCTTCATAAGAAATTGATAATAAGAGACTTGTTTGTTTAAATAAACAAACTTCCTTTAATCGTCAAAAATAGGGACTTTTTCGCATATGAGCAAAAAAAGTTGTTTTTCCGAAAATTTCTCTGAAAAAAACTTTCATTTCAACTTGATTTGTTCTTATTTTTGTACCCTCTAATGCTTTTAAAAGGTATTTGGAATTTAGGTTTTGAATTACAACAAGTCTAACTAAATAACAGTCTTATGATTAGCAATAGCGTTGTTTACATTGTGTTGGCAGCCTCCATTTTGGCGCTGACATTTGCTTTCATTTTCTATAAGCAGATGATGAAAGAAGACGAAGGTACTGACCTGATGAAGAAAATCGCTGCGCATGTGCGAAAGGGAGCCATGGCTTACCTGAAGCAGCAGTACAAGGTGGTGATCATAGTGTTCATCATCCTCGCCGCCATTTTTGGAATCATGGCATACTTCAAATTGCAGAATGGTGTCGTGTGGTTTGCATTCCTCACGGGCGGATTCTTCTCGGGTTTGGCAGGCTTCTTTGGCATGAAGACGGCCACCTACGCTTCTGCACGTACGGCCAATGCTGCCCGTAATTCGTTGAACAGTGGTTTGAAAGTGGCCTTCCGCTCGGGTGCGGTCATGGGCCTCGTCGTAGTGGGTCTCGCCCTTCTCGACGTGTCTGTGTGGTTCCTCGTGCTGAACGGAACGGGTCTGCTGGCGGCTGTTGGTGCCGAAAACGATCTGATTACCATCACCACCACCATGCTGACCTTCGGTATGGGTGCTTCCACGCAAGCTCTGTTCGCCCGTGTGGGTGGCGGTATCTACACCAAGGCTGCTGACGTCGGCGCCGACCTCGTTGGTAAGACGGAGTACAACATCCCCGAGGATGACCCGCGTAACCCCGCCACTATTGCCGACAATGTTGGTGACAACGTTGGTGACGTGGCCGGTATGGGTGCTGACCTTTATGAATCTTACGCTGGTTCCATCCTGGCAACCATGGCATTGGGTGCTTCCGCTTTTGCCACGGCCGCCACACAAAGTGCCGCTGGGGCTGAGATGCAGCTGAAAGCTGTGTTTGCTCCCATGTTGATCGCTGCCGTGGGCGTGCTGCTTTCTTTGATTGGCATCTTCTTGGTTCGCACCAAAGAAGACGCAGGTATGAAGCAACTTCTTGGCGCTTTGAGCCGTGGTACTAATACTGCCGCCATTTTGATTGCCGCTGCTACGTTTGGCATTATGTATTACCTTTTCGGAAAAGAGACGGGAGAATATGCCAATATGTGGTGGCAGACTTCACTCTCGGTAGTGGTCGGTCTGTTGGCAGGCGTCATCATTGGTAAGGCAACGGAATATTACACTTCACAAAGTTATAAACCCACGCAAAAAGTGGCCGAGAGTTCCAAGACAGGCCCCGCCACTGTGATTATCTCTGGATTGGGTTTAGGCATGCTTTCTACTGCTATCCCCGTCGTTACCGTGGGCATAGCTATCATTTTGGCATATCTCTGTGCCAATGGTTTCAATATTGAGTTTACGGCTGCCAACCTTTCAAGAGGCCTTTATGGCATCGGCATCGCTGCAGTGGGTATGCTTTCCACACTTGGCATCACATTGGCTACGGATGCTTATGGTCCTATTGCTGACAATGCTGGCGGTAACGCTGAAATGAGCGGCCTTGAACCAGAGGTGCGTAAACGTACCGATGCATTAGATGCTCTTGGTAACACCACAGCTGCCACAGGTAAAGGCTTTGCTATCGGCTCAGCTGCTCTGACGGCTCTTGCCCTGTTGGCCTCCTATGTTGAGGAAATCAAGATCGCCCTCATCCGTGTTGGTCAGGCCTTGCCGAACGGTGTTGAAGCCGCTAAGGCTACTTTGGTTGATTTCATGAATGCATATAATGTCAACCTGATGAATCCGGTTGTACTTGTCGGTGTGTTCATTGGAGCTATGATGGCTTTTGTGTTCTGCGGCATGACGATGAATGCCGTGGGTCGTGCAGCTCAGAAGATGGTGGAGGAAGTTCGCCGTCAGTTCAGCACTATTAAGGGTATCCTTGAAGGTCAGGCTGAACCCGACTACGAGCGTTGTGTGGCTATTTCCACGAAGGGTGCTCAGCACGAGATGTTGGTGCCTTCTATCCTTGCCATCCTCGTCCCGATTCTGACGGGTGTCATCCTTGGCGTCCCTGGCGTGCTAGGCCTCCTTATTGGTGGTCTTGCCACTGGATTCGTGTTGGCTGTCTTTATGGCTAACTCGGGCGGTGCTTGGGACAATGCCAAGAAATATGTCGAAGAAGGCAACTTCGGCGGCAAGGGTTCTGACAACCATAAGGCTACCGTCGTTGGCGACACCGTTGGTGACCCGTTCAAAGATACGTCAGGTCCCTCATTGAACATCCTCATCAAGCTGATGAGCATGGTTAGCATCGTGATGGCCGGTTTGACGGTCACATGCCACCTGCTGTAATTGTCAGCAGATGAAAAAGAAATCAGCCCCGGCAAAAGTCGGGGCTGATTTCTTTTTGTAAAATAGCGAATACTATTTAGTGAGTTCTTCAGCGGCTTTCTCAAGCTTAGCGTCAAGCGTCTTGATGGCTGCTTCGAGACCTTTGGAAGCATCGCCCTTCATGCTGAAGTAGAACTTGATTTTCGGCTCAGTGCCCGAAGGACGGATGGTAATCTTCGATCCACTTTCGGTGAAGAACTGTAGCACGTCGCTCTTCGGCAAGGTAATGGGCGTTACTTTACCTGTCAGCACATCCTTTGCCTCTTGAAGTTTGTAATCACGTGTTTCGATGACTTTTTCGCCAGCGATGATGGTGGGTGGTGTGGTGCGGAACTTGGCCATCAAGGCTTTGATTTCCTCAGTGCCGCTGATACCTTTCTTGGTCAGCGAGACGAGTTTCTCCTTGTAGAGACCGAACTCCTTGTAGATATCCATGAGCAGCTGGTAGAGCGTCTTGCCTTGCTCGGCTGCCCAAGCAGCGGCTTCGACAATCATGCTTGTGGCGATGACGGCGCCCTTGTCGCGGACGAAGTCGCCAGCCAAGTAGCCATAGCTCTCTTCACCACCGCCGATGAACTGCTTCTTGCCTTCGAGTTCCAGGATCTTGTCAGCGATGTATTTGAAGCCAGTCAGGACGTCGTAGCGGTCCACATTGTATTTCTTGGCCAGCGAGACGCGTCTTTCCTTGTAGCGAACGAACTCCTTGTAGATGTCCATGAGCAGCTGGTAGAGCGTCTTGCCTTGCTCGGCAGCCCA
>JAEEGL015297431.1_pt1 | contig 14525 bp, 18 predicted proteins | sample 9134231 | NCBI WGS metagenome assembly JAEEGL01 (sample SAMN16246548, study PRJNA631951) | gut metagenome | biome: gut microbiome; feature: rumen; material: fiber-attached | host: Bos | place: Iran: Karaj | collected 2018-10
CGAAGATAACGTCCTTCTCGTTGAGCTCGAGCTGCAGTACGTTTCCCGGGAGTTCCGCCCAGCGGGGCTCGTCGAAGCGGACGTAGTTCCCCATGCAACCGTTAGGGCAGCATATGACCGCCAGACCTCCGCAGTCGCGGAACCCTCCCATGGAGATTCGATCGGCCGGCGGAGTAATACAGTTTTCCATGAATGCCGCCGGCCTCCGGGCGCAAACAATATCACCTCTCCCGCCGTTTCGGATGCGAGGCCTATGTTCGGAAAGAAGACGAAGGACGAGGATATCGACGGGATAGAGATAATCAGCAGGACCGAACCCATGATGTGCGGCGGAACCGACGCGTACCGCGACACCAAGGCTCCGAAGGAGATCGTTTCGAAGGATATGATTCTCTTCGACGTCACTTCGTCGTTCTCTACCATCGCTCTTCCCCCTCAGTACGATCTCCGCGACAGACTCTGGTATATTTCGGCGCATGCGATCCGCGGCGAAGAAGGAACTTTCGTGTATCACGCGAAGACCACGGAGAACCGCGGGCCCGTGAAAACATCTCTCGCCTTCATCAGGAAAAACGTCATGCCCGATCTGACGGATCTGGTGAACGAGACGGGTCTTGCCAGAAACAACGGGTTTCACTCCGAGACCCACGGCCTGCCGGAGAACTTCGGAGGATCGGTTCTCGTCAAGTACGCCAGCGGAGAGAAGATCAGCATCTCTAACAACCAGGGGCCCGTTATCGGCTACGATGCGGCGCTTAAAATCGACGCTCTGTTCGGGTCTTTCATGAAAGAGGAAAAAATTCCTCTCAGAGATCTGTCCGGCCTCAGAGAGATACGCTTCGCGGAGGAACGCAAAGACGGTTATGTGCGGGCTGCCCTCGCGCTCAACCCCGACGGAACCGGAACCAACAGGAAAAAGTCCCGTTACGGAACCAACGAGTACGAGAGCGAGAAACCGGTGGATGCCGAAACCGTATCCAAGATAAAGAAAACGATAGAATCCTGCTGCATGCTCGCCTGGGCCGGGCTTCCGGAAAGGGATTACAAGAACTTTACGGACAAGTCCATGACCTTCGTGTTCGATGACGAAGAGACCGTGACGATAAAAGACAACAGAGCCATTCCTTACAGCATCGGCAACGGATTCTTCAACATAGAGCTGGAAATGTCCACGAAGCACTGATGCGGGGGATCCGGGGGGCATGAAAACGCCTCCGCCGCCCGGACCGCTTTCATCTAAAAACTTACCAGCTGTTCCCGTCCGGCAGCTCCTCGCCTTTTTCTTTGAGAATATTCCAGACTCCGTTCCGCAGTTCCCGGAACCCTTTGGGAAAATTCTCGGAACCGGAGGCGCGGATCCTGCGCCCGTCGTTGACGAAGGCTTCGAAAGAGAACATCTCACCGTCCTTCACGCCCCTAGGATGTTTTCCGCTGAATCCGTCCCACCGCATGATGCCGCAGTCGTTGAGCAGACTTATGAACGGCTCTGCGTCGCATACGGCCCTGTAACAGGGCTTGCGCTCCTCTCCCGAACGGAGATATCCTCTGTACAAGAGAATCTCCACATCGGATCCGTTGCAGACAGCCTCGAACTCCTCTCTGGAACGCATTCCGGATATGGAGAGGCTCATTTTTTCGAAGGACTCGACCATCTCTTTCTTGAACAGCATCTTCCGACCCCGGTTTCGTACGAGTTACAGATATAAAACTGCAACACACGGAAATCCGCACCCCGCGCGGCAGCATGATAGGACTATAGTCCTTCCTATTATCGGCAGGCGGCGTCTCCGTCAGGAACCATAGTAAGACTATAGTCTGCTTTGCAGAGAAGTCCTTCCGGGATCCGGAGAAACCGGTACCCCCGGAGGGATACCGGCAAAAAGTTTCAGGCGTAAAGCGCGCCGGAGGCTTGGGACAGCTCGAAGGGAACCGATGAAACCGCAGACAAAATTGCGGAATTCGATCCCAGATACACTGCGACCGCATTGGACAGCGACACCGGCATTTCGATAGCCGTCACCGCAGATCCGCCTACGGATGCCGTCAGCGCATTCCCGGAGGACACGGAAAGCACCGCGTACTTCCCGACATCAGAGAATCCCTGGCAGTTCAGAGACTCGGAGGCCATCCCCCTGGGGCATATCGCCAGCACGGATCCGCCGGTGTAAGAGTAGCCTCTGTCGGTATCTATGGCGGAGTTTCCTCCGCTGGTGCTCACGATGCCGACGACAGCGCCGCTGAAAATCACGCCCCTGTAACTCTCGGACGAGTTCGAATCTATCCCGTCGCCCCCGGCGAACACGTATACGTATCCTCCCGAGAGGATTATGCTTCCGAAAGAATTCAGACCGTCGTCCTTGGTCGTAACGGAAACCGCCCCTCCGGAAACAGTGATCGAGCCGCCCTCGAGCCCTTCGTACGCGTACAGCACCGTAACGGTTCCCCCGGAAACCGAGAGATCGCCGTCGGCGTGTATCCCGTCGTCGTTGGAACGCAGGGCCAGTGTGCCGCCGGTTATCTTCACCGAGCCTTCGCCGGTGCTCCCGGAGGACTCCAGAGTCACGTCAGAATTGGCGTGGACAGCATCGTCATAGGATGAGATATCGATCGCGCCGCCGGTTATCAGGATGCTGTTATCGGCTTTTATCCCCTTGGCGGAATAGTCCGCCTTATCGGAATTGCCGTCGTTCCATCCTCCTCCGCCGCCGGAACGCATGGTCCACTGGACGTTCATCCCCGATCCCGAGAACGAAACCGCCAGGGTATCGTAAGAGCTGTTAAGGGAGAACGATCCGGTGCGGGCGGCATAGGAATCCGTCTGCCCCTGAGTCTGAGACTGGGAATAAGCGTACAGAACCATGCTTTCGGCGCCTGACGGAACCTCTACCTCGTAATAGTAGTAAACGGCCCCGCGCCCTGATTTCACGGCGGTGTATCCGGAGGAGCCGGACCACGACTCCGATCCGGACGAATCCCTGAAGAGAACCGAGTAGGAATAAGCGGCCGTCGATGCGCGGATATAGAGAGATCCCGATGTTTCGGTGACTTCCTCGGAATATTCGGAGTACGAATCGGTGAGGATCGTCAGACTGACTCTGTTTCCTCCGGTCTCCTCTATCTCGCAGTCGTATGCGGCATCTATTCCGTCGCGCGCGGCATAGATGATTATATTCGTATCGCCCTCGGATGAGCATATCCTTACGGTTCCCTTCTGTTTTTCCTTGGAACTGAGCCCGGTATTGGAAGTTTTTATCCCGTCGCCCTGTCTGGATATGAGCGTGAGCGTTCCCGACTCCACGGTAACGCTGTCGTTGCCTTTCAGAGCGTTATCCTTGCAGTCCACCGTCAGAGTGAGATTCTTGACGTTCAGATCGTCTTTGGAGTGGATGCCGTTGTTGCTGGCGGAAAACACGGACAGCGTTCCTTTGCCTTTGAGATCCATGTCGCAGACGCAGTAGATCGCGGCGGAAATGCCGTCCTCGCCGGCTGCCGGGCGCAGATCCCTTATGAAGTTCACGGTTCCTTTTTTAACGGAGAGATCGAACTCTTCCGCGGAGGAGACGTACAGCGGCACATTAGCGCTGCTTTCTATCGTGACCCCGTTCAGATCGAGCGTGAACGCGTAATCGTCGCCGGCGTTCACAATTATGCTTCCGTACAGAGTCCCGGAAAGCGAATATTCCGTATCCTCGGAGATCTCTCCGAAAGCCAGCACGAGCTCGCCGGACGACGGGTCCTCCGTCAGGGCATAGCAGCCGGCGGTTCCGGAAACCAGCTCTATTTCCAGATCCGATAAATCCGGAACTGCGGAATATACCGCGGTATAGACCGTATTTCCGGTAACCGCGGATACTGCCGGGCTCCATCCGGAGAAGGAACGGCCGTCTCCGGACGGGATATCTCCGTCATATGACGGCACCGTTCCGTAAGGTACGTCCGTATCGATCTCCAGAACCGTGCCGCCGGAGTCCTTCCATACGACTTCGTATCTGAGAGCGGAGTACGTCACCGTTATTTCCGCGGCGCCTGAAACGGTTCCGGATACGACGGCGTTATCCGCCTCGTAACCCTCCGTCACGGGACTGGATACGCTGTACGAATCTCCTGCGGATAAGAGCGCGGAATAGCTCTCCGCCGCTTCCGTTCCGTCTTCGTACACGTAGTTTATCCTGATCTCGAAAGTCTCCGGCGTCTGTTCGCCGCCGGAATCGTCTCCTTGTTCTTCGCCCCCGGTTCCTCCGAAAAGAAACGCTCCGGCTGCCAGAGCGGCGAGGGCCAGGAGTATCGCCGCTATTATCTGCGTATTCATTTTCCTCCCTCCCTCATGATAATGCCCCGCCGGCTCTGCTTCCGGCGGCCGGATGAATGCGGAGAGCGGCGAACTCCTCCGGATCCTTTCCGAGAACCATCTCCTTGTAGGCGTTTCCGTACTTCGTAAACGGGGATCTGAACAGCCCGGACTCCGAAAGAACGGCGCTGAGCCAGCCGGGATACCCGTTCATGGTCTTGATCTCCATCAGAGTGTAGCCCTCCGACAGAACCCTGCGGCCGCCGGGCTCCGAAGCCAGATCCAGCCCGTCCAGGCGGGCGAGTATGTTCCTGTCCACGGTTATTCTCAGATCGCCTCCGTCCGCAGAGCGGTAAGCATCGCGATCGTAAGTCAGCATCATAGCCGGGTGTATGCCGGGATAACGCGTCCTGAGAAATCCTATTTCGTTCGCGATCTGCGTGTCCGGACCGCCCGCAGAGGGCGATGAAAGCCACTCCAGAGCGTCGCCGAGAGGCATCTCGAGCCTCCTTTTGTACACTACAGAGTCGTATTTCTTCTTCAGTTCCACGAAGATGCTGCCGCCGGCCTCCGGTTTTCCGTAGCTTCTCAGCCTGAGCTTCTCCTTGTAGAGAGGCTTCTCTATGGAACGTCTGGCCAGGAGAAAGCTGTCCGTATCGTAGTACAGGCTCCTGACCGAGCTGTGCGGATACCGGTCCGGCACCATGCGGGAGTCCAGCGCCCTCTGCACCGCTTCCGCCTGTTTCTCATCCATAAGATACTTCAGCTCGTATCTTTTGAACGTCATGACCGCGGCCATATCAGAGACCTCCGCGATTTTCGGTGTCTTCGCGCATCAGCGCGACTTCGAGATTGCCGTTTCTGACGCGGACCGCGTCCATCAGAGATCTCTGCTGGGACGGATCCCTCATCGTTACGTTGTATGTGAGTTTGAACATGCTGCCCATATTCACCGATTTGACCGAGAACAGCTCGTGACGGGCCGTGTACTTGTCCAGAACCGGCTCCATTTCGGCTTCGTAATCCATGCCCTCGGGCACGGTCACCCTGAGAACCCTGTCCGCGGGGCTTCCGGCGGATCCCCCATACCCGAAACGGGTGCAGACCAGCATTACGGCGCCTATCACCCCGGCGAGCAACAGAGCGTAGGCCGCGAATCCCATTCCCGCCAGCAGGCCGGCGGCCATTGAGAGAAATATCACGGCTATCTCTTTCGCGGATCCGGGCGCGGATCTGAACCTTACCAGGCTGAACGCCCCCGCCACGGCAATTCCCGCGCCTATATCTCCGCTGACTGCCATTATCACTGCCGACACTATAGCCGGAAGCACCGCCACCGTCAGCGCGAAACTCTCTGTGTGACGGCTGCGGTACATGTATATTCCCGAGAGCAGGAAGCCCGCCGCCAGAGCGGCCCCCGTGCACGCCAGGAACTCCAGAGGGCCCGCCGATGCGGCGGATCCCAGTATGCTGTCGAATATTCCGTTCATTTTTTCATCCTTTTCCTTTTCTATCATCTCCAGCTTCGCGACTCATCGCGGACGCGAAGCGACATTCGTATTCAGTTCAGAAATGACAGCCGCCCGGTGCGGTGCGGACATACGCCGCGCAGCCGCTCAGGCGGAAAAGGACGAACCGCCGTCGAAAAGACTGAGACGCAGGAACGTCTCTTCCTGCGTGACCTCGGGAACGGGAGACGGAGCGTACGGCTTCGGCGAATCATCGGTCTCCCCGTCAGAAGGAACTTCCGCGTAATCGGCACGGAACTCCTGAACGCTGGCCGCCTCGGTTTCAGCGTCGTCCGTCTCGCGGAGCATATCGAGAAGCAGAGCCTCCAGCTCGGTTCCGGTACCGCGGATCTGATCCAGCAGCAGCTCGAGGAAGCGCCCGTCGATCCTCGGTTCGGGAACCGGGACGCGGATGCCGTCCGCCGGCTCCTTATCGGGAACCACGTCCCCGCCCATGACTTCCGTCAGAGCGTGAGACAGCTGGCTGTCCGGATAATCGGACAGTCTCGGATCGAAGACGTACACTTTGTGCCCGAAACTCTCCAGACGCTCCTTCTCGGCGAACATTCCGGCGTATTCCGCTATCATTCCGCGGGGAGAGACGTCTCTCGATCCGGATGCGTCTATAAATACGGGCGGACCGGCGCGCCCGGGACCCTCATGCGGTCCGGCAAAAGGCTCTCCCGGGTGTTCCCACGGGAAATCCTGCCGGAATTCTCCGGAAGGACCGCCGGATGCGTCGCATGTCTCCGCAACGCATACAGCCGCCGCTAAGACCGCGAGCAATGCGATCAGCGTCAGCGCCTTTCCGGACATGATTGCGCCGAAATGAAAAGTTGTATTTAAATCATCGGAATTTCCCGGATACGAAGAAAATCCCGGGAGATCCCGGGATCGGAAAAAGTTTCAGGAATCGGTAAAAGAGTCTCTGAGCCCGTAGATCATCCAGGTGACCATCAGTCCGATGAAGATACCGAAGATGGACCAGCAGCAGAGAACCGAGGCGAGGAAACACATCGCGACGGCAATCTTCCACATTTTGCGCCTGATGACGCAGAACATCGAGATCAGGGCGCACACTCCGCTTCCGAGAGCGAGTCCGGCCGCGATCATGATGTAATTCTTCACCGTGTCGACGCTTATGTCGTAATCATGCTGGATAATCCAGTTCTGGAAGTCGTCGTTCATCCATATCGTGTTCGCGGTCGCTCCCGCGTCCAGCAGCGATATGAACGCCGCTATCGTCACCGGGATAGCGTAAATCGCCAGAGCGAAAACCGCCCAGTTGACCCTGCTCTCCCTGATATACGACTCGATCTCGGCTTCCTGCTTCTTGAAATCGGCGTCCGCCTGGCTCCCGGATACTACGGCTCCGCACTGGGGGCAGAACTGCATCCCGGGCTCCAGGCCGCGGCCGCATTTGGTACAGAAATTACTGCTTTCAGCCATATCTCCCCTGAACATCCTACGCAGTATTTTTTTATTATTATTCTGCGGAAGGGATCAGAAATCCTTGAAGGGGACCGCCATGCACAGCCTGCATCCGTAGCACATAGTGTCGTATCCGGATGCGTCCAGGCCGTATTTCTCCATGATCTCCTTGGATCTTCTCAGAATTCCGCAGTATCTGCCGGCGGAGACCTCCTTCTTCCCGGTGACCTCCGATTTCCAGACCTTGATGTCCGGCATGACGCCGAGGGAGCACATCCTGTCCAGAATCCGTTCCAGAACGGCATCGTCCGTGTTCTCGCCTATGTGGATCCCGCATGTGACCATTCCCTTTCCGAAAATATCCGCGGATTCCCTCAGCCCCTCCCATACTGCTTCGGTAAAATCTTCCGGATTCCTCACGGAAGCTTGAAATTAACCGCTCCAGCGTCTTTCAGCGTCCTTATCCCCTCCGGATCCGGAACGGGAAGAGCGGCGCCCAGAGGAAGATCCGGATACTTTTCGTGATATGCCCTGACGGTTTCCGCATAGAGATTCAAAGGGCATCCGCGTTCGCCGTGTATGGTCACGCCTTTCATCGGATCCATTCCCTTATAGGATTCCATAATCTCCAGCGATTCCTGAACCGTGAGGAATCCGTTCCTTCCGGATATGGAAACCGTGACCGTTTCCGGAGAATGGCCGTACATCCTGACGATTTCAGCGTCCTTTATGAACGGCTCTCCCCCGTCCGAGATACTGATCTTTCCGTCTTTCTCTTCCAGAAGAAACTGGCCGTCCGGAGAGATCCTCTTGCGGACCCTCGTGCCTCCGAATCCCAGAACGACCGAGAACGGAACCCCGTCGCGGAACACGACGTTTTCATGAGAGAATCCTTCCCGGAGCCTTACGTCCCCTCCCAGAAGAAGGCGGACCTTATCGTCTAAAACGGACATGATCTCCGGATGGAGCCGGAGGGATTAAAAAGATCGATAAAAAGAAACGGGGACCGGAGTCCCGCTGGTTTCAGAACTGGCCGTCGTATTCGCCGGCTTTTACGGCTTTGGTGAAGTCTCTGGGATCCTTGCCGTCGATGGTTACTCCGACAGAGACGCAGTTCCCGGCGACCTCCAGAACCTTCGCTTTGAGATCGGCTCCGAGGAGATCGTCCTGCTTCATGTCGGCGATCTTCTTGGCCTGATCGAGCGTGAGGTTTCCGACTTTCTCGGTCCTCGCGTTGTGGGCGCCGGAGTTCACTCCGAGCTCCCCCTTGATCAAAGCGGACATGGGGGGTGTTCCGACTTTGATATCGAAGGTCTTGTCCTCGTTGATGAGAACCTTGACGGGAACTTTCATTCCGGTGAAGGACTTCGTTTTTTCGTTAATTTTTGCGATGACCTGGCCGATGTTAACTCCCTTAGGGCCCAGAGCGGGACCGAGAGGCGGGCCTGCGGTGGCCTTTCCTCCATCAACCATAGCTTCAACAACATCTACCATTGTTTATTCCTCCTTTTCAATAACTCTGACCCATTCGGCCTTTACATCCACGGGAATGGGAACCATGGCTCCGATAAGTTCGATGACGACGGACTCCTTGACGGGATCCACCTTCTGCACTCTGGCCTGTTCGCCTTTGAACGGACCGTTGACGAGCTCTACGATATCTCCTTCGGCGATGCGGATAACGGGGGACGCGGGAGTCAGATAGTGGCTGATATCGTCTATCGATGTCTCTCCCTCGATGAACTTTCTCGCTTTCTTGATCTCCTTGGTTTTCTCAAGAAGACGGTCGGTGTTCATCCCTTCCACGAAAACGTATCCCCTGAGCCCCTGGGGACTCAGAACCGCGTAGATATCCTTCTCGCCCAGATTGGCTTTGGCGTAAAGCGAGTCCGCGACGCTCTTCTCCTGATCGATCTGCGTTTTCAGGATCAGAATGGACTGCTTGGCGACGGCCTCGAAGGTTATGCTCTCCTCGTAAGACGAGGCTTTGAGCGTGACGGCGATGCTGACCGAATCCCCGTACCTTCCTCCTCCCGGACATTCCGCCTTGAGGACGAGGGTCTTGGAAGAACTGAGCTCCACGAGATCCGACGCGTGATTGCTGTTCCACACTTCCGAAGCGCCGTCGTAGAGCATGACTTCCCATTCGGGGGCGTCGTCGCGGCCGGAGGAGACGGAAACCGACAGAACCGCCGGGAAAGCCTTCGGGGAAACGGAGAGTCTCCACTCGGCCATGCTTCCCGCCGATACTTTCTTGATGGTATCGTCTTCCGAAGCCAGCATTTCCTCCGCGCCGGCACTCTTAAGGCCGGATTCCTCCCCGGGCTCTTCGAAACCCTCTTCGGGATCCATATCATCCATCAGACCGCCGGACATTAACTTGCTCAATTCAGCATCCCCTCAGAAGTAGGTGGGAAGGTACGTCATCAGCCACCAGATGGCAAAACCTATGGCTCCTATGATAATTATACCCAGCCCCGTGATGTACATAGTCTTCCTATGCTCTTCGGGGGAGGGGGTGTGGGCAGTCTTGAGGATTTTCCCGTACTTCCCCTTACCGAAACCGCGGGCCTTAGACTCGAACTCCTCCTGGAATCCGTGTTTTACAGACTCTTCATCAGCCATTTTATCGTTCTCCGAACAGCGGCGGGTCCGCCGCGACCGTATCCCGTTACCACTAAGACATCAGGACCGGAAATGCACGTTAATCGTATCCCTATTTTAAAAGTTTCGTAGAATCCCTTTCCAGCCTCTTTCCGGAAAACATAATACGTCCGGCGCCGGTACACCCGCCGGTATGACGAAAGGAGTTCTCGGAATCATCCTCTGCCCCATGGCGGACGACAATCTCATGTACAGTCTCAGGAAGGATCCGGAGGAGAAACACATAACGGTCGTGGATCACGGAAGCAACGCGTCGATCAGAAGAAAACTGGAGAAGGCCGGGATTCCTTACGAAACCATAAGCTGGGACGAAGTCTCCGCCTGGAGATATTCCCCGGATCCGGAGAAATATAATATTCTTATAAGAACGGTCGACCTCGGGCTTCATTCGAAACCGGACAAACTGAAATCCACGGTAGAAGACTACGCGATCGACATGCAGCCTTTCGTCGACGGAATCGGATTCTATCTGGGAACCTGCGGGAACTACGAGTGGAATATTCCGGAGTGGTGCAGGGAGAAAGGAATGAAACCGGGAGCTATGTTCTGCGATGCGGACGGATGCCTCTGCCATGACTGCGTGGGTATAAACATCGCCGGAGGGCCGAAATACAATGAACTCCAGAAGGCGTACACCGGCCATTTATACGTGTTTCCGGCCATGGCTACGAATTTCGACGAGTTCATGGACGCCGATCAGGCCGATACAACAGCTACGGAGGAGAGCCTCACCGACGACATGAGAGAAGTCCTCGGAATCGAGCCGGGAAGAGACGGGTATCTCAGATGGCTTCTGAGTCTCGGCAATTACGAGAATATACTGAAAATAGACACCGGGATCGGAGACAGGGACGCTTTCGAAAAAGATGTGATCAAAGTTTCGGAGAGAACCCGCCTGAAAATAAAAACCGCGCCGGAGGGATGGGCGGATCTGCAGCCCACCGACGATCTCTATTCTAAATGCAAATCTTTCCTCAGAAAATGAGCCTCCGGTCACGCGGATGACGCAGAAATAAACAAAGCGGAACGCCCGTCATCGATGTGTAGGTTATAAATAAGGGGTGCAGATAAAGGTCTGAATTTAGGGGGTACCGAAATGGAAGAGGTCCTTTGCAACGTAGAATTAGTAAAGGAAAACAAGAATTTTGTTGTCAAAATCCAAAGCGATCTGGGCGGAGTGAGAGAGTATAAATCCGAGCAGTTCGAAGAGGTTCTTGAACAGCTCGTCCAAGATATCCAAGAGGAGTTCGAATCCTTCTGAGGTCGATACAATGGCAGTAGACAAAGTTAAACAGATAACAGATGTCCTCGATACTCTTGCCGAGGATACATCTATTCCCAGAAACATAAGAAAGGGCGCCACCGACGCCAAGACGAGGCTTCTCGACCTGAAAGAGCCCATGGACGTCCGCGCGACCAGCGCCATAGTTATCCTTGACGACCTCGCCAACGATCCCAACATCCCTCTGCACGGAAGGACCATCATCTGGCAGGTCATCAGCCAGCTGGAATCGATGAGCCAGCAGAAGTGAAATACGAATCCGGCTCCGGCCGGAATCTTCTTTTAAAGCATCAGTCGCCCCGGGACTCTCTGCGGAGCGCCGTTTTTAAAAATGTATAAATTGCCGCCTTTCGCGGGCGGAATGCGCCGGACGATGCCGGCATTATGCATGCGCTCGTCTCTTGGCGTGCTCTTCCGCTATTTTCAGAAAATTCCTGAAGATTTCGGTTCCGTATTCGGTGTTTTCCACTTCCGGGTGGAACTGCACGCCGAAAACGGGGCGATCCAGACAGCGGACGGCTTCATTCGGGCAGGAATCCGACGCGGCGGTCACTTCGAATCCGTCCGGGACTCTCTTCACTTCGTCGTTGTGGGAGGCCCAGACCCTGAATCTGTCCGGAAGCCCTTCGAACAAGCCGCCGCCGGAGATCACTCTGAGATCTACTCCTCCGAATTCGGGAACCTTTCCCGGACCCAGCTCTCCTCCGAAGTGGCTGCAGATAAACTGCATTCCGGCGCATATCCCCAGCACCGGAACCTCCGCCTTGTCGAGATATTCCCCGTTGTTCCCCATGCGCCCTCCGTCCGAAGCGACGCTCGGAGCCCCGCCCGAAAGAACCAGCCCGTCCGCGTCGGATATGTCTTCGAAGGGAACCGTGTTCGGAACGATCTCCGTATCGGCTTTAAGGTACCTCAGAACGCGCCACTCGCGGTGAGTCCACTGGCCCCCGTTGTCGATCACGTAAATTTTCATCGGCGGAAGATACGGGTACTGGTTAAAAAAGTTGGGAATCACTCCCATTCGATGGTGGCCGGAGGCTTGTTCGTGATGTCGTAAACCACCCTGTTGACGGAATCCTTCATAGTGTTGGTTATGCGCGAAGAGATGGAATCCAGCACTTCCAGCGGAATCATGGAGTAGGTGGCGGTCATGCCGTCCACGGACGAAACCGCGCGTATCGCGATGGTGCGGCCGTAGGCTCTCCGGTCTCCCTGGACCCCGACGGATCTGGAGGGAAGCAGGACCGCGAAGTACTGCCAGGGCATCTCCATCTTTCCCGATACCGAAGCGGTCATAATCTCGTCTTCGACGATGAAGCACGCCTCGCGGACGATTTCTATATCCTCCCTCGTGACCTCTCCCAGACATCTTACGGCGAGCGCCGGGCCCGGGAACGGCTGTCTCTCGGAGGACCTCACCTTCAGAATCCTCGCGAGATCCCTGACCTCGTCCTTGTACAGATCCCTGAGCGGCTCGAACAGCTCCATCCCCATATCCTTCGGGAGGCCTCCGACGTTGTGATGCGACTTTATCGTATCTCTGACGCCGTCCCCGCTTTCGATCCAGTCCGGCGCTATAGTGCCCTGGACGAGAACTTCCGCGCCGAAAGAAGCGGCTTCGCGCTCGAATATGCGGATGAACTTCTCGCCTATGGTCTTCCTTTTTTTCTCGGGATCGGTGATCCCCTTGAGAGCGGCGAAAAACTCGTCGCCGGCATCTACGATCTTGTAATTCAGCCCCTGGTCCTCGAACATCCCGCGGACCTCTTCGGTCTCTCCCTTCCTCATGAGGCCGTTGTCGACGTAGACCGCGAGCAGCCTGTCCCCGATCGCTCTGCTCACCAGAACCGCGGCGACCATGCTGTCGACGCCGCCGGAGCAGGCTATCACGGCTTTTCCGGGTATCCTTTTCCTGGCTTCCGCTATGGCATCCTCAATGAACTCTTCAGCACCCAGCATCTGCAACGACCTTCTCGGAATCGGCGATGACCTTGTCCGCCTGTTCCAGCCTGTATTCGCATAACCTGGATCTGAGCTCCGGATCCTGCAGGGACAGAATCTCTACCGCCAGGATGGCGGCGTTGTCTCCTCTGTCGAGGCCTACCGCGGCGACGGGTATCCCGGGGGGCATCTGAACCACGGAGAGAAGGGAGTCCAGCTTCATCGTCCCGCTCACGGGGACCCCGATAACCGGCCTGACGGTGAACGACGCGACGGCTCCGGGAAGCGCTGCGGACATTCCGGCGATCGCGATGAAAACGTCGGAGCCGCTGCCCTTCACAAGGTCTTCCACCCTTCCGGGAGTTCTGTGGGCGGACGCTACTGCAATATCGTATCTCACGCCGAACTTTTTCAGAATGGCTATCGCCTTTTCGGCGACAGGAAAATCGCTTTTGCTCCCCATGATTATGGATACCTTGGACATCGGATCGTGCCACGGCATCAACGATAATAATCTTAGCGGTCAGAACAAGAGGAACCGGAGCCCGGAATCCGGGCCCCGGGAATATGAAAAACGGATAAAAAGTTTGAAATCAGCTTTTGAGGACAGCTGCCAGGAATATTCCCACTGCGATGAGAGCACCGATGACAACTGCGATAAGGTCGACGACTGCGCTATATAAAGCGTCATAAAGCTCGACGCCACAGAACGGCTCTATATCGCTCCATCCCGTGAGGTAGAACCAGACGATTCCGACTATTAAACCTGCGACAAGCATGATTCCGCCGTACGCTCTGCTCTTTCCGGAGCCCAGGATCGCGGCGAACAAGCCCGCCACGATCATAACGACGGCGAAAGCGATGATTATCAGGGTTATGAAGGTCATGAGATCCATTTTTTCCCTCCGATTTCTTCCCGCATTATGCGGCTGGTTGGTGCATGGAAACATTGGCTACTATTAAACTCTATGTTCAGACGGCCAGCGCCCGCGGCGGGCAATGCGGCCGGCCTTAAGGAACATTTTACTTTGCTCATCGTTGTATGCATATACATCCATCAGACGCGGAAAAACGAAGCAACTGATATATAGAACTGCAGAAAAGTTACGTTCATAGTTTATAAAAGCAACAGAAAACCATTTATACGAAACAACAATATAGCCAAACGTCCCTTTAGTTAAGGGGTACATATAGGTCACGGTACGGTTCCATGAAGCGTCTGGGTATGATCGAGTCGGTAACCAGAGACGGCAGGACCATAGTAAGGTGCGAAGAACTGCCGGATATAGGAGATCCGGTATTCGATGCGGATCGCAGGAAGATCGGCATCGTAGGCAGAATATTCGGCCCCGTCGAAGAACCGTACGCGTCCGTAGTCCCGGATAAGGGTTCTGAAACCCGCATCTCATCG
>JAEEGL010209871.1_pt1 | contig 14524 bp, 12 predicted proteins | sample 9134231 | NCBI WGS metagenome assembly JAEEGL01 (sample SAMN16246548, study PRJNA631951) | gut metagenome | biome: gut microbiome; feature: rumen; material: fiber-attached | host: Bos | place: Iran: Karaj | collected 2018-10
GACGGCGTCAACGGCTCAGGCAAGCACAACAACTGGAGCCTCTCTACCGATACAGGCATCCTCCTCCATGCTCCGGGGAAAATAGCCAATGGTCAAAGCTCAATGGTCAATGAGACACTGCGCTTCGTGACGTTCATCGTCGAGACGCTGATGGCTGTCTACAAGCATAACGGACTACTGAAGGCTTCTATCATGAGCGCTACCAACGCCCACCGCTTAGGTGGCAACGAGGCACCGCCCAGCATCATCTCGTCCTTCTTGGGCAATTATGTCTCAGAGCTGCTTGACCATATCGAAGCTCCTGAGGGGACAGCAATAGACTTCTCCTCATACAGCAAAACCAATGGTCAACGGTCAATGGCCAATGGTCAATGGTCAATGGATTCCATACCTCAGATACCCGACCTCATCGTCGATAATACCGACCGCAACCGCACATCGCCCTTTGCCTTCACCGGCAACCGTTTCGAGTTCCGTGCACCGGGCAGCAGCAGCAACTGCGCATCGGCCATGATTGCCCTTAATGCCGCCATGGCCGAAGCCCTCACCTCCTTCAAACAGCGGGTTGATGCCCGCATCGCCGAGATTGCCAACGACCCGCTCTTTGCTCCCGGTCCCGATGGCTCTCCTTCGGGCCATACAGCCCGCTTCCATGCCATCGTCGACGTGCTGCGCGAGGATATCAAGACCTGTAAGCCCGTCCGCTGCGACGGCAACGGCTACAGCGACGAATGGAAGGCTGAGGCTGCTAAGCGTGGTCTGGATACAGAGACCAGCTGCCCCAAGATTTTCGAGCGCTATCTGGACGATGCCAGCATCAAGATGTTCGAGAGCCTGGGCGTAATGACCGAGAAGGAGTTGGCTGCCCGCAACGAGGTGAAGTGGGAGACCTACACCAAGAAGATTCAGATAGAGGCTCGCGTTCTGGGCGACCTTTCTATGAACCATATCATCCCCGTGGCTACCAGCTACCAGAGCCAGTTGCTGCGCAACGTAGAGCGTATGTGCACCGCATTCCCCGCTGAGAAGGCTAAGGAGCTGAACGCTCGCAACCTGAAGCTCATCGAGGAGATAGCACAGCGTACCGCTACCATCGAGACACAGGTGGAGGAGCTGGTAGAAGCCCGCAAGGTGGCCAACAAGATAGAGGACGAGCACAAGAAGGCTATCGCTTACCACGATACCATCGCTCCTATGTTTGATACCATCCGCTATCAGATAGACAAGCTGGAGCTTATCGTTGACGATTCTATCTGGCCTCTACCTAAGTACAGAGAACTGTTGTTTATCCGTTAATTCATTGAAATGTGTGAATGAAAATGGGAGTCCGAGAAATCGGGCTCCCATTTTTTTTTGTATATGGTATGTAGGATTCTTGTCCTTCTATTCTTTCTTCATCAGTAGAAGACCGATGGCAATCCAGATGATTTCCCTTACACGGCAGATGATGCTGACAAAAATACCTATGGCAGCAGAAAGTCCCAGAGCTGCGATGGAGAGCGTGAAGCCGCCTTCCTGAACGCCCAACTGAAGGGGAAGGAATCCTATCAGGTTGGCAAAGAGGGAGGTGAAAGCCAGAATGAGTATGCTATGCAGGAAGGTGAGAATATAACCTTCCATACCTCCTCCGCAGTTGATGCCAAAGAGCAGGAGCATGAACATGATCTCGAGGCTCTGGACGATACGTGAGAGGTACTCCAGCAGGAAGCTGCTGTAGAAGGCTTTCTTGTCCTGCTGATGCAGGGCTGCTATCTGACGATCCACGTTCTGCAGAGCTTCGGCATGCTTCTCTTGGAAGCGCTGGCTCCAGCCCTTGAGACCGGGTATCTTACCGATAAGGCGGATGGTCTTTACTACCAGCCCCTTGCGGTAGCCACGTGAGAACAGATAAAAGGCTATGAGGCAAAAGACGAAGATGATGCCAAGGATGATGTCGATACCATTCTCGAGTGTTACGTCGGGGTCGCCATATGCTACCAGTCCCAGCCAGATGAAGATGCTGGTGAACCAAAGCCAGAAGTGGGCAAAGATGTGCATCATGGCATAGAGGATGACGCTGGAGGTGGCCTCCTGCTTATCTATGTCGCGTGAAAGCTCCATGATGCGATAGGGCTCGCCTCCCAAGCCTCCAACGGGTGTGGCGTAGTTGAGGGCATATCCCGTGATGGTGAGCTTGAAGATGCGCCAGAAACTGACTTTGTCGGCATCCTTGCAGTTGCCGCGTATCACTTGGCGCCACGATAGGGCGTTGATACCATAAACGAAGAACCAGACGCCCACGATGGGTATCATCCAGTAGCCTGCACGGCAAAGGTGTTGCCAAAGTTCCTTGAAACTGACGTCGAAGGTGAATATCATCGCCACTACGGCTATCAGTCCTAAAAAGAAGAAGAGATTATTGAGTCGTTTCTTTGTCCACTGCATATTTTAAGTGAAAAGTGAAAATTGAAAGAGTGAAAAGTGAAAAATTACCGTTATCGTTAACGTTCAAGGCTGTCAGCTACACGCTTGCAGAAACTTTCGTGACGATGTCTGATCCAGCGGCAGAAAATCTCCATGCAGGTAACCTCGAATACGATAAAGTAAACGGATGGCAGGTCTATCAGGCAGAAGAGGATGAAGAAGGCTGTGCGGAAGTTGAAGGTAAGCATTCCGTTCCACTTCATCAGCTTCAGGGATTCTGCGTGCAACTCCTCGCGCACCTCTGCCGGCATGTTATTGGCAGAGCCGAATTCCTCTTTCATTACGCGCATCAGGCGCTGGAACTGAGGGGTTGCCTTCTCCTGCTGGCGGGTGTAAGAAATGTAAGATTTTAGGAATATCTTCCAGAGGCGGTTCCCCTTGGTGGGAGTGGCATCATATTCCTGCTGTTGCTGCTCTGAATTTACCAGCTCGCTTCCCTTCTCGCCCTTCAGGAAGAAGAGGTGTGTCTGGATGTAATAGTCGGCAATACGCTGCTGTCCGCTCATGCTGTAAAAGCCAGAGATGAGCACGAAGACAAACAGGATGCCTGTGGCTATAAGCGCATTGGTGGGCGTATCCGTAATGCCGAAGAAGCCAAACTCGAGGCTGTGGTGGCAATAGAAACGGTAGGTGAGGGCGATGTAGATGGGTACGAACCAAGTGGGACCTGCCAGTCCGTCCAGAATTCTTCCCATACGAGAAGACTTGCCCGTCATACGTGCCAGCTGGCCGTCGGTGCAGTCGTAAACGTCTGCCCAGATGAGCAGGAAGATGGCCAGAAGGTTGTACCAGAGGCCGCTCATTCCCTCGTAGTAATAACAACCATGAGCAAAGAAGATGCAGCTGGCAGCTCCAATAATCATGGAAAGTATGGTGACTGTATTCGGGTGAATGTCAAATTTTGCGAACCCAAGAGCGCAGTAGTATGCAAGGGGGCGGACAACACGAATGTCCAACCAGTCGTCGGTCTCGGAGGACTTTAATGTAGATAAAACTTTTTCTTTCATGTTTCTGACTAATGTGTCGGTTTTCAGCGTGCAAAAATACGCCAAAAAAACTAGATAGCAAAATAATAAGGAAAAGTATTTTGTTATCCCGTGATTTCTATGTACCTTTGCATTAGTATTAATATAAGAAAGAAAAAGTTCTACAAAGAATATGAATTATCTGGATAGAAATGAATTTAACTTCGAACCGTCTGAGAAGGTGGTAGAAGCCATCAAAAATTTTAAGCCCGAAACACTATGTTTTTATACCCGTATATATGACCAGGGAAAGAAAAGTGTAATATCTGTAAGGCTTTCTGAAATCTACCATGTGCCCGAGGAGCAGGTGCTGCTGGGCTATGGCGGTGAGGAGATGCTGAAGAATGCTATTCACTATTTCCTGATGGAAGGCAATAACAAGACCATCCTGATTCCTGAGTTCTCTTGGTGGTATTATAACCGTGTAGCTGGTGAGTGCGGTGGAAACTTTGAGATGTACCCTTTGTATGAAACCGGCGATACCTTTGCCTACAATGTGGACGAGGTAATCGAGTACACTAATCGTGTTCATCCCCGTATGCTGCTGTTGGCTTCACCCAACAACCCAACGGGTAACAGCCTGACCAGCGAGGAGATTGGTAAGATTATGGAGAACATTCCTGCCGATACGATGGTATTGGTAGATGAGGCATACGCCAGCTTTATCACATCGGATACCGATTATATCGCTCCTCTGGTGAATAAGTACAACAACCTTATTATCTCGCGTACCCTCTCTAAGTTCTATGGCTTGCCCGGTCTGCGTGTAGGTTTTGCCTTTATCGGCGCCGGACACGACCAGTTCCTGTCATACTGTAATAAATATTTGGGTTACAACCGCTTCTCTGAGGCTGTAGCTCTTGCTGCCTTGGAGAGTGACGAGCACTACCGTCGTGTAGCAGATGATATGGAATGGGACCGTCAGCTCTTCAAGAAGGAGCTGGGTAATCTGCCTGGCTTCAAGGTATATAAGAGTGTGGCCAACTTTATCCTTATCAAATATCCTGTAGAGATTAAGGAGGCCTTGCAGAAGGCTTTGGCTGACCAGAACTACAAGATTAAGTTCATGACTGATAAGGGTCTGGAGGACTGTCTGCGTATCACTCTGGGACGTAAGGAGCAGATTCAGGTTGTCGTAGATACCATCAAGAAAGTTTACCTGAACAAGTAAGCATAAGATAATGAAAGCAATTATATTGGCAGCGGGCATGGCTTCAAGGCTACGCCCGCTTACTCTTACCACTCCAAAGAGCCTGCTGAAGGTGGGCGAGCGTTCGCTTTTGCAGCGCAGTATGGATGCCCTTATCGCCAATGGCGTGAAGGAGTTCTGTATCGTAACTGGCTATCTGCACGAGATGATAGAGGACTTTGTGAAGAAGCAGTATGCCGACAGTATAAAGGTTACCTTCATATATAATAATGTATATGAAACGACCAACAACATCTACTCTCTTTGGTTGGCTCGTCCCTTCGCAGAAGGAGAGGAAGTGTTGTTGCTGGATAGCGACCTGCTCTATGATCCTCAGATTGTAGCACGTGTCCTGGCTACGGATGCTCCCAACGTACTTACACTTATCAGACATGAGTTGGGCGAAGAGGAGATGAAGGTGGTAACTGACGCGCAGGGTAGCATAAAGGAAATCAGCAAAACCTGTAATCCCGCGGATGCTGCCGGAGAGAGTCTGGGCATCGAGAAGATGGGCGTGGCATATACAAAGGCTTTATATAAGGAACTGGAGCCCATGATGAACGAGGAGCACTTGGAGAATGTCTTCTACGAGCGTGCCTTCGAACGTCTTATTCCTCAGGGACATACATATAAGGTGCTGGACGTGACGGAATTATTCTCCTGTGAGTTGGATACCATAGAGGATTTCGAGAACGCCAAGGCGAAGATTCCTGCAAATTTATATTGAGGACGTTAACTCACTTCGTTCACGGACGATAGATAAAAGAAAGCGGATGATTTTAATAATCACCCGCTTTTCTTGTATTTATGAAACTTTGTTTATTTCAACGCGTTGATGGTCTCCTGCAGAGCGGCAATCTTACTCTCTGCATCCGATAGCTTCTTGCGCTCCAGTTCTACCACCTGAGCAGGTGCATTCTGGACAAAGCGTTCGTTCTGAAGCTTCTTCTGAATACCCATCATGAAGCCTTGCAGACGCTTAATCTCAGTCTCGGCCTTCTCAATCTCAGCAGCCGCATCTATCAGGTTGCCCAGAGGTACAGCATATTCTTCTGTACCGATAAGGAAGGACTGGGTACCCTCGCTCTTCTTCTCTACAACGGCAATCTCAGAGAGGCCTGCCAACTTCTGAATGGTATCGGCCCATGTGGTATTGTCGGCACCGGCAGGAGCTTCCAGCTTCAGGGGTTCGCGGGGTGAGATGTTCTTGCTCTGACGGATAGCACGAACACCAGAGATAACCTGCTTGGCGTGCTCGAACTGAGCAATAAGCTGAGTGTCAGCTTCTGTAGGAGCAGCAAGTGCTAACGTGCTGACCATGATGCTTTCGCCGTCCTTGCGTTCAGCAATATGCTGATACAGCTCTTCTGTAATGAAAGGCATGAAGGGATGGATAATCTTCATCAGTTGCTCGAAGATATCCAGCGTAGCCTGCAAAGTAGCTGCATCTATGGGAGCCTGATAAGCAGGTTTAATCATCTCGAGATACCAGCCGGAGAACTCGTCGGTAAAGAGCTTGAAGGCTGTCATCAGAGCCTCGTTGAGACGATACTTGCTATAGAGGTCGTTGATTTCTGCAACGGCGGCACGAATGGTAGCCTGCATCCATGCAATTGCTTTCTTGTTTGCCTCGGGCTGTGCGATATCTGCCTTCTCCCATCCCTTTACCAGACGGAAGGCATTCCAAATCTTATTACAGAAGGCGGCTCCCTGCTGACAGAGGTCTTCCTTGAAGAGAATGTCATTACCTGCAGGAGCAGCAAGCAGCATACCCATACGTACGCCATCGGCTCCGTACTTCTCGATAAGACCTATGGGGTCGGGGCTGTTGCCGAGACTCTTGGACATCTTGCGGCCAATCTCGTCGCGTACAATACCTGTGAAATATACGTTGCGGAAGGGAACATCCTTGAGGTATTCCTCTCCTGCCATAATCATACGGGCTACCCAGAAGAAGATGATGTCTGGACCGGTTACAAGGTCGCTGGTGGGGTAGTAGTATTTAATCTCCTCGTTGCCGGGGTTGTTGATGCCATCGAACAGAGATATGGGCCACAGCCAACTGGAGAACCAGGTGTCCAGGGCATCCTCATCCTGAGAGAGCATATCCATGGTGATGTCTTTGCCGTACTTGGCCTGAGCCTTCTGAAGGGCTTCCTCCTTAGAGAGTGCAACAACAAAGCGCTCTTCTTCCTCTTCGTTTCCTTTGATAAAATATGCGGGAATACGATGACCCCACCACAACTGACGAGAAATACACCAGTCCTGGATATTCTCCAACCAGTTACGATAGGTGGTAACGTACTTGGTGGGGTAGAACTTAATCTTACCCTCGAGTACGGGAGGTAATGCGATGTCTGCCATGTGCTTCATGGAGAGGAACCATTGCTTGCAAAGACGAGGCTCTACGGCTGTATCCTGATTGCGCTCACTATAACCTACCTTATTCTCGTAGTCTTCAATCTTCTCCATCAGGCCTGCTTCCTGCAGGTCTTTGGTAATCTGCTTACGAACCTCCATGCGGTCCATACCTACATAGAGAGGACTCTGATCAGAGATGGTACCATCAGGATTAAAGATATCGATAGTCTCCAAGTTGTGAGTCTTACCCAACTGGTAGTCGTTCACATCATGTGCAGGTGTTACCTTCAGACAGCCTGTACCGAACTCTACATCTACGTAACGGTCCTCGATAACGGGGATAACCCTGTTTACCAATGGAACAATTACCTTATGACCACGTAACCACTGGTTCTTGGGGTCTTTGGGGTTGATACACATAGCGGTATCTCCCATGATGGTCTCTGGACGTGTGGTGGCAACAACAGCATAGTAGCCCTTGGCATCCTTGTGGATGATGTTGCCGGAAGCCTCAAGGTCCTTGACGTCCTTAAGGTCTTTAAGGTCCTCAACATAATACTTCAAATGGAACAGGTGGCTCTTCTCATCGCGATAAATAACCTCTTCCGTGGAAAGAACGGTCTGTGCCTTAGGGTCCCAGTTGACCATACGAAGGCCGCGATAGATGAGGCCCTTGTCGTAAAGGTCACAGAATACCTTCAGGACGCTCTCGCTACGTGCTTCATCCATAGTGAAGGCTGTACGGTCCCAGTCGCAGGAAGCACCCAAACGACGGAGTTGCTTCAGAATGATGCCTCCGTGTTCGTGTGTCCAGTCCCAGGCATGCTCGAGGAACTGCTCACGGGTAAGGTCGCGCTTCTTGATTCCCTGTGCAGCCAGTTTGTTTACCACCTTTGCCTCTGTGGCAATAGAGGCGTGGTCTGTACCTGGTACCCAGCAGGCATTCTTGCCATCCAAACGTGCCTTGCGGACAAGAATGTCCTGAATGGTGTTGTTGAGCATGTGTCCCATGTGCAGGACACCTGTTACATTTGGTGGAGGAATGACTATTGTATAGGGTTCACGACCATCGGGTTTGGAACTGAAAAGCTTGTGGTCCAACCAATACTGATACCACTTGGCTTCTACCTCGTTAGGAGCATATTTTGTTGCTAATTCCATTTTATAATGTATATGTCTTTTTGTAATTGGGTGCAAAGTTACGAATAAGCGGGAACAATACAAAATAAAACAGTTTTTCTTTTCACTTTTTGCTGACTTAATTGTATCTTTGTCGTCAAAAATTGAAAATCAGAAAAATGCATTCAAAAGAAGAGAAATTGGCGGCATTCGGCAGACTGCTGGATGTGATGGATGACCTGAGAGAGAAGTGCCCCTGGGATAGGAAACAGACGTACGAAAGTTTACGTCCCAACACAATAGAGGAGACGTTTGAGCTATGTGACGCCTTGATAAAGCACGACGAGAAGAATATCTGCAAAGAGTTGGGGGACGTCTTGTTGCATGTTGTTTTTTATGCTAAAATAGGTAGCGAGAGTGAGTCTTTTGATATTGCAGATGTATGTAATAAGCTTTGTGACAAGTTGATATTCCGTCATCCGCATGTTTATGGTGATGCCGTGGCCAAGACGGCAGGTGATGTGGTAGAGAACTGGGAGAAAATAAAACAGCGTGAGAAGGATGGTAACAAAACGGTTCTGTCCGGTGTACCTGACGCTTTGCCTTCGCTGATAAAAGCTTATCGCATTCAGGATAAGGCAAGGAATGTGGGGTTTGACTGGGACAAGAAGGAGGATGTGTGGCAAAAGGTGCATGAGGAACTGGGTGAGTTGGAGACAGAACTCGGACAAGAGGATAATAAGGAAAAACAGACAGCAGAGCTTGGCGATTTCCTTTTTAGTGTGATAAATGCAGCCCGTCTGTATCATTTGAATCCCGATAATGCGTTGGAACATACCAATCGGAAGTTTATCCGTCGCTTTAATTATGTTGAGCAAAAAGCCAAGGAAATGGGACTACAGCTCCAACAGATGACTTTGGCGCAAATGGATGAACTGTGGAATGAAGCCAAGCGAGGCGAGAGTCAGGAATAAAAATAAATAAGAGGATGTGTCTGTATCAGGCACACCCTCTTCTCATTATGATTAAAATTGAATGATTGGTTGGTAAATTTTGCAAGGCCAAGCCTTTTTATTATTTGTGATGGTTGTGGTTCCTTTTTTGAGGACCGAACTGCCGAAGCATCATACGGTGATAGATGTCTTCTGCTATCATAGCTCTGTAAACTTTCTGCGCGGGTACGGCCTTGTACATCTTCTTGTAGTATGTTTCCTGAATCTGTGACATTTTTGTGTTTAACTCACAGATTCGTTGAATTTTATTTGCATAGTCCTTTTCTGAAAGACTGGCATCTTTAGGAATTCTTTTCAATGCGAAGATTTCTTTCTGAAGGCCGCGTTGCTCTTCTTTCATCTTGTGAAAGATGGGGAAGAAAACTTGTGCTTCTTCGGTATTGAATTCAGCCTTTTGTATAATGAATTCCTCTAATTTGGCACGGAATTCTTCTGGGTTAAACTTCCCTTTTTCTTGCTGCGCCGTCATGTAAAGAGTGCTGAATAGCAAGAAAAGAATAAATGATAATGATTTTTTCATGTTTATTCTGCCTCCGTCAGATATGTTGCAATTTCCATGTTGTTAATCATGCTATAGTCAAGGGCGTCCTCTATGTACTGGCTATTGTCAGCCTCGAGTGGCATGTTCTTCTGGTTGATGCTTTTCATAAGGAATGTAGTGCTTAGAACGCATCCGGTCAGCATAGCTGCAATGCTCCAACGTATAATCCTCCTCCTTTTTCTCTGATGCTCTATACGCCTCATGATACGCTGAGGAAATTCGTTGAAGTAATTGTTTGGAACGCGAAAAGGATTTTCGTTTCCAAATCTATCCGTTATAAGTTTTTCCTCATTCATTATTTTGCTTATTTTGCCTGTTTGTATATATGATGTATAAAAATGCAGAAGGTTTAATCATTTTTTTGAAAAAAATCGGTAATTTTTTTTACTGCATGGTGATATGATGCTTTCAGGGCTCCTATGCTGGTTCCTAGTATCTGGCTCATGTCTTCGTATTTCATCTCTTGGAAGTACTTAAGATTGAATACGGCCCTTTGTTTTTCGGGCAGTTGGGCTATGGCTTCTTGAAGGAGAGCTTGTGTCTCGTCACCGTCAAAGTATGGGTCGGCAAGAAGTTGGTTGGCCAGAAACTCGTCTGGATCTGATGTAATGTCTGTGCTGCGTTTCTTTTTCTCAAGGAGACTTAGGGATTCATTTATGGCAATCCTGAATAGCCATGTGCTGATTTTAGATTCGGCGCGGAATTCGTCGAGTGCCATCCATGCCTTCAGAAATGTGTTTTGCAGAACGTCATCGGCATCTTCGTGGGTAAGTACAAGTCTGCGGATTTGCCAATAGAGAGCCTCTTGATATTCATGTACCAAGGTGCTGAAGGCGCATTCTTTTTGTGACTCGTCTTTTAGTTGTGCTATGATGCGTGTTTCATCAATCATTTCTCAGATAATTTGACACGGGAAATAGAGCTTGGTTTAAAATTTATCCAAAGCATTCTCTATAATTGTGTCGTAATGGTAATTATCAGGGTGTTCTTCTAAGGTCCCGTCTAAGTCTGGATAAAGTGTGTAATAGTCCAGATAAACAGAGAAGTCAGATTTGATGGGGTAGATTTTGTTTTTGGGGCGCTCGTCCGTTTGCAGATTCTGAGCCTTGTATCTTTTTCCCCATTGTGTCAGAGGTGTTTTGCCTACTTGCATGCGAATCTTGTCTTGCATAATGCTGTCGGCATCTTCCATTACAAAGAAAGCTAAATCTAATGGTTTTTCCAAACGGATACAACCGTGGCTGACGGCTCTTGTGGTAAGCCGGAATGCTGAAGGAGTATTGGTGTCGTGAAGATAAACCGAAAAATCATTCGGGAAACGGAAAATAATGCGTCCCAATGAGTTTCCTCCACCATTCTCTTGTCTGATGGTGTATTGGCCGCTGTTTAGTTGTGAAGAGCTGAGCGTCAGCGGATTGACGTTCTGACGTGTTTTCTTATCTATAATGGTATAGCGATGGCGTGCGAAATAGGTGGTGTCGCCGGTATGGGAAGGAGCTATTTCGTGACGTATAATACTGGGTGGTATTACCCAATAGGGGTTCAGCTCCAATTTGGTTATCTTGCTTATAAGCATTGGGGACTTGTGAGCAATGGCGCCTCCACAGATGAGCATCTTGAGGGCACTATCCGTTTTTTCGTTGACGGCGGTTAGCTTAAATCCTGCAAGATTTACCCATATATATTTCCCTTGTGGACGTGGATAACGCCATCTGGCTCTTTCCATGTTTATGCGTGCCAGACGAGCGCGTGCAGCATTTCCTTGTTCTTTGGCTGACAGATAATCCTGTTTTAGTCTCTTGTACAGGGAGATTTCTGGTTGTATCTCATTAAGGAAGCTCCTCAGGTTTTCTGTTTGCGCCTCTTGGATAGCATGCAAATAGAAGCTGTCTGTTGCTGCTTCTATGTGAATGCCAAAGTGATGCCGCTGTGAGGCTTCTGGGTATGATTTTTCTGATTCAATGTTATTGAGAAGATGAGATGGCAAGGTGAATCCGTATCTTTGTCCGGCGGCATATCTTAAGAAGGCTTTGGTTAGTCGGAATTCTAACTGTCCCATCAACTCGTTTATGTCTTTTTTGCTTTCTTTCCTGTTTTTAAGCTCTTGTAAGTCTTTTTCTATCTCGGAAATAAAGAAACTTGATGGATTTAAACCGTCCTCTTCTGCATTCTTCAGATATGAAATAAGTGTGTCTGCGTTTTTGCTTACACCATGTCTGGATATCCATACAAAATGCCCCTTTTCTTTGTAGTATTTCTTTGTGAAGGCGTCGGCATACATCTTTGTCTCGTCTTGTATGAGCAAGTCTATTTCGTTGCGTATATGCTTGCTCTTAAGACTGTATTCCGGCTTTATCCACTCTTGTATGTCTTGCATACAGACAATACGCTCTTGCTTGCTACTTTGCTGGCAAGATGTGAACAAAACTATAAAGGGAATCTGAAATAAATACTTGCGGAAAGGATTCATCGAATGGAAATCTTACGCACTACCTTTCCGATTTTCAGCAGGTAGCAACCCTTAGGTAGGTTGACGGTAAATGTCTTTCCAGTTGTGTCCGTCTTTATGGTAGTGATTTTAGTGCCTGTGAGGTTGAAGACTTCTATATCTTCGCCATTCGTATTGGAAACACGTACGGTATTTCCGTTAACGTTGATGCTAGCGGCAGTAATGCTGGTTTCAACACCATCATTATCTGTCATTCCCATTGCAAATGTAGGTGCAATAGTTAACATCAGGGGCAATATGATGAATAGAATCTTCTTCATTTTATAGATATTCCTAACGCAAAGTTATCGTTTTTATTTTATCGGTACAAATTTTTCTGCTAAAAAATGACTTTTTTTGTCTGTTTTTCTATAATTTGATGTTTAATCCCTCGTAAGCGAGTCTTGTTTGCGGAAAAATAGCGGTAGCTTCTGCTAGCAAATCCTTTTCGTTTTTTACCCTTGCACTAAAGTGCCCTATACACAGTTTTTCTACTTTTGATTCTTTTGCAATAGTGGCTGCTTGGGATGCAGTAGAGTGTAGGGTCTCTTGTGCTCGTTTTAGTAATTCATCGGGATACGTGGCTTCATGATATAGCAGAGTCACATCGCGCAGAATTTCTGCAAGATGGGGAATGTATGCTGTATCTGAACAATATGCATACGAACGGCTCTTTTCTGCAGGTATTACCAGCTTTTCATTCGGTATTAATGTCCCGTCTTCTGTTGTCCAGGAAGCTCCAGCCTTGATGTTGTTGATTTGCGAGAATGGAATATTGAAAGCATCTATCATCTCTCGCCTGATGTGGGGCAGGGGAGGTGTTTCCCTGAAGAGAAATCCTGAACAGGGAATTCTGTGTTTTAGCGGGATGCTCCAGACTGTCACACTTCGATCCTCGTAAATAATATTATGTGTACGTGTATCTATGGGGTGGAAGAGGATTTGAAATGTGATGCCTTCGCAGTATATTCGTATGATGGTATCCAAGTACTCTTGAAGTTCCCGAGGACCATGAATGTGTAAGTCTGCTGTTCTGCCTAGCAGCGCCATCGTGCTAATAAGTCCAGGTAGTCCGAAAACGTGGTCGCCGTGGTTGTGAGAGATGAAGATATGTCCTACGCGAGCCATTGGTAGATTCATCTTTTGCATTTGAATTTGTGCCCCTTCTCCGCAATCTATCATGTAATATTTTCCTCTGATATTTACGATTTGAGAGCTGGGAAGATGTCTCAATGTCGGTTTCGCCGACCCGCATCCTAATATATTAACTTCAAATATCTCCATCCTTTCTTATAGCTGAACGTTATCTTATGAGAATTAGAAAAAGGGACAGCATCTTTGCTGCCCCTTTTTGTTATTGTTTGCAAGTTTTGGTGATTACTCGCCAGCCTGCATCTTAGCCTTCAGAGCTGCCAAAGCGTCCAAATCACCCAGAGTAGTGCTTGCAGCCTGGTTCTGGATAGCAGGAGCTTCCTCCTTGCGAGTTGTTGCACGCTTGGTTGTCTTCTTAGCTTCGCGAGCCTCTGCGCGCTGAACATCCTCGAAAATACGGCTGTGGCTGAGGATGATACGCTTGCTCTCCTTGTTGAATTCGATAACCTTGAACTGCAACTTCTCGTTGAGCTGAGCCTGGCTACCATCTTCCTTAACAAGGTGCTTGGGAGTAGCAAAGCCTTCTACACCATACTCGAGCTGGATAACAGCACCCTTGTCGAGCATTTCTACGATAGTACCCTCGTGGATGCTGTCCTGAGTAAATACTGTCTCGAATACGTCCCAAGGATTCTCCTCCAACTGCTTGTGACCCAGAGAGAGACGACGGTTGGTCTTGTCGATCTCGAGAACGCAAACCTCGATCTCTGCACCAATCTGGGTGAATTCGCTGGGGTGCTTAACCTTCTTTGTCCAGCTGAGGTCGCTGATGTGGATAAGACCGTCAACACCTTCCTCAATCTCAACAAATACACCAAAGTTGGTGAAGTTGCGAACCTTTGCAGTATGCTTGCTGCCGATAGGATACTTCTCCTCGATATTCTCCCAAGGATCGTCCTTCAACTGCTTGATACCCAAAGACATCTTGCGCTCCTCGCGATCCAGAGTCAGGATTACTGCCTCTACCTCGTCGCCAACCTTCATGAAGTCCTGAGCGCTACGCAGATGCTGGCTCCAGCTCATCTCTGAAACGTGGATCAGACCTTCTACGCCAGGAGCGATTTCAACGAATGCTCCGTAGTCAGCCATAACGACTACCTTACCCTTAACGTGGTCACCAACCTTCAGGTTAGCATCCAAAGCATCCCATGGGTGAGGAGTCAACTGCTTCAA
>JAEEGL010704285.1_pt1 | contig 14524 bp, 13 predicted proteins | sample 9134231 | NCBI WGS metagenome assembly JAEEGL01 (sample SAMN16246548, study PRJNA631951) | gut metagenome | biome: gut microbiome; feature: rumen; material: fiber-attached | host: Bos | place: Iran: Karaj | collected 2018-10
CATGGACATTGATACTGCCTACATATTCAAATACTATCTTGTCTGACACCTTAGTAGCAGGAAGATTCATGAAGTCATCATCATTCTGCCAATTGTTTACAACAAGATACTTACTTCGCTCTATGCCGCGTGTTTCCGAAAGGTAATCCGCCATCTCATCAGAAATGGTGCGAACACAGTAAGCATGTTTTTGGTAGTACTTATCAATAGGCAGTAGTATGGTTTTAATCATCCATTTTAACAATGCAGGATATTTTTTGTTTGTGAAAAGACACTCTGGATAGATGTCTTGAATGGGCACCATATAAGGAATACCATATTTCTTACATACTTTTGCAACCCGATAAAGCCCAAACAACTGCCATCCATCGTTATATACGAAATCTATCTCACTGTGATGATTCTTAATGTACTCTACAGATTTCCTTCCAAAGTCATTACTCTCTTTAAAACGTCCTAAAAGTTCTGATTGTGGGTGTGTATAAGAATCTATCAGTGTCGTCCTAAAGCTCTTGTCATCAACTTCCGTGGTCTCGAACTTAGCTCCGATGGGTCTTGTCGGAAATGGCCTTAAGACGGTGACCTCATATTTTTCTGCTAGTGCGTGAGCCAAGTCATAGTTCAAGAATGCCGACGTCACCTGCTCAGGAGGGAATACTGCGGAGATGATGAGAATGTGTTTACGCATGGACATTATTTTGAATTCATCAATAAGTTATAGTTGTGCCTATAAATGTCATAAACGACGTCTGTTCGGTAACAATTGTAAACCTTTTCGTATGCTTTCTGGCACATTTGGTCGGCTTTTCCTTTGTTCATCTGGCACCAATTGATAGCATCTACTATACTTTGGACGGACTTCTCTTGAACAAGCTTTCCGCATGGATTGCCATCTATATCCGTAAGCATGTCTGGCACTGCAGCTCGTGGGCAGGAAATCACCATCTTAGTGAGGCTCATAGCTTCCAAAATCGAGATAGGGAATGCCTCTGATGCATAATAAGTCGGCAAAGCTATTATATCAACTTCATGCATATATTTTACAGCTTCAGTATTTGGAAGACGACCATGAATAAAAATTTTATGATTTATCTCTCCACCTGCGATTTCTCTTAAACGTTGATTGACCTCTTTGGTTCCCGGGCCAATAATATCCAACCGCACATCACATTCTAATGCTGCTTCAGTCAACTCAAACAAGCCTTTGGTTGGATATAGGTTGCCCACGAAAGCTACACGACGATAATCTTTTGGCCTAATATCTTTTACCTCAACAATTCCAATAGAATTGGGCGTTAGAAACACTTTGTCTTGTAAGGTGTCTATTCCTTTCAAGAAATGGTATGTTCGCTTATCTAAAACCCAAATTTGGTCATATAAGTTCAAAGACTTTCGCAGAGAACGGCCAACTATTCCATTAGTTTTATAGTCTTCTGGTATACATCCATATCGGCAATGCATAATAGTCTTTATCCCATTCCGATGGCATAGACGTGCCACTTCAATATCGCGAAGTGACCCTAAATTCCCACTTGTAGTGGTATGGAGAATGTCTATTCTATTTGCTTCAATTATTTTTTTTATATCCCTTTTAATCCTGTTAGTTGCTTTTAACCCGATAATAAAACGATTCAACTTACCACTAGGCTTCTCATTAGGGGAAACATTTACTGGAAAGAAGCAGTATTCGTCGTCAGGAAAAGAAGATAGGAATTTCTTTGTCCACGAAGCGATGCCACCATTACCAGTTAATGGAAATAACCCAATAATATTCATGCGGTATTCTTTTTAATGAACTAGCCCCTGATATCCTAAATGTTTGGCTTTATTGATGACAAAGCATTGGAGATAGCCACCTTCAAGAAAGAGCATGGTTTTCATTTGCTTCCATTTAAATCAATCCACTCCCCAAATTTATAATCCCATTCTTCTGGATTAAAAGGAACCATGCCGCTCCAATGGGAAAAAGTCAACTCGCCAAAATAGACTTGTCCACTAATCTCATAGAAGTCAACGCGAACCTGTTTGATACCCTTAGACAGTACCTTTGCAAGTTGGATCATCTGCTCAAAGCATTTGGGCTTACTTGGGGTTGTGTCTGCACAAGGATGTCCATTAGTAAAAGGCAAATGGTTAAAATCCATATCAAAGAAATCAAACTTTGTGGAGTTATGACCGCTACGATCTGTAGCGATGAACATCGCCTTTGGTTCCCCATCAAAACAAAAGAACTTATAGTCACGCAACTCATAGCCGGAATCGTCTACCATGTATTGTTCGGCAATAATACAAGGCTTTACATTTTTATAGGGCCATTCTCGATTGGCCCAATAGAAATTACGTTTTAAGCTTTTGTTGATTTTTTTTCTTGCAACATCTTTGTCAAGTTTAGACTTATCCTTACATATTACCAAACCACCACTATCATGATTACATTTCAGGACAAATTGTTCGGGTAGTTTCTCAAATTCGATATCTTCAAATCGATTCCAGGGCCCTCCAACAAGAGGTATCAGATATTCAGACCCTATTTTCCCCTTAATGTAATCACGAACCGCATATTTGTCCACCATTATTGTATATTCTGGCTTCCTGTCATTGAGTTTCAGCCACTGTATTTTCTCATTGTATGATTTTGGATGTGTCAAGTCTAGCTTTTTTTTCATCGCCAGCCTAAACTGTATCCTTAAATATAGGGAATCTGGCATCCAATTGAAGAATTTCCTTGCAGCCAATGCATTGAAAACATTGATGGGGCGTAATTTCTTTCCACTCATAATAATTGTTATTTTACAGTTTTACATATTTCTATCATTTCTTTAGCTATATTGTCCGCTTGGCATTTTGTACGAACTGCCTGTCTGGCAAGAATTCCCATTTTGTGAGATTCTACCCTGTTAGAATACATATAAATCATTGCCTGGGACATTTCTTGTACATTACGAACAGGTACCAATATTCCATTTTTGTGATCTTCAATCAGTTCTGATGGGCCAGTTGGACAATCTGTCGAGATGCAAGGTAATCCACATGCCATTGCTTCCAACAGGGCATTGGGCATGCCTTCATAGTCTGAGGACAGCACAAATAAATCAGAATTCTTGTATCCTTCTGTAATGTTATTTGTACGACCTTTTAAGATTACACGGTTTTGAAGTCCTCTTTCAAGAATATATTGCTCATATTCGGAGCGACAGCTTCCTTCCCCATATATATGAAGAACAACATTTTTGTTTTGAGAAAAAGCTAAAGCAAATGAATCAATTAGTAGTTTGAAGTTTTTTTGTTTTTCAAGTCGTCCCGCAGAGCAAATGGTATATTCCTCGCTTTCAAATCTCGGCTCAACCTCAAACAAATCATCCGACACTGGATTATATAGCACATGTATCTTGCTTCTTGCGCTCTCCTTGAAATAGAGTCGTTGATGTTCATTCTGCACAAAAGTGCATTTTGAACGATACACCAAATAATCACGCAGAAACCTTTTTAATTTAGAGGAAGGTGCAATAGAAGGAGAAATCCTTATTGACTGAAAAACATTTGATTTAATACCAACAGATGCTAAAAATACCGCTTGAGCAACTGGAAATAAGAAGGGTAAAACATAGTCGGGATTAACCTCTTTTATCCTTTTTCTAAGTATCCATACTCTCTTAACAATATTGGTTTGTTTGTATTTTTCTTCTCCCTCTGACAAATAAATCACTTTAACTGTGTCATCAATAGTATACTCATTATCTTTCTCATAATATTTCAAAACATATATATCCTGTCCAGCACGAGCTAAAGCACTGCTTAACACTGCGACCACTCGTTCTGCACCTCCCATGACTAAGGTTGGAATCACAAATAAAAACCTGCTCATACCAATTCATTATATGCATTTATATATTGTTCCAACACTATTGGTTCAATATAATTAGACTTAACTTTATGTATGTTGAAAACTGATCATTGTGTACGCAAAGACTTGTCTTTTAATTTTTCAATGGCCGCCACCGGCCTGTACGACACTCTTGTTAGTAAAACGATTTTTCTCATTCAGTTTTTCTGTGGCAGTTTGAGCCATGAGCCAAATGTGTAATCCCACTCTTTGGGAACAAACGATTTCATTCCACTGGCGGGGAAGAATGTAATCTCGCCGAAATACACTTCGTGGTCGATTATATAGAAGTCTGTACGAACAAACGGTATGTCCTTGGCCAGAATCTCCGAAAGCCGTAGCATTTCGTCAAGTTCTGGGGGGCTCGGAACGGTAGCACAAGAATTTCCATGATCTGGACGTGAAATATCAAGATGTTCCCATTCTCTGCTGTAAAAATCTTCTGTCAGTCCAGATTTCTTATAACGATCCCTGCACAGGAGTATTACTTTCGGCGTTCCATTAAAATTGTGTATTTTGTAGTCCTCCAAATCTTCACCGTCGTTTGTCATATATTGCTCGGCAATGATACGTGGCTTCACATTCTTATAAGCCCACTCTCTATTTTGATAGAAATAGTTTACTTTGAGTCCATGCGCCAGTTTTTTTATAGCCACCTCGCGGTTTAGTGTCGTCTTATCTTTGCAGATGACAATACCCCCGCTATCGTGAGTGCACTTCAATACAAACTGGTTTGGCAATGAGTCGAAATCAATATCCTCTGCACGGTCATAAACCGCTAATGTTGGTATGATATGCTCTTCGCCAATGATGCCCGCAACATATTTCTTGGCCTCATACTTATCCACCATCTTTGAATACTCTGGTCTACGGTCATAGAGCTTCAGCCATTGCAGCTTTTCGTTGAATGTCTGCGGGTTATTAAGGTTCAGCTTATAGCCAATCCGCAGAGGAAACAGTGCCTCTAAGAATTTTCGATCAGAGTAGTATTTGGCAAACGTTAGTACCATCCTGCGACGCAAATGCAGCATGTTAAAGTTCTGCGGATTCTTAAGTATATACTTGAAATAATTCATTCTCTTGGTTCTTTCGTTTTTATAATTTTAGCTGGAATGCCACCTACTATGCAGTTGTCAGGCACATCCTTAGTTACCACAGCATTAGATGCTACAAACACATTACTTCCTATATTAATCTTACCAAAAGCCTTTGCGCCTGGGCCAAAAGCCACATAATCGCCAAGTGTGGGACGATTATCCTGACTGCCATTGTTGCCTATTAGCACACCGGCATTGAAACCACAATAGTTACCTGCTTTTTCAATATTAAGAAGGACACCGCCTCCACCACAAAGATGCATAAGGCGTAGGCCATAACCACAAGTATTTGGCTGAATACTGATTAGATACTTTGCTCCCAATCTCGACAGTTTAAAGGAATAGTAATGACTTAGCAACTTGTGCAAGACTTTATGGGCATTATTCAGGTGCCATTCACAATGGCGCATACAACGAATATACCTATAGGCTCTAGCATTTCCGCGTCCTGCTATCAATCTAAGAAATCCCCCCCTATAGGGAATTCCATTACGTTTACGGTCTTCTTGCAGATAAAACCGCAAATCTTTTCTTGTCTTAATCATATCACGTTGATAGTATTCTTTGATGTTTCGGTCTACTCAAGTCACCCAGTACTATGCCAATAGTCATAGATAGGTAAGAAAAAAGGTTTTCAGTGAAGCCCATAGAATATAGTGACTTAGAGAACCATATGAAGAATACAGCCAGTAATGTATAAAAGGCTGTTTGGTTCTTTTTATTTCGCCAGGCTGTCTTTACAAGACTGACAAAGAAAGTGAGATAGATGAAAGCCCCCAACAGACCAAAGTCCACCAGTATCTCCAACCAGTCATTATGAGCACGGCAACCTATCAAATGTATTGTTGCATCTGTACCAGCGCCCAATAATAGATTATAAAAATGCTCTCCGTTTAGTAAAGTGTTAAAAGCAGCCGTATAAATGATATCTCGGTTAGATGAATTACCTTCCAAGGTCTTTTCAACACGCATCATCATATAATCACTTCCCGTCATAACATAGTAAGCGAATATCGCCAATGCAGCAAACCCTAATATCGCCATCACCTCACTTTTGAATGATTTCATATTTGTGTTAGCACGGAATAAAAGATAAAAAGGAATAATCATCGAAACAATATTTCCTCGCTTTGCTCCAAATATGACAAAGTACACTATTACTGCTAAAATACCGATTGTTAGCCAACGATTCTTTATGAAAAAGAGTAATGGAATGATGACTAGGAAAATTGTGGTAGCATTTACTGTCACATCGCCAGATTCACCACTTATAACCTTTCCTAACACAATCGCTTCTGCATGAATAAAGTAGAAATAGCCCAAAATGGTACTGAACACCAAGAAAACTGTGAGTGAATGTTGCGTGATGGCACCGTTAGCAGACAGTATATAGAACAAGAACAAAGGAAGTGTGGAACATAAAACATTACCGAAGTTGGTAGACGTTGGTGTCTGCCATATGAAAGATGTGAAAAAATAAACAATATTGACAATAACAAAACATAAAATTGCCTTTTCGACCGAAACAAATTTGTATGATTTTAGATGTTTGAAAAGAAAAACAATGCTAAGCAACACCAACCCTAATCGCCAAACAAATGGAGGGAACGGAAATAAGTGATAGACAAGAAAACCAAGCATCAGAATGAAAGCAACGTTTCGAATAATTGCGTATTCTGATGTTGCTCTTGTCTTATGACTAAGTGAAATACTTTTTTGCATGAGAAAATAAAGTTCTAATGAGTCAGGTAATAGATAGTCTTGTCACGATGTGCCTCACACTCTATCATGTTGCGTAATTTTAGTTTCTTCCGTTTCGTTAAAAAATTGGGCAACCATCCCATCTGAAATAGTTTACTAAGCAAACGGCCGTGGTAAGGTTGAAATGCCATTTGTGTGGCTCGAAAACCTTTGGCATAATACAGAGTTGTCTTTTCCCATAAATCATCTTGTGAAGCAATAATTGCATTAAGTTCCTTCATTTTCTTGTCAAACATGTTTTTATTCTTTAACAGCTCTATAATAGGTTTATCTCCACACTGCTTATAAGGGTATATTTTCATTTCTGTCCTTTCCGAGAAATTAAAGGAAATCATATAGCCATACCTCCAAAGGCTCTCGCAATAGTCTGGCTTATCAAAGCAAAAATTGCCAAGTCCATAGATAATTGGTTTGTCTTTGTATATCTCATAACCACTAAAACAATGTTGATGATGATTCACCACAGCATCTGCTCCAGCGTCAACGAAGAATCGATAGGTCTCAACCATTCGTGGACTGGGCAACTGCCACAATTCATGGCCACCATGTACAATTAGCAATACATAATCGGCCTCCTTTCTTGCTTCTTTGATAGCATAATACTGCTGAATAGGATTCAATGGATTCGAACCTGCACTGTATTTTGTGGCAATAGAGAATTCGTGTTCGCAACAATTTATGATACCTAAAGTCTTTCCGTCAATAATCTTATAAGATATCTGAGAAGCTTCATAAAGATTCATTCCCCCGCCTACTGTGTCTAACTCATTTTTTTGACAAGCGTTTAAGGCGTTTCGTACTCCGGGCTCTCCATAATCCAGAAAATGATTGTTGGCAAGTGTTACACAGTTAAAGCCAGCCCACTTTACAGCTTCCATACCCTTTTCTGAGCATTGAAGATTTGGACCGCATTTCTCTATAGGATTCTCTCCACCATTTGTCACAGGACATTCAAAATTTACTATGCTGTAGTCTGCCTGCTCAATTATTGGCTTTACCTCTCCTAAAACAGATGCATAATCACCTTTGTCAAACAGCGCAGCCACACGGTTCCGTGGGCAAAAGTCGCCAGCAACCAATACTTCCATATCAAGTCTACTTCAATTTGTGGAATATAAATCTAAATATGTCCCTTAAAAAGAATACATGGGCTTTTGAAAGATTATCAAAATAATTCTTAATAATCTGTCTTTTTGAAAGTCCTAGCGTGTATTTTGATTGGGAAAAAAGATCCAATATTGATGGTATAGGTTTATATCCTGCCTTCTTATACAAATCAATTGTCCTACATCTTACATCAAGGAGTCCATCAAACATCAGATGATTCCTGTTTTTGTCTGTCTGGCTACCTGTGGTCGGCTTAAAGTATTTATAAATAACCTTTGATTCAGCATCTATTTTTTTTGCAAAATAGCTACAGAGTAAACAAAACATTTTGTCATTACAGGCAGGGATTTCATCAAATGATATTTGATATCTTTCTACCACATGGCTTTTCACCATCCTTGTCCATGGGGTCCAAATACTGTAGCGGAGATGCATTTCTGCTCCTTTATTTCCCTTCAAGAAATTGATTATTAAACCAGCTGCTTCGTGAGGTCTCTCGTTGCCATTCTCATCAAATATACAGGCATTTAGATACACAATGTCTGTCCTGGCATCATCAACATATTTGTTAAGCAACATCGGCAAATAATCAGTATAGTAGTCATCTGCATCAGCAAAGAGTAACCATTTACCTTTGGCATGCTGCAGCCCAACATTTCTAGCACGACCAGCGCCTTTAGAATGTTCTGCATCAAGCAATATGACTTCAACGTCTTTCCTCGACAATTGTGGCTTCTTATCCGCATCACTATTGTCATCGACTACGATAACCTGAACATCCTCACGTTCAGGAATACTATCAACGCACCTTTGTAAGAGGTCAGGGCAATTTTTGTGAGGTATTATAAAACTATATTTATACATGATCAATGTATGTCGGTAAAATATTTAAGAGATTCCTCCCTAAATGGCGTCATTCTTTTAGCTACATCATAATAATTTATAGGAGACAAATTCTGCGGAATCGGACTTTTAGGTTTAAGGAGTCGCTCCTGATACCCTATTACATTCAGCAAAGATTTTGCCCTGCCCGTGTTATTCATAAAGGAAGTAAAGAACTGTTTGCCATATATAATGGAGAATGCCAGACCATGAAAGGATGCGCTAAAAACGTATTCTGCATTCTTAATTAGTCGAACAAATTCATGTGGGTCAGAACTAGTTATATTTGTCTTAGTTTCTTTTGTCTTTGCATATCCACGTAAAACTATTAATTTTAAACCTTTGCTGTCTGTAAATTTCTTTACTTCTTTCACGTCAAAAGCATTTGCTCCCATGATATACATTAATGCATACTTTTCGCCTGTGTATTTTTCTGTAGGTAAATATCTGTCCCACTTTTCTGCATTTAGTAGCAAAGTAGGGTCAAGGTTTAATGACACATTCTCAAGACCTAGTGAAAGAAGTAGTTGCCTAAGATCATCCTCGCGAACCGATATTCTCTCTAAATGTGAAACCAGTTTTTTTACTTTCGACTTATCTGCATCATTGTCTGGCAAGACGCCCATACTTGCCGCATAGGATATATGGTGCTTTGCCTTTATTGTGTTGTCACCAAAATAAAAAGGATTATATGTCCCTAAAGCTTTCTGTTTGCGCCATATCTGATCGCTGCCATATATTACGAAGTCAAATGACTCATCCACAGGGCGACAATATGGATAAATGTGAGTTTGAAAGAATTTGTCAAAATTATCTATACGTCTTTTTTGTGATCTATAATACTTCACTAATGAAAGCAAAAAAGAAATCTTTTTACGCCAACTTAGTTTAGAGAATTTATTCTTTGGGAACAAGGCATACATCTCCCTATGATATTCAGGCCAATAATCTACATAATAGACATCATGCCCCATCTCTTCAAGAACGAAGCGGGTGGCAAGGGACTGCATGACAGCACCATAGTTTAGAGTACGATGATATGTTACTATTCCTATTTTCATAATTCTTTATATAATCTTGAATTTATCTTGTAACCTTTTACCTGTATGGTTAATCACACTCCATAATGGGGTAAGGCACTTGTCTATGCATACGCAGGCAGTGATGACAAACAGTGTATAAATAGTATATTCTCCAAATAACAATAAATGGCTTTCTGTAAAGCCTTGTAGGTATTCACATACTTTCCCGTGTAGTAGTGGTAAATACGGGCGGCAACCATGTATGAGGTATATTGCCAACGAAGATGCTGCTACATAATTGATGAAGCGGGACTGGATATGCTGCTTGCCGATTATCATAAAGAACATCACGGCACCAGCTAATATCAAGGGGCTACTGTATGGAAAACTTAGATGACATATTAAATTGCCAGCCATACTTCCACATGTATAATACTCTGATGCAAATAGCACTGCGTTGAACATGATATAGCATGACACCAAAGTTGCAGTCTTTATCTTCATCCACTTGTCTCTGTAATAATACAACTGGTTGCCTACCAAATAGAAATAAATAAAATTCACTAGATTTTTGCCATTTGACAAAGATCCGTCGCCCTTGCTTGTTGCCATATAGCATGCTACAAAAGCGAAAACTGCAACCATATACCAACGCTGACGTTCTGATGCATTCTTTAACCACAGGTTGATCATGGGTGAGACTAAAAAAAGATATAAATACGTCTTTACAAACCAGAAATGACTATTGGAAAAGATCATTAGTGAACGGACTGCGTGGAGCGGGTCTTTCGCATTCGCTATGCTATAAATAACTTCTGGAAGACAATAGACAATGAATATACCTAGCAGTTTTACCAACCCACTCACCTTTGGCTTTATCGTGAAATATCCACTCAGTAATACAAAGACAACTACACCGATATGTAGTGGTATAGATACCGCCTGAAAGAATGGTTGGCTACTGTACTCTTTGCCTTGCCATATATAGCATATATGATATAGTACAATAAACACCTGTGACAGTATTCTCAGCAATTCAAAGCTGCTGTCCCGTTGACTTGCGGATTGCCGTAGGCAATTGGGGGGGGTATTTCTAAGCATGCTTTCTACACTTCTGGATTATACTCACTATTCTTTTCTTTAATCTTTTAATATTATAGCGCCAGCCCATGAAACCAAAGTGTCTCATTGTTGGCTCAAAGCCATATTTGGCATAATACTCTTCAAATTGTTTTGCCTGTGGATGAACCTTGGACGGCTCACGTAGATGAGTCTGCATCACCTTGTCTGTGGTTGTCTGGAAATAATCCAATCTGTCTTTCACTGCATCGAAAATCTCTCGTCCCTTCTCAGTGTTTATAAGCAAAAGACTTTCGCCTTTGTTGTCTTTGTTCACCTCCGGGAAATGATGTCCCCTGTCCCAGAAATCAGCAAGGGTAATGTCGGATGGACGTGTGGTATTGCAGAAATGGCACTTGCTGCATGAAGGACGTAATGCGATATGCTGATAAAATACCATAGTGAAAAGCTGGCAGAAATGCCCCCCACCTCCATTTTTCAATACAACTGTTTCTTTATGGGCTTTCCAACCGAATCTTTTCTTGTCTCTAAAGTCAACATCTATAATAATATCATTATACTTTCTTTCCAAATATTCAATATAGTCCCGCCACATATATGGTCCTGGAACTCCATGACAGACTATATCTATGAGGATGAGGTTATTTCGCAATTTCTTTCCTATATAAGCGTTCAGTCCTGCACACTGGCATCCTGTACCAGAAAAAAGGACGGTCAAGCCACTCTGCAAATCTTCCTTGACCTGACGGAAAATCCCGGTCAAATCACTCTGCACATATTTGCTACCGCGAAACTCATCACGTTCTTCCTTAGTAGTTGCCCGCTTATGTGCTACACGGAAATGTTCTTTATACCCAACACCATATACCACTCCACCTTTCTCAAGTATATAGTCGCTAATGGCAACGAAGGCGGCGCCGGAACGGGACTTCATCACCTCATCCATATCCTTGTGGCGAGCCCCATATACATCGGGGGCAGGCAGATTCAAAGACTTGTCATAATTGTCGTTAAAGGCGCATACCTTATCACACAATCCGCACTCAACGCATTTTGACACGTCAACCTTTGGATAGAGGAATCCAAAGGTATCCGGTTCCATCGTTATAGCTTCATGCGTGCAGACATTAGCACAAGCTGTACATCCGCAGCATTTGCTTTTATCCGTAATATTAATCATCGCAGAATTTTATGTTTTATTTTACTAACGGCTGTCATAAACATTGTCCTTTCATTTGTACTACATCCAATAAAATAAATGACTATGCCGCTACTTAATAGACATAGACAGACATTCAAGACAAATGTATAGGCATTCTCTGGCAACCATATATATGCTAAAACTGGTACAGGCACTGCAAATAATGTCACGATAAGACATTTCAAGGTGACGTCTCGCATAAACAAGAGTGGCTTAAATTCTTTAATTGTAGAAGGTAGCATGTACATCCTGGCTAAGAAAGCCAGGATTTCTACGACAATAGCCACGACTACAACGATTTCAGGCATCATCCCCAAATATAGGAACAGATAGCTCAAGGGGAGATTCAATAATAAGATTCCACCTACAACCAATTGATAATTTCGAACATTTCCAGTGGCATTTTGAGCTGTTATCAATGACCTGGACACTGATGATATCATCATAGAGATGAGTGTTAACTGGACAAATGCTACTGTATGAGCAGGAACCTCCTTCAGCCATAGATGTAATATGTAATCAGTATTTATGATTACCGGTAGTGCCAACACAAAAAGAAGATAAAAAGAAAAGCGAGAGCCTCTATTTACCAGTTGAAACATGCTTTTCAATTCTCCACGTGCGTATGACTGCGTAATCTGCGGATTCATCGCCATCATAAAATTAGAAGCAAACTGGTTCACAGCATGATCTACCTGATTTGCTATTCCGCGTGCAGCATTTACAGCCGGGCCAAAGAAAAGATTCAGTACGAGGTTGACACCATGTCCCTTTAATACCGATGCACCATTGCCAATAAGATGCCATAAGGAATAGGACAGCATGTGTTTGAATAAAAGCTTGTCAAACACTCTAACGTATTTACATTCCTTAAAATGTCTTTTACAATACACCTGATAGGCATAGCGCACAGCAAACTGCACGACAAGTAGCATGAAGGCATAGAATACCAAACGGTCTATAGGTGACCAGCTTAAAAGAAAAGATATCGTTAGTATTGCCAAGCCCTGATAAATGCTAACATAGGCAAAAGCTTTCATTTTCTCATGGGCAACTATAGATGCAGTGTACGGCACAGTTATAAGGTTCATGCAAAAATTGAAAACAGAGAACTGAAAGCACCAGTTAGCTGCCTCAAGCCTGTCTGGAGGAAGAACCATAACATTGTTAACATACCAGACTCCTATGACCTCCGACAATACTGCAATTATAAATGCAAGCCCCCATTGAATTGATAAGGCTGTAGAGAATACGACTTTTTGACGCTCTATATCTCCTTTACCCATCTCAAAATTGAGGAAGCGAGAGCAAGCACTCGTCAATGCTGCACTTATAAGTGCAAACATACCAACGAATCCTCCCACAACGTTGTAAATACCGTAGTCTGTCACTCCCAATGCTTCTAATATCACTCTACTGGTATAGAGCGATATGAGCATCAAGAACAACATTCTAAAATACAACAGTAATGTATTCTTCGCTATGCGCTTGTTGTTTATTGAAGAATTAGACATTATCTATTGAGTATAAATGTAAGATGAGATAAGAAGTCCTTCCATGACATCGAAGAAATACCAGATGTGTTTTCGAATATGTGACAGATACTATGTCTAATCTCTTTTGAAAATATCTCTAGTATAAACCTTCTCTACCACATCATCAAGCAACGAATCATAGCGGTTAGCAATGATGGCGTCAGACTCTTTCTTGAACTTATCAATATTGTTCACTATGCGAGAGCCAAAGAAGGTCTCGCCATCTGTTAGCGTAGGCTCATAGATGATGATATTGGCACCTTTGGCCTTTACTCGTTTCATGATGCCCTGAATGGCACTCTGGCGGAAATTGTCGGAGTTGCTTTTCATCGTTAGGCGGAACACGCCAATGGTGACTTCTTTCTCTGAGCTCTGGCTCCAGTCACTATTGGCGGTATAGTAGCCAGCCTTGCGCAGCACTTCATCGGCAATGAAGTCCTTACGGGTACGGTTGCTCTCTACAATGGCTGTCATCATGGTCTGTGGCACATCAGCATAGTTGGCAAGCAACTGTTTGGTATCCTTAGGCAAGCAATAGCCACCATAGCCAAAGCTTGGATTGTTATAATGAGTGCCGATACGTGGATCGAGGCCCACACCAGAGATAATGGCTTGGGAGTCAAGGCCCTTCACCTCTGCATATGTGTCAAGTTCATTGAAGTAGCTAACACGCAGGGCAAGATATGTATTTGCAAAAAGCTTTACTGCCTCGGCTTCAGTCATGCCCATAAAGAGAGTATCAATGTTTTCCTTGATAGCACCTTCCTGAAGTAGTGTAGCAAAGGTCTTTGCCTTTTCTTCTGCCTCTGGGTTACCAATAGCTGTGATGGCAGCATTCTCTTCGTCCCACTTGGCGTTGCGGTCGGCAGGCAGTATCTTTGGATAACCTACAATGATGCGACTGGGATAAAGATGGTCAGAGAGGGCTTTGCTCTCACGAAGAAGTTCCGGAGAGA